>Ga0169931_10010357_pt1 | contig 13292 bp, 10 predicted proteins | sample Kivu_15m_20L_FD_129675 | JGI IMG/M metagenome (GOLD analysis project Ga0169931, IMG submission 129675) | Freshwater microbial communities from Lake Kivu, Western Province, Rwanda to study Microbial Dark Matter (Phase II) - Kivu_15m_20L... | ecosystem: Environmental > Aquatic > Freshwater > Lake...
GACGGTACTTATCGATGGCATCATCTCTGTATTCAGAGCAACCAACGACCAAATCCTGCGCACATTATTTGCAAATGAAATCAAGGAAGGCCGGGTTGTTGTGAAGCGCTCATTTTATTTTCCCGTTTTTGTAACAAGCATCAGAAGCCTTTAATGACATGATAAGACGATTAAAAATTTTATGGGATTTTTCCAGACCTCACACCATTATTGGTTCATTGGTGAGCATTGGCTCGCTTTACCTGATGAGTATGGACAAAGAGGATACCAGCAGGCACCTGGACTGGCTGGTGATTACCCTTGTGGCGGGTATCAGTTGCAATGTTTTTATCGTGGGATTAAATCAGCTGATAGACAAGGATCTCGACAAAATCAACAAGCCCTATCTGCCCATTGCCAGCGGCGCGCTTACAGATCCCCAGGGAAAAATCATCATCATCACAGCCCTGATCATTTCACTGCTGACATCCTGGATGTTGTCACCCGTTTTGGGTTTGCTTATCACAGTCATCAATCTGATTGGCTATCTGTATTCCGCTCCACCTGTACAGCTTAAAAGGCATCACCTGCCTGCCGCACTGGCCATTACCACCGTGCGGGGATTACTGGTAAATACAGGTATGTTTCTGCATTTTAAATACATGCAAACAGGACAATTTACTGAAATTACCACGCCTGTCTGGATCCTTACCGGCTTTGTAGTGGCATTCAGTGTAGCCATCGCATGGTTTAAGGACCTGCCCGATACCACCGGCGACCAGCAGTTTAAATTCAGAACACTGGCCGTCCTGTACAATACAACGGTAGTATTCCGAACGGGTAGTGCACTCCTTGGAATGGCCTACATTGCCGTGATCATCTGGGCAGTCATAGCGAATGAATGGTTTTTAACCTGGGTTCATGCCCTGGCTTTCCTGCTATTCACAGGCCTGATCCTCCAAACCAACACCGAGAAACATGCCTCCATTGTAAGCTTTTACAAGCTGTTTTGGGTATTTTTCTTTGCCGAATATCTGTTTTTTGGTCTTTGGACAATAATTTGAAGACATTTACGTTACATCACGCCACAGCATGCCGCATTCCCGACTACCACAGTTTAAATCAGTCTTCCATATCCATGGTGAAACCCATGGACTGCTAAATCTTGCCTGTTTTGGCAATATCCGATATATCTATTATGGTAATCACAATACTTTTTGGGCAAACGATATTTGCCCAGGGTACTACAACATAGTCTAAAAACAAGCCGAATAAAAGCCCTTTTTATATCCTCATGGATTAAATAAAATCTACATCCGGCGCCTTGCTTTCGTGCATCAGAAAATCAAGGGCACGTGTTTTATCATAATTTTCGTAGACGACTTTGTGCAAAACCTGCACAATGGGGAGATTTAGCTTTTCGTGCTTGGCGAGCTGGTTAATGATTTTAAGGGTGCGCACCCCTTCGACTACTTCAGAAGAGGTCTTCATAATATATTCAAAGTCTTCTCCCATGGCCAGTCTCTTGCCGAAGGTGTAGTTTCTGCTGTCCTCACTGGTACACGTGGCAATCAGATCACCAATACCTGCCGTACCGAGGTATGCATTGGCGGAAGTACCCATGGCCTTGCCAAAATATATCATTTCGCGAAGTCCCCGGGTAATCAGCAGAGACTGCATATTTTTGCCCATACCCATACCACTGAGTATGCCCGAAGCCAGGGCTATGATGTTTTTGAACGCACCAGCTATCTCTGCAGCTTTGAGGTCGTGGGAACCGAAAACGAAGAATTTTTTCGAAGCCAGCGCCTGCTGGCCCATCTGAATGACTTCATCGTATTCCGACGCAATTACGGTCGCTGCCGGTTGTCCTGCCAGAATTTCAGCAGCCAGATTGGGCCCGGAAAGGCAGCCAATACGCACCAGATTGCTTTCCTGCATAATGACCTCTGTCATGGTATGCACTTCTTTTCTGGTAAAATCGAAATGGTAAAAATTCTCTTCGTCCACATGGCTTACATCGAGACCCTTGGTGGCATGAATCATGATATGTGATGGCTTGAGAAACGGGCAGAAATTCTTCATCATACTCCGGAAACCCGAGGAGGGTATCACAGCAAAAAGCAGCTGACAGCTGCTGGTAATTAATTTAATATCCGCTGTAGCCTGTATGTTTTCGCGGAGTTTGACGCCGGATAAACGGTGTTTTGTATTGACAGCACTGACAACTTCCGGATTTCTCGAGTATATCAGTACATCCACATTTCTGCTGAGCAATTTAGCAATGGTTACGCCAAATTTACCTGCACCAATGACCGCTACCGGAGATGCCATGGTTATTTTTTATTTTTTCTACGCTGTTCCTGAAGGGCTTGCTGTTGCTTCATGGCCTCCTCCAGTCTTGCCTGAAAACCTCCTTTCTTTTTGGGTTTTTCTTTTTGTTTCAGCAGTTCTGTCCTGATTTTGGCCTCGTCAAATATATAATTCTTGGTGACTATGGTCTGGAGAATATTGATCAGGTTACTGAAAAACATATAGGCTGTCAATCCGGAAGCGTATGTATTGAAAAAGGCGAGGAACATCACCGGCATGATATACTGAATATATTTCATGGCAGGGTTGGCTGAAAGGTCAACACTTTGCATATTGTAATAGGTGTATATAATGGTTGATACAGCCCACAGCAGTGTAAACAGACTCACATGAGCGCCGAAGTAAGGAATTTCGAATGGTAAATAAAACAATACATCATAGGTAGACAGGTCACTTGCCCATAAAAAACTTTCCTGCCGGAAGGTAATGGAAGCTGGGAAAAACCTGAAAAGCGCATACCATATGGGCATCTGAAGAATCATGGGCAGACATCCGCCAAACGGACTAACGCCATATTCCCGATACACTTTCATCGTTTCCATCTGCTGCTTTTGCATATCATCCTTATACTTTTCCTTCAGCTGGGCAAGTTCGGGTTTCAGTGCCCCCATTTTGGCCTGTGAATGCAGCATTTTATACATCAGGGGGTACAGGAGCATTTTGATCAGGAAAATCAGTACCAGGATTACAATACCTTTATTGCTGATAAAAGCAGACAGAAAATCAAAGAATGGTCTGATAACCCATCTGTTGATGGTTCCAAATATCGATGATCCAAACGGAATGATTTCTTCGAGCTGGTTGTTGAAAGAAGCCAGTCTTGTATATTCGTTTGGCCCGATGTACATGGCCATGTCAAACTTTCCTGAACCCACAGGTATCTGAAGCTGTGTCTGGATGATTTTTGTGACATCAGATGTCTTGTAATCTGTCATCTGAGTCTGGAGTATGCCCTGGCCAAAGGATCCTGATACAGCCAACAGTGAGGTGTTGAAAAACTGATTGGTGTGGGCTACCCATTGCAGATTGCCGTCATTCAGGGTTTTGGTATCATCAGATACACAACTGCAATAATCACGTGATTTTTCGGCCTGCTTAAAATACGCTGTGGAATAATTTTGTTCAAATTGCTCCCCTTTTTCATATTTTGAAAGGTGATTCAGCCATTTGAGTTCAATATTCTTTTGTGCAGGATCTGTATAATCCTGCATATTGTGCATGTCAATGGAATAATCCAGGGTATAATCGTCGGATTTAAGGGTGTATTTCTGCTCTACCCAGCTGTCATTATCAGCCATAGCCCTTAGAATGAGTTGATTGCCATTGGTGGAATCCTTAAAATAGAGATTTGCGGTACTTATTTTCATTCCGTTATTTAGTGGAATGATATATTCAAATCTGTTTTTGGGGTTATTGAGCATCTTTATCAACTCCCGGGTTTCTTTACCTCCTTTCTGAACAACAGTTTTGTAGTGATTTTTCAATAATGCTGACGTGATATATCCACCGCGTGTATTGAATATTATTTTGATGAGGTCATTTTCGAGGACAACTTCCTTGCTTTCACCTACAGAAGCCGGAGCGAGCGGGCCATATACAGCAGTCTGGTTTTTGATAGCTGCAGAATCTGTGGTATTTTTTGCTGCAGGGGCTTTAGCGGCCTCTGCAGTAGCTTTTTCTTTTGCGGGCTGAACAACTTCTGTCGCCGGCTTCGATTTTCTGTTTAATTCTTCTTCCGATGGTTTATTAAACATGGTCCATGCCAGCAGGGTGGCAAATATTAGAATAAATCCTATTACCTGATTTCTCTCCATTGGGTTGGTTTTCATTAAAGGCGCAAAGGTAAAATATTATTGCGTATTTTTAGCTATGTTCCGACAATAGTCGTTAGATATCAGCACAATATAACACTGGCTTAACCCTAAAATAAAAAAAGCTCCCGAAGGAGCTTTTTTTATTTTATTCTGAATTTACTTTTTCCGACCTGGTAGCCATTATTGAACAATTCAATGGCATAATCCCCTTTGGGCAGTCCTTCAGGCAGTGACCAGTCAATGCAGGCATTGGTTTCTTCATTTTTGTAGGTAATTTCTCCTGATGTGGTATATCTTACCTGCGTATTATTCATCTTGTTGGTAAGCACTCCCGAACCTTTATTATCCATAGAGATAGTTTCTCCCTGAGGATTTAACAGGCGCACATAAAATTTCTTTTGACCGGAAGGGGTAACCTGGTTGACTTCGGTAGTGAAACATATTTTCAATATGTCCATATCCTTGCCTTTTGACTTTTCCTTGAGTTTGCCATCTTTTTTTACAGCATACCCCCTGACATCAATTTTATTGATTTTTACAGCGCTGGCGAGGTCTACTTTGGACCCCAGTACTTCATTGTCCTTAGCCAGTGTTTCTTTTTCCTTTGTGACCACTGCTTTTTCTTCTAGGATCTGTGTGTTGGTTTTCTGTACTTCATCCACTTTGGCAGTAAGTTGCTGGTTGTCTGCCGACAAAGTCATATTTTGCTGCTTGAGATTGTCGATTTCAGTCATGTACTGCGTCACGGAAACAGTCATTTTTTTAAGTTCTTCCTTGGCTTTGGTCAATTCTTTCTTGGACCAGATAAGATTGTTGATTTTATCTTTCTGAGCGGCAAGTTCTGCCTTTTGTGTGTCTATAAGGCTATCCAGGACGGCATTTTCTCCCTTCATTTCTTCCAGGCTGTTGAGTGCTGCCTGATATTCCTGATCCAGTTCTGACTGGATTTTTTGCAATTCATTTATTTCAGTTCCCTGAGTTTCAATTTTCTGACTTTGCCGGGACCCATTAAAAAACTGGAAAATGTTAAGACAAGCCAAAACGACGATGGCTATGATGTACATTTTTTTGTTTCCTGAATTTTGATTTTCTGTTGACATAATGGTGAGTTTAATGTTACACTATAACGTCGTAAAATTACATAAAATTATTTAATATTTACTTTTTTGTGATTTTCTTTATTTTTCTTTTGCAACCATTGCGAAAAACAGATTAATTTATACCATTATTTGGACTTGCTTCAGCATGCATTCTGATTAACTACTAAAAACTACCATGTATGATGACACATTCGTTTTTAAAGCACACCTTATTCCTCGATATTGAGACGGTTTCTGAAAAACCGGACTACAGCACCATGTCTCCTGTGATGCAGGAGCTTTGGAATCTGAAGTCGGTACAGTTGCAGCGCGGGGCAGATCCCATGGTGGGAGCTGAAGATATGTATCAGCAGAAGGCGGGAATATTTGCGGAATTTGCAAAAGTGATTTGCATTTCTGTTGGCTTCATTCAGCAGGAAGACGACGGAAACTGGCGCATGAAGCTCAAATCCTTTGCCGGTGATGATGAGAAAGTTGTATTGACTGAATTTTGTGCGCTGCTCCAGAAGTATTATCAAGACCCGGAAAAGCATAGACTTTGCGGACACAATATCAAGGAATTTGACATACCCTTCCTGTGCCGCAGATTGATGATTCATGGCCTGTCTTTACCTTCACTTCTCGATCTTTCCGGTAAAAAGCCATGGCAAACCAGCCATATCGCAGACACCATGGATATGTGGCGTTTCGGCGATTTTAAAAATTATACATCACTTAATCTCCTCGCGGCTGTCCTTGACATTGAATCCCCCAAAGATGACATTGACGGAAGCATGGTTGGAAAAGTATACTGGGATGAAAAAAACCTTCCCAGAATCGTGACCTATTGCGAAAAGGATGTGTATACGGTAGCACAGGTTGCCCTGAAACTCTGGGGAGTACCCGTTTCCCTTCAAAAAGGGTAACAGTCAGTTTACTTTTAAGGTATATGACAATAGAAAGCCTTGCATGCAATGCTGGCCATTAAAATTAAAACTTAAGGTTTAAGGAGCTATGGATTTTATAAAAAATTGTAAAATGGTTATCTTTTTATGATTTTTTCCACAAGTTCTTCCAATATTCAATCGGAGTACCCAACAATAGAAATGCACAAAATCATATGTTGCTAAAAAAATATGAGTAAAAATTTATATATTTATGTTTTGTATGTCTGATCATTATATTTTCCACAGTAAAAGGTAATTTATCCACAAATTTATCCACAATGCGTTAAGTAATGCCATTAGTCATTTGCCTGAAAAGGCTATCTTTGTATGATAAAAAATTAATATAAGTCAGTAAGCAGTAATATGGCAGAATCACCCAATACACTAAAGGCATTAGGAGGAAAGATAACCGGGATGCGGCAGGATGCAGATCTCAATCAGATGATATACGGCAAGGTGCTTCCGCAGGCTATTCCACTGGAAGAGGCAGTGATTGGAGCCATCATGATAGACAAGGATGGATTTCCTTCCATCATTGAGATACTGAGGCCTGAGACATTCTATCTGCAGGCTCATCAGGAGATTTTTCAGGTTATGTCGGGCTTGTTTGGAAAATCACAGCCTATTGATTTGCTTACCGTCCACGAAGCGCTGAAGAAGGCCGGCAAACTGGAGGATATCGGAGGGATCAGTTATCTGATGAATCTCACCAACAAGGTGAGTTCGGCGGCAAACATAGAATTTCATGCCCGCATCATCGCTCAGAAATATATCCAGCGGGAATTGATCAATATTTCCACCAAAGTCATTAAGGATTCTTTTGAGGATACCAAGGATGTTCTGGAATTGCTCGATGAAGCGGAAAGGGGGTTGTATGATATCACCGATCAAAACCTCAATACAGGGTATGAATCACTGTCTTCACTGGCGGTAAAAGCGCGAAAGGAAATCGAAGCAGTGAGTCAGAAAGGTTCTGAAATGACCGGTGTAACCACCGGTTTTACCGAGCTGGACAAAATGACCAACGGCTGGCAGCCATCGGATCTCATCATTGTGGCGGCACGTCCCGGTATGGGAAAAACAGCCTTTACGCTCTCACTGGCAAAAAATGCTGCTGAAAGTGGAAAAGCAGTAGCTTTTTTCTCCCTGGAAATGGCCAATGTGCAGCTTGTTCAGCGTCTTATTTCCATGGAAGCGGAGATAAATTCCAAAAAACTCCGAAATGGTCAGCTGGAGGAGGCTGAGTGGAAGCGTTTGCATGAAGCCGTCGATAAGTTGTCAACAGTTCCGATATACATTGATGATACCCCCGGGATCAATATTTTCGAATTGCGTGCCAAATGCCGCAGGTTAAAGCAAAACCATGACATCAGCATGATTATCATTGATTACCTTCAACTGATGTCGGGCGCACCAACCGAAAAACGGGGAAACAGGGAACAGGAAATATCTTCCATCTCCAGATCACTCAAGGGCCTGGCCAAGGAATTGCATGTTCCCATCATTGCGCTGTCACAGCTTTCAAGGGCAGTTGAATCGCGGGGTGGAGACAAGCGGCCTCAACTTTCGGATTTGAGGGAGTCAGGAGCGATCGAACAGGATGCGGATATCGTTAGCTTTATATACCGCCCCGGCTACTATGGTATTGATGACAAAGAACTTTCAGTGCCTACGGACCTTACCGAAATCATTCTCGCCAAGCACAGAAATGGTGGTCTGGGTACAGTCAATCTTCGGTTTGTGCCACATTTTGTTAAATTTGAAGATCCCGGCGACATGGAGTTTAATAATGATTTGTCTGATCTTTTCAATGCCAATCCATTTGGTTCGGGAGGAATCATTACCAGACCTTCAAGAATAAATGACCCGGTAGATAATGAACCAACGGACGGCAACAATCTCAATTTGTCTCAGGATCCGTTTGGTGATGAAAATGAAATTCCCTTTTAAAGGGTAAATCAACATGGAGCCAGAAGATAAAGTCCGTTTGAATAAGTTTATTGCCTCACGTTCAGGTCTTACGCGGAGGGAAGCTGCAGAAGCCATTAAATCAGGCAGAGTGACCATTAATGGGGAAAAGATAACTGATCCCGCCTCGTTTGCAGATCCGGCAGCAGCTATATTGATAGATGATAAGCCTTTAAGTGCACATGCCAAACCGGAATACTGGTTGCTGAACAAAGAAAAAGGAATGCCTTACAGCGGATCAGGGACTGAAAAACCGGATATTGTGGCATTGATGCGAAAAAAATCTTCTGCCGAATTAGCGCCATTGCTGCCGCTGGAGCCCTGGATGAGCGGTCTTCAATTGCTTACAAGCGATGCAGAAATGATGGTAAAATTTTCCGGAGCTGATCGTCCGGTAAAGCAGTTTTTTGAAGTTGAATTTTCAGAGATTATCGCTTCGGACGCCCTTGAGCAAATCAAATTGCATCTGCAAAAGGAAAGTGCCGGATTTAAGGGCGCCGATCATATCAAAGCTAAACCCCATCAGTGGCTTGGTATAGAATGGTCGGGGTCGGGTGCTGAATTGATCAGGGAGAAACTCGAAATTATTGGTTTTAAAGTAATTTCGATGGATAGGTTATATCTTGGAGGATTAACCAAAAAAGATCTTTCAAGAGGATGGAGCAGACCACTGGAGGAAAAGGAGGTAGTATTTTTTAAGTATTTTTTATAAATGATTATATGTCACGCTTTATAAAATATGGAATTGTCACAGTCGTATTATTGACTATTGGTTATCTGGCAGGTCCACGAGTTGCCTATGATCCTGTGACCATAAGCCAGGAGACCACTGAGGTGGTTAATATAGCCGGACTTGATTCTGTTATAGCCTCGGAAGAATCCAGGGTTGATGGACTGAAAGACCGCAATGCTTCTGTCATAGTTTGGGCAAATGATACCTTAAAACAGCGTACACCTTACGTGCTGTTGTATTTGCACGGATTTTCCGCCTCGTATATGGAAGGGGATCCGATACACGCAGCATTTGCCAAAAGATATGGCATGAATATGTACGTACCAAGGCTTGAGGGGCATGGGCTGAAAAGCAGGGAATCATTTAAGGAACTTACACCGGATGCCTATGTGGATTCTGCAGTAAAGGCCTATGGTATTGCGAGGCAGCTTGGGGACAAGGTGATCATCATGTCCTGCTCTACCGGAAGTACGCTTGATATTATACTCACGGCCAACGGATTTCCGGTTTACGGGCATATCATGTTATCGCCCAATATAGATTTGTTTGATAAGAAAAGTGAAATGCTTCTTTTACCATGGGGTAAAGCTATAGCCGAACAGGTATTAGGAGGCAAATATAAAATCAATCATTATACGGAAGAGGCCCGGAAATACTGGAATCCGGAATATCATTATCATGGTATATTTGTGGTAAAATGGCTTTTAAAAAACTATATGACGGATGAAAATTTTGCCAACGTAAAGGAGCCATTATATGTTGGCTATTATTATAAAAATGAAAAGGAGCAGGATGATGTGGTTTCTGTTGAAAAAATGAAATATTTTCTTCAAAAATCCGGTACAGTTGCTTCTGCAAAAAGGGAAGAAGTTTTTCCCGATGCAGCAACCCATATGATTGGCAGCAGCCTGTTTTGCAAGTCCATACCTGAAATTCAGCGTTCCGTCAATCAATTTGCCGAAGAAGTTTTGTTGTTAGAACCAAAAATATAGGATAATGAGTGCGAGAAGATCACTACACTGTTTTTTATTGATTGGAAGTGCCTTATTGGTTGCGTCATGTTCAAAGAGGATGAGTGAGGGGATAAAATTGTCCCGAATGGATGAGAAATTATATCCCTACGAACAGCATTTTTTAGACAAGCAGTATCCGGAAACCACCTTTCCATACCAGACCTATTTGAGTGCGCTGAGAGAAGCAAAGCAAGATTTTGATCAGTATGCTGACAGAAGTGCCGGAACCTGGGTCACCCAAGGACCGGGAAATATAGGTGCCAGAATTAATACAATCGCTGTTCATCCCACAAATGAAAAGATAATATTGGTTGGTTATTCTGAAGGCGGCGCATTTAGGACTGATGACGGAGGCACAAACTGGGTGCCTGTGTTTGATGAGCAGATTAAATTGTCGGTTGGGGATATTGTTTTTGATCCGGTCAATCCAAGCAGGGTGTACCTGGGAACCGGTGACCCTAACGTTTCCGGGTATCCATTTATCGGTACGGGACTGTATATATCAGATGACACCGGCTTGACCTGGTCTTACAGTGGTTTGTCAGAAACAGCCATTATATCTCAAATCAGGGTTTCTGAAACAAAACCTGATGTAATTTATGTATCAGCCATGGGATTGCCTTTTGAAAAGAACCAACACCGAGGCGTATACAAGTCTGAGAATCGCGGAGTGTCGTGGAAACAGGTACTTTTTGTAAATGATTCTACCGGAATTGCTGATCTGGCAATACATCCTACAAATCCGGACATCGTTTATGCAACTGGCTGGAACAGAATACGAAATAATTTCAAATCACTTGTTTCAGGTCCTGACGGAAAGATATTTAAAACTGAAAACGGGGGTGTATCCTGGTCTGTTCTTGCGGACAGTCTGCCTGCTGAGCCCATGAGCAGGGTAGGAATAGATATTTGCCGCTCCAATCCGAATGTTTTATATGCCTGTTTTACTCACCCTACGAGCTTCAATCTGTTTGGGATATACAAAACTACGGATGCTGGAAAAACCTGGAAGAAGCAGCCAATTTTTGATTCGGAGGAATTAAGAGAGAATATATATGCCGGATTTGGCTGGTATTTTGGAAAAATAAGGGTTCACCCGCAAGATCCGGAACAGATTTACATACTTGCGGTGGACATGTTTCGTTCTATGAACAGTGGTTTGAACTGGCAAATGGCGGTACCAAACTGGTGGTCTTATCAGGTTCATGCAGATAAACATGATTTACAGTTTAAAAACGGATCTTTGTATCTGGCTACGGATGGAGGGCTTTACAAGGCTGCAGATGGCAATGAACTGCAATGGAATAAAATCGAGGATATACCGACCACGCAGTTTTACAGAGTAGCCTACAATCCGCACAGACCTGATTTGTATTATGGCGGTGCGCAGGATAATGGCACCTCTGGTGGCAATGCGGAGCTGATTACAAACTGGGAAAGAATATTTGGTGGAGATGGTTTTCAGGCGGTATTCCATCCTGAAAACCCAGATATTTTTTACGTATGTACTCAAAATGGAGGGTTGGTTATGACAAAGGATGGCGGAGGAAGTTATCAGGATGGAACCAGGGGACTTACAGGTTCGAGAAACTGGGATTTTCCTTACGTCATGAGTCCTTTTGACCCTTCGGTATTGTATTGCGGCACCAACAAGGTGCATAAGTCCAACAGCGATGCAGCGCCTGACTGGAAGCCTATCAGCGAAGCATTGACAAATCAGACCAATGTGTTTTTAAGAAAAAATATAACATCGGTAGCAGTTTCACCTGTTGTGCCGGGATTGGTGATGGCAGGAACAGCAGACGGAATGGTTTGGGTGACTGACAACGACGGGCAGAGCTGGGTGCTTGTAAGTGAGACATTTTCAGGTCAAAGATTATTGCCTGAACGTTATGTTACATCTGTCGCTGCTTCACCTGATAATGAGGGGGTCTTGTATGTGACTTTTTCAGGGTACAGGGATAATATTTTTTCTCCGCTGGTTTACAGAACCGATGATTTTGGAAAGACCTGGAAGTCAATTCATGGGGATTTGCCAGAGCTGGCGATAAATAAAATATATGTCTTACCCGGGTATAACGGAAGGGTAATATTTGTTGGTACGGACGGAGGGGTATATTATACCAAAGATTTTGGACAAAAGTGGAATAGGGTAGGCGTAAACATGCCTTTTGTAGCCGTTTATGATCTTACGTATAATTTGGCCAACAATGAAATTGTGGCGGGCACCTTTGGGCGCAGCATCATGTCTTTTGATTTAAATCAGCTTGACTTTACCAGCTCCAGTGAAAATATTGTAGAAGCAAGTAACTGGAACCTTTATCCTGCGGTTTCAACAGGGGAAATTTCGGTTCAAATTTCATCTGATGGAACTTTGGTTGAAACTCCTTATATGATCTGCAATGCTTTTGGTGCTGTCATCAAAAGGGGAATGCTTGTTTCGGGAACTACCTTGATAAATCTCAGTGGTGCAGGTACAGGATTTTTTTATTTATCTGTTGTAGGGAGTAATGGGCTTTCCACTAAAAAGTTTTTAATCCGGTAAATGCTTTCTGCTACCTTTCAGACGAGTTTACCTGAGGCAGGGTGTGACGAGGCAGGAAGGGGTTGCCTTGCAGGTCCGGTATTTGCATCTGCAGTAATATTACCGTTTGACTATAGCAACCGCGAATTGAATGATTCCAAGCAGCTTTCTGAGAAAAAGAGAAACAGGCTTCGTACCGAGATAGAAAAAGAAGCCCTTGCATTTGCGGTAGCCAAGGTAGATGTAGAGACCATTGACAGGATAAATATTTTACAGGCTTCCATACTGGCAATGCACAGAGCTCTGGAGATGCTTAAAAGAAAGCCAGAGTATATTGTTGTTGATGGTAACCGATTTAAATCATGGTCCGATATACCATTTAGTTGTATTGTTAAGGGGGATGGAAAATATTTTAATATTGCTGCTGCCTCTGTGCTTGCCAAGACATATCGCGATGAATACATGCGGCAGTTACATCAGGAATTTCCGCTGTACGGCTGGGATAGCAATATGGCATATGCTACTAGGGATCATCGGGAGGCAATAGTCAAATATGGAATTACACCTCACCACCGCAAATCATTTCAATTGACCAGGGATACGAGGCAACTGGAGTTGTTTAAATAAAAAAAGCCTGCATGCAGGCTTTTTTTTATAGGGTATTTGTATTTTGTTTTATTCCTGTGTAATTCGTTCAAGAATACCCTGATTGTCTATAACAATTTCCGCTGTTCTGAAACCCCGGCTTATTGCTGCCTGCTGAGCTTTTCTGGCTGTATCAAAATTGTCAAATCCTGCCAGAATAAAAATTGTCCAGGTCCCTTTTGTCCATTGTTCAATACGACCAAGATCTTTTACTTTA
>Ga0169931_10010358_pt1 | contig 13292 bp, 15 predicted proteins | sample Kivu_15m_20L_FD_129675 | JGI IMG/M metagenome (GOLD analysis project Ga0169931, IMG submission 129675) | Freshwater microbial communities from Lake Kivu, Western Province, Rwanda to study Microbial Dark Matter (Phase II) - Kivu_15m_20L... | ecosystem: Environmental > Aquatic > Freshwater > Lake...
AACAGTTCAAGATGTTAAGTATGTAACCGAGGCAACCGAAGACGGTAAAAAGTCCCTCTATATCGTTGGTCCTTACATGGTTGCAGAAGAAAAGAACCGTAATGGCAGAGTTTATTCACAAAAAATCCTAGAAGGTGCTGTGAAGAAATATATGCAAAATTATGTAAAAGAAGGTAGAGCATTAGGTGAATTGGGTCATCCAGAGGGACCAACCGTAAATCTTGATAAAGTTTCACATTTAATCAAAGATCTCACCTTTAGAGGTAATGTTTGCGAAGGAAAAGCAAAAATTTTAACAAATACTCCTATGGGTAAGATTGCAAGCAGTCTCATTGATGAGGGTGCAAAACTAGGTGTTTCTAGTCGTGGTATGGGTTCTTTGAGAGAGTTCCAAGGTGTAAACCATGTTCAAGAGGACTTTATGCTTGCAGCAGTCGATATCGTAGCAGATCCATCCGCTCCTAATGCTTTCGTAAACGGCATCATGGAAGGTAAAGAATGGGTTTGGGACAACGGAATTATGCAAGAAGTACAAATATCAAATTACAAAAAAGCAATGTTGGGTGCTTCAAAAGCACAATTAGAACAAACTCAACTTAAGATATTTGAACACTTTTTGTCAAAGATTAAAGAATTATAAATAAAAACAGACAAGACCGATCAAGGAGATTATTAAAATGGACCCAAAGAAACTAGCAGAAGAAATTTTAGAAAACCTATTTTCACAAGAAGAACTTGTTGAAGAACAATATGACGAAGAAGAGGAAGAAGGCGAAGAAGAAAGTGAAGAAGGCGAAGAAGAAACAGAACTGGAGTCAAGAACAGCAACAGCAGCAAAGCGTGCATTTGATGCATCTGGAAAAGGTAATGTTTATGCTCCAGGCGTCGGAGGTGGTGAACAAGAATTTGAAACAACTGGTGTTTCAGCACAAGCAAATCAAGCAACACTAAATATGAAGCCATCATTTGCTGGTGTTCAAATGCCAAGCTTAAACAAGGAAAAAGTACAAGAAGATGTTAGAATACTCTTTGGTACTGATGTATCAGAAGAGTTTGTTGAGAAAGCATCTTCACTTTACGAGGCTTCACTCAATACAAATCTACAATCAATCACTGAGCAAATGGCAAACCTCTTCGAAGAGAGGCTCGCAGAAGAAGTTGCTGGTATTGCTGGTGAATTAGAGAATAAAATTAATGATTATCTATCATATGTCGTGGAAGAATGGGTAAAAGAGAATCAACTTGCCGTTGATAATGGTCTTCGTACAGAAATTGCAGAAAATTTTATTGAAGGTCTAAAGAACCTCTTTGTTGAATCTTATATTGAGGTTCCACAAGACAAGACTAACATCTTTGATGAAATGACAACTGCAATAGAAACTCTCGAAACACGAGTCAATGAAGAACTAAAGAGTAACATTGCACTTCGTGAAAAAGTTATGTTATTAGAAGCAACTGCAGTATTTGAAGAAGAAACAAAGAATATTAAGACACTTGATGCAGAAAATTTAAGAAAACTTGCTGAAAATGTTGAATTTTCAAATACAGAAGATTTCCGTTCAAAGGTAAAAGTTCTTGTCGAAAATTATTCAAAAGCAAAGTCTTCTCCAGTAAAAACTGAAAAAACAACAGAAAATAAGACTGTTGGCGCATTAATTGATAATTTAATGGAAGAAGTTGAGTCAAACGAAGAGCAACAATTTATAAATGAAAACATCAAATTATATTCTGATGTTCTGGGAAGAACATTAGAGGGTTAAGTCTAAAAAATTAAAATTATATATAAAATAGAATTCTTAAAAGGAGCTAGAAAAAATGGACCCTACTCGTCAATTACTCTCAGAATCAGTAAAGAACAAATGGAAGCCAATCCTTGAACACAAGGCACTTCCAGAGATCAAAGATGGTTACAGAAAGCATGTAACCACAGTTCTCCTAGAGAACCAAGAACAATGCTTAAGAGAAGCACAAGGCATTCTCGGTACACAACTCGGTACTTCAAATCCTGGTGCAGGCACAACAACTGGTATCGATTCATTCGATCCAATTCTTATCAGTCTCGTTCGTCGTGCAATGCCAAACCTAATGGCATATGACATTGCTGGCGTTCAACCAATGACCGGTCCAACCGGACTCATCTTCGCAATGAAGAGCCGTTACGGTAGTTCAAATGCTTCAACAGGTCTAAGAACTGGTGAAGAAGCACTCTTTGGTGAAGCAAACACTGGGTTTAGTAATAGTAGCGGTGCATCTCCTGCATCTGGTGCTAACGCACAACTTGGTAACATGAACGACATCTTTGCAGACGATGTTGGTAACACAGACGGTGCTTTCGAGCCAGGTCGTGGTATGGCAACTAATGTAGGTGAAAGACTCGGCAACGGTTCAACTGCTGCATTTAATGAAATGTCCTTCACAATCGAGAAGACTGCAGTTGAAGCAAAGACTCGTGCTCTAAAGGCTGAGTACACCATCGAAATGGCACAAGACCTCAAGGCAGTTCACGGTCTTGACGCTGAAACCGAACTTGCAAACATTCTCTCAACAGAGATTATGTTCGAAATCAACCGTGAACTAGTAAGACTAGTTTATGATGTTGCTAAACTCGGTGCAAAGCAAACAGACCTTTCTTCAGTACTTACACCAGTTCTTGGTTCAACGGTCGGTGGTGTTTATGATTTAGAGAAAGACTCAGACGGTCGTTGGTCTGCTGAGAAGTTCCGTGGTCTTCAATTCCAAATTGAAAGAGAAGCAAATGTCATTGGTTCAGAGACTCGTAGAGGTCGTGCAAACATGGCAATCGTAAGCCCAGATGTTGCTTCTGCTCTCTCAATGAGTGGTATCCTCGACTTTAGCCCAGCATTCAATGCTGCAATGAACACCGATGTTAATGGTAACACCCTTGCAGGAACCATCTCAGGTGGTAAGATCAAGGTTTACCTTGATCCATACTCAATGCCAACACACATTGATACATGGTCACCAGTAAATTATATTTGCGTAGGTTATAAGGGTACAAGCCCATACGATGCAGGTATCTTCTACTGCCCATATGTACCTCTACAAATGGTAAGAGCAGTCGATACAGGTACATTCCAACCAAAGATTGGATTCAAGACTCGTTACGGTATCGTAAGCAACCCATTCGTTCTAGGTTCAGACAACAGCCCAGACGCAATGAGACTACAACGCAGAAGAAACCAATACTACCGCATTTTCCGTGTAGATAACCTCCACGGTAATGACGCAAGTTACGGTGGTACATGATAGAATCTAGTTTCTGAACGAGAGGGGAGGTCGAAAGACCTCCCCTTATCATTTCTATAAATACTTGTATGGAAAACCCAGTATTACAAACACTAACAGCAAGAGAACCACAAACTCTTAATTCGTTAGCAGCAAATAAATTTCGTGTTGTATTTCATAAAATACCTCATGTTGTTTATTTCTGTCAGTCAGTAAATCTTCCAGGCATTTCAATAAACGAATATATACAACCCACACCATTTGCTACTCCTGTCAAAAGACCTATGGGTGGATTGACATATGACAACTTTGATATGTCATTTATTCTTGCAGAAGATATGGAGAACTGGAAGCAGATACATGATTGGTTAATTAAAATTCCACCAACAATTAATTTTGCGAACAATTATCAAAAGTATGAAGATAATTTTTCAGATGCAACTTTATTAGTTTTGAATAGTAGTTCTAGACCATTTCTAACAGTTAATTTTAGAAATTGTTTTCCTATAAATATAGGTTCTATTCAATTTGAAACCGATGTGAATGATGTTTCACCATTAAAGTGTCAAGCATCATTTGCTTATACTGGTTATTACATAGAAAAGTTGACTAATTCATAATCTGTGTTATACTTTCATCATGACTTTAAATGAAATAATCGAACAAGCAAAACAAGATATGTCGTTTGACGATACAGAACTCGATCAAGAGTCTCTGCGTATTCCTCAGTTACACAATAAGTATTTGAACTTTTATCACGAGGAACGCTTGCGTCTTCAAGGATATAAGTCAAATTACTCAAAGATGTTCAAACTCAAGTGGGAATATTACACAGGTAAGTTGAGCGAAGAGCAATTAAAGAATCTTGGTTGGGAACCATTTGACCTCAAGATTCTTCGTCAAGATGTAGACATTTATCTTGAAGCAGATACAGAACTTGTTGAGTTAAAAAACAAGATGTCAATTCAAGAAGAAAAGGTAGAATATATTAATTCAGTTCTAAAGGGTATCATGAATCGTCAGTTCCATATACGGGACGCTATTGCATGGCGAAAGTTCATGAACGGAACTGTATAAATAACAATATATGGATTTAGTTATTGAACCCCTAGACTCTGTTTATATAAAGGTGGACTGTGATAGAAGTTTTGCAAAGGAGTTATCTGACTACTTTACCTTCAAAGTCCCCGGACATAAGTTCATGCCCGCCTACAGAAACAAACTGTGGGACGGACAGATCAAGTTGTACAACATCTATGCCCAAACTATCTACGCAGGACTTGAAGACTACGTTATCCAATTTGCCAAGGATAGATCATATTCGGTTGAGAACCGAATTACAAAAAACACGAATAGAGTCACTCTTAGCGAGGTTATAGACTTCGTAAACCTGCTGAACCCTCACGCAGCAGGAAAGAGACTGGAAGCACATCAGCATCAGTTGGAAGCGATCCTACACGCTTTAAACGAGCGTAGATGTCTCCTGCTGTCTCCTACGGGATCAGGTAAGAGTTTGATCATATACGCTCTATGTCGTTATTTGTTAAATTTTCTACCCCCAGATAAGAAAATACTAATAATAGTACCCACCATATCCCTAGTCACCCAAATGTATTCAGACTTTTTTGAATATTCGTCTAAGACAGGATGGAAGTGTAGAGATTACTGTCACAAGGTACATGGTGGTCAGGATAAGGAATCTGATAAAAGAATTATTATTTCAACTTGGCAGAGTATCTACAATATGCCAAAGAAATACTTCGATCAATTTGAAGCAGTAGTAGGTGATGAATGTCATTTATTTAAATCAAAATCTCTTGCTTCTATCATGTCCAAATTAACAAATTGTGACTGGCGTATTGGTACTACTGGTACTCTAGATGGTAGCATGACGCATAAACTTGTGATTGAAGGATTGTTTGGTAGATTAAAGAAAGTTACATCTACAAAAGAACTAATGGATAAAGATATTCTTTCGGATCTTTCAATCGATTGTTTAGTGCTGCAGTATCCAGAAGAAGTAAGAAAGTCTACAAAGAAACTTGCATACAAAGAAGAAATAGATTGGCTTATTTCAAATGAAGCACGAAATGAATTTATTTCAAATCTTGCATTGAATCTAAAAGGCAATACTCTTGTATTGTTTCAATTTGTTGAAAAGCATGGTATGGTGCTACATCAACTTATCGAGAAACTAAATACTAAGGGAAAGAAAGTTTTCTTCGTTTATGGTGGTACTGATGTTGAGATGCGTGAAGATGTTCGTAAGTTATGTGAGAAACAAGACAACGCAATCATCATTGCTTCATATGGAACCTTCTCTACAGGCATCTCAATAAGAAGACTACATAATATTGTATTCTCTTCTCCATCAAAGAGCAGAATACGAGTCTTACAGAGCATTGGCAGACAACTTAGAAAGTCCGAACACAAAGATAAGGCTAGACTCTTCGATATTGCGGACGACTTACATTGGAAGTCTTATCAAAATCACACTCTTCGTCATTATAATGAGAGATTAAAGATATATGAATCCGAGAAGTTCTCGCACAAGAAGTTAAGTATCAAATTGGAGAGCACATGCAAGACAACGGATATAGACTAATAAAATTAAAGAACGGTGATATAATGATTACCAGAGTCTTAGAAATAAGAAAAAAGACTTTACTCATTGAAAGACCCATGCAATTTAAAACTGTTATTTTAGTAAATCAAAACAATATGACAAACACCGAAATGGTAGTATTTAAAAATTGGATTGATTTTACCACAGATAAGATTATTGAAATTTCTATTGATAGTATAATTGCTATAACAATCCCGGATGAAAAAATATCTATTTGTTATGATTTAGAAAAACAAAAAGAAGACAATCCTGCTGCAAAAGAACAACAATCAGATCAAATGATAGATGTTACTGAAAATGTTATAGGAACAAATAAACCAAATGTTCCTCCTGAGAATATCAATATAACTTTTAATGTTCCTCCTGATATGGCAGAAGAGATCATCGACATGATGGCTGAAGCCAAAGCATGGGAAAGTTTGGATGATGAGGATATAGAAGATGAAGATCTTTTTCCAGAAGCCAAACCGTCAAAGAAAGCAAAGAAAAAGAAGAAGCCAGATACTTCTTCTAATAAACCCCCAAAGAAAAATAAAAATGATCTGAAGAACTTTGGTAATGATTGGTCTGATTGGAGTCCTGATCCTAAAGACTATATCTAGAACATATCATTAGGTAAACCGTGACACACTAAGTGTAACGAGCGAAATCTAAATGTCAATAGATTTTCCTTGAAAATCTTTTTAGATAGTGTAAGATTCCTATACAACATGGAGTAAATAATGAAAAAGAAAAAAAAGAAATCTAAAAAGACAAAGAAGATACAAACTGATGTCTTAATAGAGGAAAAGGTAACAGAAAAACCAAAAAAGAAAAACTCGCATTATATTGACAATAAAAAATTCTATCAAGAGATGATAGAGTGGAAGAAATTAGTAAAAGAAGCAAAAGAAACTGGAGATCCAGTTCCACCAGTAACAGAATACATAGGTCATTGTTTTTTAGAGATAGCAGAAAATTTATCAAAAAAACCAAACTTTATGAATTATGTATTTAAGGATGAAATGGTGGGGGACGGAATAGAAAACTGTTTGATGTATTGTGATAATTTTAATCCAAACAAATCAAATAATCCATTTTCATATTTTACACAAATCATATACTATGCATTTTTGCGTCGTATTCAAAAAGAAAAGAAACAAAATTATATCAAATATAAGTTCCTAGAATCTATGGATCATGATGGGGATTTTAGCCAATACTTAAAAGCAATGGGTATTACTGAAGAAGAACAACAACAATATAAGAATCAAGACGAAGAGAAAGTAAAAAAGAAGCGTAAGAAGCGTAAGAAGAAGACACTTGAATCCTTTATGGAGGACTAAATGAAAATTGCTATTATTTGTGATACGCATTTTGGTGTTCGTAATGATTCTACATTATTTTTAAATTATTTTTTAGAATTTTTTGAAAAACAATTCTTTCCATATCTCCGCGAGCACGGAATCAAAAATGTGTTACATTTAGGCGATCTTATGGATCGTCGTAAGTTTGTTAATTTTCAAACACTAGCAGAAGTCAAGAAGAGATTTATTTCTCACTTTGATTCTGGTGAATTCACTCTTTGGTGTCTTCTCGGTAATCATGACACATATTATCGTAATACAAATGAAATTAATTCAATTAATCAATTGTTTGAAAATACAAAGATTAACATTGTAGAACAACCAACAAATATAACTTTTGGGAGTCTTAACATCGCTCTCGTTCCCTGGATCAATAAGGAAAATCATGAAAAGACTTTGGAATTTATTAAAACTACGGCTTCGCCTTTTATTATGGGTCATTTTGAACTGACAGGGTTTGAAGTTCTTCGTGGTGTAAAACATGAAGATGGTATGAGTCCTGCTGTGTTGTCTCGTTTTGAAACTGTTTACTCCGGTCATTTCCATTGTAAGCAAACTGAAAAGAATGTTTCATATCTTGGAACTCCCTATCAAATTACATTCTCCGATTTAAAAGAACGAAAAGGATTCCATATTCTTGACACAGAAACTCGTGAACTAGAATTCATTGAGAACCCAAATCGAATCTTCTATGCTGTTCGTTACAATGATGCAGAGAAGGATATGTTGAAGACTGACTTTACAAAGTATAAGAATTGTTTTGTTAAACTAATTGTAGAAAATAAAACCAAGCCTTATATATTTGACAAGTTTATGGATTCGATGTATGGTAATGCTGTAGCAAGTTTAAACATCATTGAAGAGAATAATGTTGAACTTAGTTCAGAACAGACTGTTGACAATACTAAGGATACACTTACAATCATCAACGCAGAAATTGATGCTATGGATGAAGTACAAAACAAAAACAAACTTAAGAGTATCATTCACGAACTCTATATGGAAAGTCTTTCACTATGAACATTTTCGTTCTAGATAAAAACCCAGTAACCGCAGCAGAATATATGTGTGACAAGCACATAGTTAAAATGATTTTAGAAAGTTGTCAATTACTTTCAACTGCATATCGTGTATTAGATGGTAATAAGATTGAGCGTCTTACCTCAAATGGTAGACGTTATACTTACTACAAACTGGAAGATACAAAAGTTGATTCGTATATTTACAAATCAACAATGATTAATCACCCATGTACAATATGGACACGGGAAACAACTCGTAACTATGATTGGTTATGCAAGCACACATTAGCACTATGTAACGAATATACCAAGCGGTATGGTAAGGTGCATGTTGCAACACAACTAGCAAATTGGTTATTCCGACATCCCCCCACCAATCTAAAGATTGAGAGTCTTACTCCATTTGCTCAAGCAATGCCGGATAAGTATAAGAATCTTGATGCAATTCAAGCATACCGAGATTACTATATTTTTGAAAAATCAAGGTTTGCAAAGTGGAAACTCGGGAATACCCCAGACTGGTATACCAAAGGACTCAAAGAAAATTCTTTACTAAATAGTGAAGAGGAAATAAAAGATGGAGCAACAGTCTGAAACATTTACATTACATGATCTGCGAGAAGGCATAGCCAAACGCAAAATTGTTGTAAGAAAAGGTAAAAGAAAAATATTGTTTAGATGTAAACCAGGCGAAAAGAAAGTCGGTAGAACATGCCGACGAATTCCATCTTCTCAATTGACAAAAATAAAAAGAAGAGCTAGACTAGCAGCAAGAAAATCCCGTTCAAAAAGAATGAGAGCACAAAGAAGGAGAAATATTTCTCTTCGTCGTAGGAGAAATATCCCGAAAACTCCAAGATAAAACTTGACATTATATTATGATTATATTTAAAAAAGTGAGATGGAAAAATTTCCTATCAACAGGAAACAATTTCACAGAAATACAACTCGATAAGAATAGGACTACTCTTATCAGCGGTGAGAATGGTGCTGGCAAAACAACTCTGTTGGATGCTATCACCTTTGTTTTATTTGGTAAACCGTATCGAAACATTAATATCCCCCAGTTAGCAAACTCTATCAACGAGAAGGACTGTATGGTTGAGATTGAGTTTGTTTCCGGTGGTGTTGATTACAAGATTCGAAGAGGACTAGCACCAAAGATATTTGAGGTTTATAAGGGTGGTAAGATGGTAGATCAGGATGCAAAGTCCAAAGACTACCAGAAGATGTTAGAAGAAACCATTCTAAAGATGAACTACAAGTCTTTCTGTCAGGTAGTCATTCTCGGTTCAACTAACTATGTTCCATTCATGCGTCTACCCGCTGCAGACCGTAGAGGTATCGTAGAGGATCTATTGGATATCAATGTATTCTCTGTAATGAATACATTGCTCAAAGGTCGTATTGCTCAATTAAAGATTGATATCTCAGACCTAGAACACAAGATCGAACTACAAAAGGAAAAGACTATTGCTCAAAAGCGGCATATTGAAACTCTTGCAAGCAAGAACAAAGAATCAATTGATCGTCATGAAAAGGAAATACAAGAATCACAAAAGCAAATAGAAGAGCATCAGAAAGAAATTGATGAGAAGAGATTAAAGATGGAAGAACTCATCAAGATGTCTTCTGAAATTCAAGTAGATAAAGATATTGAAAAACTAAATGATCTTGGCAAGAGTATCCATGCTGAAATTAAAAAGGCAGATAAAGATATTACTTTCTACTCAACAAACGATCACTGTCCATCCTGTTCACAGAAGATTGATTGCGAACACAAAGAAAAGGTTCTGACAGAGAAGACAGTCAAGAAGACGGAATTGCAAAAAGCACTTGAACTGCAAGAAAAGCAAATGACAAAGTTGAATGAAAAGATCATAGAAAGAAACCATATAACCAATAACATTCTATTAGAACAAAGAATGATTCATGAGATTGAGAGTCAAGTAAACGCAACAAACAAGTATGTAAAGAAATTGCGATCTGATATTGGTGCTATTCAATCAGATACCAAGAACATTGATGAAGAACAAGCAAAGTTGAAGGAGATGGGTCAAGCAGGAAAAGAACTTGTGGAAAACAAATTGAAACTGAATGATGATATGCAATACTATTCTATTGCTTCATTCCTTATGAAAGACACAGGTATCAAGAGCAAGATTATTAAGTATTATCTTCCAATTATGAATAAAATAATTAACAAATATCTTGCACAAATGGATTTCTTTGTTCAATTTGAATTGAGTGAATCATTTGAAGAAACAATCAAGAGTCGTCATCGTGATCTCTTCACATATGATAGTTTCAGCGAAGGTGAAAAGCGAAAGATAGACTTGTCACTTTTGTTTGCATGGCGTGCAGTTGCTCAATTAAAAAATTCATTAAATTGCAATTTGTTAATATTTGATGAAGTATTAGATGGAAGTTTAGATGATGTTGCAACTGAATCTTTTCTTTTTATCCTAAAAAGTCTTGACAAGAATACCAACATCTTTGTAATATCTCATAAGTCGAAAGAACTATTGCAGGACAAGTTCGAAGATCATATTACATTTGTCAAGCGAAACAATTTTAGTAGAATTGATACATGAAAAAGAAAAAGAAGAAAGTAACTCGTCGTATTGGTCGAGGTGATTCTGTTGACTCTTTGATTATGGGTAGTGAACCCGTCTGGAAGGAGCAGGACAATCTTACACCAGAAGAACTTGATACCAAGATTCTTCGTGCGATCAATTGGTATAGTTATTCTTGTGATAATAATATGTGCAAACCTTGGGTCATCGACTGGATGATGAAAAATGCATATTCTAAAAAAGATATCAAATCTGCAGCAGCATGTGATATTAATGCTATGGAATTCATTTATATTGGTAGTCGCTGTCGTATTATGAACTTGGGAGGTAAACTCCGACCTGAAACTCTTGATATGATCAAGAAGAATATTAATTCAATTATTCATTTGGGAAATACAAAACCAATGAAGATTGAAGATCCAAATAAAGAAAAGGTCAATGTTCAAGAAAGAATTCAAAAGAAAACAATTGAGTATATGACTACAATTGAACAAAGAATTGACGATTTTATTGACTTGGCTGAAAAAGATGGTAATCTTAAGAACATAGACCATTCGGAATGGTTGCGTATGCAAGGTATTAAATCAGTCCATCACAAGAAACTTGCCAAGGTTCTTGATCCCCATATCAAGGAAATGAAGCAAGCGTATAAGGGAGATCCCGATCTTAAGGAGGGATACTCATTCCTTGGAAAGCGTAAACTCAAGGTTGTGATTGATACACTCGAAGACCTTAAGGATATTCTGAATTTAAAATGATTCTAATCGACAATACACAAATTATTCTAGGTACAATTTTTGCACAATACGATTCGCCTATGGATGTAACCCTTGAACTTGCAAGGCATGTTACATTATCAACATACCGCATGTATCGTAATATGTTCCATAAGGAATACGGTGAATTGGTTCTGTGCCAAGATGCAGGTAACTATTGGCGACGAGAGATCTTCCCGCACTATAAGATCAATCGTAAGAAGACACGAGCAGTTGATGATTATAACTGGGATCGTATCTTTGAGATTCTTGATACTATTCGTAATGAAGTTCGGGATAATTTTCCGTATAAGTCGATGAAGGTTGAGCGGTGTGAAGCAGATGACATTATTGCTACGCTTGTGAAGCATTACCATGATAAGGAAAAGATCATGATTGTTTCAAGTGACAAAGATTTTCAGCAGTTGTTCCGTTATCCAAATGTGAAGCAATATAGCCCAATCAAGAAGAGTCTGGTAACTTGTACAGAACCAGAACGCTATCTTTTTGAACATATTATCAAGGGTGATGCAACAGACGGTATTCCAAATATTCTTTCAGCAGATGATACATTTGCTGTGGATGGAAAGCGTCAAAAACCACTCGCTGCAAAGAAGTTAGCACAATGGCAAACATTCAGCAATGTTCCCCAAGAATACCAAACTAACATTAATAGAAATCAAATGTTGGTGGATCACGCATATATACCTATGGAGTATGAGAACGCTATTCTGGAAGAGTTCAAGAAACCACCAGAGGGAGACAGATCCAAGTTGTTCGATTACTTCGTTGAGAAGCGATTGAAAAATTTAATGGATGTAATACAGGATTTTTAAATATGACAAAATTAATATCTGAAATTATGTATAGTATTAGAGATGCAAAAACTGAAGAACAAAAAATTAAGATTCTTCAACAAAATAGATCAACTGGTCTTATTCAGTTGATGAAATATGCGTTTTTGGATAAGTACCCAAAAATAGAGAGTATACCAGAATATATTCCAGATGATGCACCAATGGGATTCAGTTATGCTAGACTTTTTAGAGAATATAGAGTAATACCATATTTTTTTGAAAAAAGAGAAGGATTTCATTATAAAAAACAACAAGAAAAACTTAAACTTCTTTTAGAATCTTTACATTGGACCGAATCAGCATTACTGGAAAATATATTAACAAAAAATGTATCATCTTTTGGGTTAACATTGGAAACATTAAAAAAAGCATTTGTAGGAGAATTTGATTAAATATGATAGATGAAAACAATTACGAAAATGATGATAGAAAACTTGCTAAAAAAGTTCAAAAGAGATCATCAAAAAACAAAAGAAGAGAAAATAAAGTTCAACTTGATAATCTTAAGTATATGAATGAAGATGAAATGTTTAATGTTATGGATGATATGGAGAGTTAATAATGTCAGAAAATCAAGATGAAAATATAAGTGATGAAAAGATAACAAGAAAAGAAGCAGGATTCTTAAAAAAAGCCGCAACCTTTACACAATCTGTAACATCTAGAGGACTTAATAATAGAAAAGCAGAACCAGCAACTATTCATTTAAGACAATTAAGTTGTCATGGTGATGATTCTAAGAAATTCCCACCATGTTCTGAAAGAAAAAATAGTGAAAAGTTTCCAGGCTCATTTTATTGCGGGGCATGTGGATGTGGTGATAAAGAATTAACACAATTGTCTTCAAGAAAACTTGATAATGAT
>Ga0169931_10010359_pt1 | contig 13292 bp, 5 predicted proteins | sample Kivu_15m_20L_FD_129675 | JGI IMG/M metagenome (GOLD analysis project Ga0169931, IMG submission 129675) | Freshwater microbial communities from Lake Kivu, Western Province, Rwanda to study Microbial Dark Matter (Phase II) - Kivu_15m_20L... | ecosystem: Environmental > Aquatic > Freshwater > Lake ...
GGTTACCACTGCACTGTATAGATATTTTACGGTTGCAGCAATTATAATTCCAACATTCTCTTTCGACCAGTTGGTTACATTTGACATCACCTATAGGCCTGTGGCATTCCAATTGCTGCATGTGCCCGCAATTCAATCGTTTTTGAACTACTTCTAAGCAGGATGGTAAAGCAGCTTTCGATTCAAAAACTCCTAGGTACTTGATCGCATCATTGCAAATGGCTGAAAATGTATGCCCGCAACTCATCGCCCTCTTAACAACAACATTCTCTTCACAGGGTTTTAGAGCATAAAATTTTTCCGATAACATAGGCAATGGTAAGGTAGTGCAAAGGATGCCTTCCTCCAGAAATTGTTTCAATTCTTGCGACTCAAGGACGTCTCTGGACCAAGGCTTGTCCTCTAAAATAGACTTGGCTTGGCTGCAACTTGTAATATCTGAATGACCGCATACTGGACGACAGAGCTGTATCTTCTCGCAACATGGCTTCAATGGTAAATGCACTTCGCAGCATAGTATCGGAACGATATGCTCACAGGTCCTTTGAATTTTAATAGTGTGACGACATTGAAACAGACTATGATTACATAAAAATTTTGTGGATAGCATTTCATCTTCATTGACGACAGTGATTGCGGCGAATGTATTATTCACCAATGGATGATTCTTGTACTCTAAACGTAGTCTTTGGTACAAATGACAATCAACCTTTGAAGGATGACCACACTCAGGCTTCGTCCATGTTACTTGGACATGACACGGTGTTTCGATTCTTCCCCTTTCAAACGCCTGTTCGCAGCTCATTTCTTCTTCATGACCACACTTCCGAACAAGACAAGATTTGACTGTACACACGAAATCTTTTGGCCCATAGTGCACCCCTTCTTCAACCTTCCCCATCGTAGTACAACGGTTGCCACTCCATAATTTTTGAATTTTTTCTGCTTCTGGGCAAGGAACCATTGTCGCTACATGCCCGCACCGCGGAAGCACAAGCGTTATTTTTTCTTTACAGATAAATGTTGAAGATCCCTTTTCATAGGACAGGCGTTGATGACATTTGAGCTTGACACGGTGCCCACAACCAGGAGTATACTCAACTTCCTCTGTGCACACTGGAACAGATGACGGGTTCATCTCGTAGGTATGATATTCATGACATTTAACTAAGCGGCGGTGCTTGCATATCGGGTAATAGTATGGCAAGATCGATGCCTTATCACAGCGAGGATATTTTTTCTTATTTTTCAATATTTCCTCTTCTTCAGAGCAATGCATTTGATGATAATGATTGCAAGGATAGCATACATCAACTTGGACATCACAGGAATAATTTAAGAGCGCTTCTTGCCATGAAGTATATGATTTCTTCATTACATCGTCACAACGCAAAACCTGCGCATGTCGTAAACAAGGAGAATCGACGGGAAAGTCACAAAAATTTTTGTGTCCACTTCCAACATGGCATAGAAGACCACATGAGTGTCCACAATGCAATTTTTCTTCGCAAATAATCGTGCAGAATGTCAACCGCAGATCAGCAGCACATTTAGCTCTCTTCTCCGACCAACGATGCAACGGACAGCACAATGGAAGTTCTGCCCCGATCTGCTTATCCGTAAAAATTCGACAATGTTTCGACAAGACCGTGTCACTATCATCGACCGCGTGGCTTTGTAACTTCGATATTGTCGCTTTCCAATGAGGCGCATCGTTTCTTTGGAAGTATCCTTCATTCCCTACAATATACATGGCGATGCGTGCACGGCTCAGAAGGACGATCATACGATTCACCAACTTGACAAATGGTGTTTTGGAGCTTCCATCTATTACGAGGGAAACAATTACGACATCTGCTTCGTCACCTTGAAAGCGGTCAACGGTAGACAATGTCGGGAAATTGTCGTCATCGTGAGAAAAATATCGTTGCGGTGATCTTCGAAGAAGATCGAAAGGCTGAGCTGAAAGCGTCTGCTGAATGAGCTTAAGTTGGCCTTTGTAAGTGGTGAGTATGGCAATTGATTTCTTGGGGACTTGACAATCTACCAAGTACTTTGTCAAGTGACACACCATGTCCACTTCCCTCTTGTTAATTCTTGATAAGCCCACATTTGCTTTTTCTTCCTTACCGTTATGTGACCAAAAGAAAAGATGAGGTAATATACCAGGAACTTCTCTACCAACACCTTCGCATTCTTTAGAAATCAAAGGAATAAGTCGTGAATGGCATTTAGGATCGTCGTGAATGACAGTAATATCTTTATAAAATCCCCGTGTAAGGTCGCAAATACTTTTACGCATGCGTCTTTGTAGGCTCAAAACATCATTAGGAACATAATGTTCAGCGGGAGCACGAATAAGACGTTCGAACAAGGACATGTGCATTCTATTAACCCGCTCAAATTCAAACTTTGTCATCGTCGATGGCTGTAGCTGTAAATGGTCTCCTATCAATTCAAGTTTGCATGTCGATGTACCCAAGCAAGCGAATAGAAGCGGCTCAAGGACTTCCGAGGCTTCTTCCACCAAGATTGCAAACGGATTCATACTCCGAATGGCTTCGAGCCTTGAGATGCATCCAACGATGGTACCTCCGATCACTATCTTATCTTCGAAAACCCGCGCTCTCATTCTTATTTTTTCTTGGTTATATTTCTTCTGCAGACTGTCAATCGAGTTCTTAATTAAGGGAAAGACCGTAACCTTTAAGATCTCATCCCATTTCCCCAAGACACCGGCAATGGCTGTCCATCGATCCTCTAGTTTCATTGTCCATCTCCAATCGGAGATAGGGACATATTGGGGATAAATATATGTATTTTCTTCCGCATTAGCCTCAAGCTCTTCTAATTCCAAGTTCAAAGCATCCGTTGTCATCGTTGATGAGTATACTTCTTCCCCATAAACGTCACGTAGATGCTGTATATTCTCAGGCTCTTCATAATCATCATCTTCCTGAGTCATCTGATCGATCAGAAAGTCGGATAATCGCTCATCTAAACTTGCATCTCCTTGAGACTTTGTATCGAACTGATCAATCAACCTCTCGTCACCAACTTTCTGATTTCCTATCTTTATCACCTTCATCATAGTTGAGTTTTCATCCAAATTTCGTGAGTCGCCCTCATCCATGCATTCCCAGGCATCTTGTATATTTTCAGGCTCGATGACCTTGCCAGCTTTCATGAACTTTGCATGGTGGTCACGGCAGTATCTTGAGTCATGCAAAGGCTGAGCTTTACAAGCTTGTCCTCTTTGATTTTTTGCACAACATTTTCTCCTGCGATTGATGGCCCCATCATCATCAGGAGCACTGTCATCATCCGAGTCACTATCAGACTCTACATCCAGTGCTTGCTGATGGGCATGCGCCAAACAGAACGAAGAGCCGCTTACAGAAACAAGTTCTTGACAAGGCCGTCCCTTGCGGTTTGTTCCCGCACAAACTCGCTTAACATTGTGCTCTTTGCAGAAACTTTCTCCGACAGTTACTAGATTCGAACAACGTCTTCCAAGCCTAAGTACGGCCGAGCACATTATATGATCTTCACAAGTATTGCGAGGTGGTTTATCCATAGCACTTTTTGCAACTTTGCCCGATGAGCCACAGTGTTCTAAACAAACGAAGCATATATGGTGTTTACAGTAGTTTTGCCCCTCTATACGCTGCGCTCTACAATTGTCGTATAGACACCTATGCATTCGACAGTAGCTAGAATTGTGATCTACAGCATTTGCACAGTTTATCATTATAGGATCACGCTCTTCGCCAAAGTAATCATAATTTTGTCCATCTTGAAACATAGCATATTGGCACGTATGTCGCTCGCAATACAGACAACTATCTTTTGCGGCAATATTTGTACAGCCTTCATATGCGCACTTTGGTAGAGGAACGAAACCAATCATCCATTTAAATAAAATCTCTGAAATAGTAAGAGATCCACCGTAATGAGAAATTCCACACTGAAGTTGCTCCAAATGATGCGATTCAACATAATTATCATTTTCGCTCAACAGTGAAGCTATAAATTGTTCATTAAAGTTCTCTGAGCAGCTCATATCAATAGCTGATGAGTCTTCATTCTTTGCCGGTATCATAGTCATCAACTTGAGAACTTTGGCTGCAAAGAGCTGCAGCGTCAAGACAGCTTCATGGTATATCTTCAGCATTGCCTTCCGATTCTCCGATGGAGGATTTTCATTAACCATTTCTTGCATATCCGTGACCAGTTTCCATTTGCTGCGAAATTGGCGAAGCTTCTCCAGGCATTCTAATTTAGTTTGAATATCTCGTGACATTGAATTTAATGTATAATCGTATTCCACTACTGACTTTTCCAAAAAACGATGAAGCGATGGCTCGTTGCATCCTCCCCCAATCCTTATCAACTGAGGTTTCGAGAATGATCCTCGCTTATGGATCGGTTTTAAAGAGTCTTCTTTCTCAATTAAATCTTTCAAGAATTCATCGATAGCGTGATTTTTATACGAAAGCACCAAAATCGGAGGTGATCCGATAGATGGCATCAATTTGATCCACAAACTACGGACTATCATCCAAGCTCTTACGATAGTAACACCCAAATATGATTTACCTGAGTAAGAAGTTTATTTCCGAGATAAACACGCACAAATGAGTATCGTTTGACTCGCACACGTGAGTAATAATCATTCCACAACACTAACGTCAAGAGTACAAGGGAAAACAGCGTACCTGTTCCTGGCGGTCCTTGAGTACAGTGAACAGGATGTAGCAATGACCTCAAGAAACTGTTTAGTTGACCATCATCTAACGTAGCCTTGCGAATGAGATCACTCAACTGGCGAACTAGGGTTTCTCCTAGCTGATCACTACGTCTTATTTGAACAACCGGATCTAAAGCACTTTCGTTGATAGCGTTTCGGACTTGCCGTAAAATATGATCATAATCCAAATTTAAACATGGTTTATTGAGTAGAGGATCATTATCAAGGCCGCTTCCGCCACCATTACTAAGTGACCTCGTAGTAATCAAATCGATGTCGAAGGTGGACGAGTCGTTCTTAGCATTTGCTACAAACGATGAGAGATTTACCTTACACATCGTCTCACCTTTCATACCCATGCCACATAACATGAACTCAGACTCAGCGGTTGCTTCATCGTTCATACTTTCGCCACATGAAACAAGCTCGAACGTAGAGGTCGGTTGATTATTAATGTTTGCCTGAAGAGACGATTGCTCGACCTTCGAAACTCTAATTTTATTCTCTGTCTCGTTATCTCTGATACCGCTGTAATCTTGCATATACCCTATCCTATTCGTCCCGTTAATGTTTAATAAAGTACCATCATGGAATGGCAATCGTTGCATCTTCTGACCCTCCAACGCCGCGAGAACAGGGATGAACTCAGGTACAAAGGTCTGGCAATCAATTATCGCTACGTTTTCATCAATGCAAAAGTTGAAGCCATATGGGGGGTTATTAGCAACAGTCTCGACGTCAGGAATTTCTCTACCACTCAAAATACTAAGCATTAGCTTCTGCTCCTTACGGTACTTCCATTCGTCGTAGCTATCACCATGTGCATGAACTTGAGCCCAAACTATTCCATCTGAAAGGCGAAGTGAAGAAAACCGATTTTCTATGCGTACTATGCCCACCAAATTAGCGCAGGCCAGTCGACGGGTCGTTTTCCAATGAATCTCATGTTCTGGAGGTCGTCGACTTTGAAGATCGGCTATGAAAAGTTCGCCATCATAATTAATCTTGGTAATAGTGCCATCATAGATATGAGTCGAAGCTGATTTACCCGGAGGGCCTCGCAATGAGGATTGCTGTTTCATGGCACATGGATGGCACAGACCTTTCACATGACTGTTATTTGGGCAACCGAACGCTGCTGGCTCCGAGCAATTATGCGTTCGACAAACGAAATCTCGCGCAATATTATGATTTATGTTCAGCGGCAAGAGCACATGTTCGCATGTTTTGATGTCATCCCTATAGGTGCAATGAGGTAGTAAGGCATTGTTCCCGTCAACGAAAGTCATTGCAGTCCATAGCGAGAGAATGATATCAAAATATTCCGTCGGTGACTCGTACACACCATTACCCAGGCTACCAGGTATCTTCATCTTTGGAAGGGCACAAGGTTGAAAATTCTGATAATTTGACAGCCATTGAACAGTTGGATGACGCCAACTAGTAGGAACTTGAGAAATAATATCACTCATCAACATCTGGCTGCCACTGAAGTTTTGATGCACCTCAACGACTTTAATCGTCCATGGCTTGTCAATTTCTTCGAAGAAACCACCGATTTCGTCTCGAGTCTTTCTATGATCTGAAAGACGTGGAAGCAGCAAACTGTCAGCATCGGAGAGAATACTTACCAAGGCATTTTTGATATCCAGCTTCTCTCGATTCCATTCGTATTGTAGAAGCCGTTTTACAACATTTATTATGATTCTAGCTGCCTCAAGTCTTTCATCTTCTACCTCAGCCGAAATAGGGGTCTTTCTTACATGAGCTACGAAGACTGACACAGCACTGTGACAACTTTCAATCAAGGGGGGTTTGACGTGTGTACAGGATGGAGGGATCCTGGCGATGCAGTTCAGTAATGCACGAAGCGCGGCCTTCGAAAGCTCACCGACCTTTTGCCAACATTCGTCCCACTTGTGCTCATATTTCTTGAGCATTCCGGGAATATCACGATAGGAACAGGGCTGAACTGTAGACAACAGGAATCGCTCGATTGATGAACTATGATTGATATTTTGATGATTCGGTCTAGAACTGTTCTGGATCCCATCGCCAACTCTACCTCCACTGTGCCTACCACGCCCCGTAGAGCGGGCATCTTTGAATCTATCCCCGCTAGCTTTACCACCTCTTTGTGACATGACGTGAGAAAGATAGCGATGGCAATAGAGAGGGAGAGAGAGAGAGAGTCAGGTCACAAATAACGAATAAGAATGTAGTATAATTCACAATATTCAATTCGCTTCTATGCGAATTCTTCGTACCATCAGAACACGGAACGAGTTCAAATCGCATACATGTACGACTTCTCGATTTTAGATGAGAACCTCAACAATCAAAAGTAAACAATGCATAAGAGTGATTTCTCAACAACACGTTTATTTTACACGGTCACATGTCCATTTAGATAAAATTCGTGGGACTGCATGGAAGAAGAATGTTCATTTAGATAAAATTCGTGGGACTGCATGGAAGAAGAATGTTCATTTAGATAAAATTCGTGGGACTGCACGGAAGAAGAATGAACTGTCACCCTTGAATGGAGGGACTGAACTTCTGTCCAGACAAGTTTCGTGAAGTGAACTTTTTAAAATTCAATAATCAAAAAGGCTGGTTATGCAGTTTCAAAAGGGCTGTCGAGTTTCATCTGGTTCAAATGTATGTCAAGTACATAAACATTGTTTCTCATAATCTTTACCTTATGCTCTACAAAGGCTTTGTGACGTTTCTAATGAAATCAAGCATTGTGATGCATTCCTTGCTTTTTTCATACATGTGAATTTAATAGTAAAGATGACGAATGAGGTTGTCTGGTTCCTCTAAGATCTGTCCTTTGTCATGTCAAGAGTAGCCTAACCAAGTAAATCTTTGTAAATATTAAAATGTAGGTGAAAAGAACTGAACGACCATTTTTCATGCAACTATAATATGAAAATAAGTTAAGATTGCAACGGAACCAAGGCTCTCAGTATTCAAGCCCTTCCTAATGATTGCGTTGTCCTATTCATTAGGAACAAGTCTTGGAGGATAATGAGACAGCTGTATGATTGATTGAAAATATCATGTCTCAAATTCGTGATTGAATGGAGAGGGTTTTACCTTTGACAACAGTGTATTTTACCTTTGATAAAAAACAGTTTGCTGTGGAGATCAAATTGCTTCCATCACAGAATGTCCCTACATACGTACTGTAGGTACTGTACGAATAGGCGAGCCAGTAAAAAAACAAAGCAACGTCTGCCCGTCTGCCCATGTGTTCGATGATTGATTGTGCGGATGAGAAGAGTCCCGACGGTTCCCGGTTCCGGTTCCGTTTCCAATGGATGAAGAAAAAGTAATGTAGAGTTGAGAATTCGAAATTGTGTCATCATCTGGACAAAGATGAATTTCCTAATACTGCTGCTTTTACTCATTATCATTCTAACCAATGCTGAGGCTGCGTCTTTGGATATTACCGGTACGATCTTCAACTTGGATCTGCTTACGAACCTTTCCACCAATGTACAGTTGGAAAGCTCGTCGACGGCATACCTTATCAATGTCCCGAATGGAATCTCGTCCACCGTGGACCCATCGTCTATACCATCCTACAGCTTAGGACTTGTTGGGTTATACAACTTTGATCAAATCATGAATGGAACGTCTATACTCAATAGTACATCTGGAAATGTAATTGTACGAGCAACCGTACCCTGTGTCATCCCTTCCACCACCACAACTTCCTGTAAAGGGGCTTTTCTTACAGGAGATGCCAACGGATCGATTCCACCACTTTCAACGGATGCCAAGTTTGGTTCAGGAGCCTTGAATGTTCGATATTCCAACTGGGCACAGATTTTACCTGGACCTTTTAAGCAGATACAACCCTCATCGGGTGTGACTATTGCTGCTTGGATCAAATCTGATACTACTAGTTTGAATGGGAAAATTTGGGAAAGACAATTCGATAACTTTGATTTGAATGCAGATCCATATCATAATTGTCTAAGTTGTGAGTTTGGAGGATCCAGTGGAACAACAGGGGCATATTTTTATGCCTCGTATTGTTTGGGAACAGCACCTGTTGATACCACTGTATGGATGCATGTTGCATGCTCGTATCAACCTACAAACAACTCCATGAGTATTTACTTTAATGGAGTTTGTCAATCAACTACCATCATCAATCTAGTGAATCCGCAGTTTCGACATGGAGATTATACACCTATTGGTATAGGGAATCGGCCTGGGACATCCAATAACTACGGTCAATATAGAATCGCCAATGCATTCGTGGGTAAGATAGATGATTTCGCTGTTTGGGAAAGAGCACTGTCTTCGGTTGAGGTTTCTCGGCTATATAACTCTGGAGCTCCAATAGCCTTGACGGATTTTCCCATTTTAACAACTGTGAAATTGAATAAAGTAGATGATGTGTTGGATAGGGAGTTTTCGGCCTTGACGGTATCATGGACCTATAATCATACAGCATTCAACGGAACAGAGCCCTTGTATGTACAAGTGTCCACAGATGGTGGAAGGAACTGGTGTCCTGTTTCGAATGCCATTCCCTTTTCCGATGCCTTTCATGGGGGTACCACACTCACTTGTCTCTTTCCCGCAGTATCTCTAAAACTACGAATGCAATGGAATGTGCTTGTAACGCTCACATCTCTTCAAGTTGTATTTCATTCTGAATCTCCCCTTGAAGTTGTCCCTATGCAAAATGTTTCGATTGGAATAAATGTCGCAGGGATTTCCTACTATGCTTCCTCCTGGACATTTGTGGATGTGTTCCAATCAGGAGGTGGATGTTGTTGGCCCCATGTCCGAAGCGGAACCGATGCAAATGGATGGCCTTTGGAGATAAATGCAACATTGGATGATGATGGGTCCTATTGGATAACAGGAAGAAATCTAATGGCTCAGATGCAAGGCCATTATCCATCTGGAGAATACACGCTGAATGCACAAGGGAAAGGAATGCTACGTCTGGCTTTTGACCCTGGTAATCGCTGGATTCAAGGTAAGGGCGAAGTGTGTATATTAAGCCTCCACATTTTTTATAGCATTCAACCACCTTTTTTGTCCCGATCAATTTTCAAACCATTAGCACCATGCAGCAATTATAAATTTAATATAACGACTCCTACTGCCAGTGGTATAGAACTGACAATATTAAACTCACAAATGGGTGATAATGTTCGTAATATATCTGTGCTGATGCCGGGATTCACATCATCTACTCTATTCCATCCTGAATTTATTAATTCACTACGAGGATTCTCTCTGATTCGTTTCATGGATTGGGGCGCTACGAACTCTGCAAATATAGCACATTGGAACCAAAGGTGTGTTTATTTTTCTTTCAAGGTATGCATCGCCTCATCATTTATTATAAGTATATTTATGCTCTTTACGATGAAAGAAATACACCGACGTCGGTCTCGCAGTCTCGCGCATTCATCGATGAATGGAAAATTGTCAATACCACTCATACTGCAGATACAGTCTTCTCTGGGACCTTTCTCATTGAGGCCTTTACATCGACTCCACATAATTTAGTCACGGGACAGATCGTATCAATCACAGGCACGCAAGGATATCTTACTCTTACATCGGGTGAGATTGTATCCTACGACAATAGCTATGCTATGATTGAAGTGATAAGCTCGAGAAAATTCATTTATTCAATTCGCCAATGGTACTTTGGTGAATCACATGTACAGACCTATGTAAAAGGATCGGGTGGCATTGTTTCGATTGAAATAAGACCTGGAGTCAGCTTAGAGTATCAGATAGGACTGGCTAATACTCTCAAACTCAACGCCTGGTTCAATATACCCCACCTTGCTGATGACAACTATATTCAAAATATGGCCATATTGATTCGGGATACACTTAACTCGTCGTTGAAAGCTTATATTGAGTATTCCAATGAAGTATGGAACTGGGCTCCTGGTTTTATTCAAACACAATACGCTTATAACATGGGAACTAAAACTGGTTATTTGGATGGAAACCGACATCTCACTTGGTATGGAAAGAAAGTAGTGAGTGTTCAACAAATCTTTTACAACGTGTTCGGCTCCGAGGCGAATAGTCGGATTGTTCGAGTTTTAGCAGTGCAGCCAGGTACAGGAGATGTACAGCTCAATGCCGCTGGAGGCTCATTCGCAGTCGATGCCTTGGCGATCGCACCATACTTTGGCTCATCACTCAATGCTTATTTCTATAATCGCGGTTGGATAAATGCCACCGTTGACGATATTTTGGACGAGGCAAGGGTATCAATACTTCATGATACCATGATGGCAACTCGATACTCATACCTTGCTGCGAACTCGTCTGGAGTCCGTCTGATCGCTTATGAAGGAGGGCAACATATGGGTGGAGGAGGCTCATGTGGAAGTGTCGACTGCACGTCAATATACGGATTACAAGCTCTCTTCATAGCGGCCAATCATGATCACCGTATAAAAGGCCTGTACCGCAACATGTTGAAAGCATGGGCCCTTGAGGGAGGGAAAGAGTTCGCAAGCTTCAGTCATATCGGATTCGACTCCAAGTATGGCTCTTGGGGTATTCTTCAATATCAACAAGATAATCGAACAACGGCTTGGAAATATCAGGCTCTGATCGAAAATCTTGGTCCTATTAAAGATAGTAACAATTCTCTGTCGACCGCGACTCCATCTAATTTATCTTCGGTCTATCCGTCGGGTAGGCCGAGTCGTCGACCCTCAGCTACCATGTCGAAGACCCCAACAAAACGGTAGGTGGAAAATTTGGAGTAATGATGTCGATATTCGTTTCCTAGAGAGTAACTTATATCTATTTATTGAAACTGATCAGACCGTCTGCAAAACTAAGTCGTCGACCGTCAGCTACCAAGTCGAAGACCCCAACAAAACGGTAGGTGGACAATTTTGTGTACTTATTTCGATGTTAGTTTCCGAGAGTATAACACACATATATATATATTTATTGAAACTGATCAGACGTTCTGCAAAGCCAAGTCGTCGACCGTCAGCTTCCAAGTCGAAGACCCCAACAAAACGGTAGGTGGACAATTTTTTCTGAACGTGTTTTGGTATTAGTATCCTGGTATATAACCCATATATATTTATTGAAACTGATTAGACCTTCTGCAAAGCCAAGTCGTCGGCCCTCAGCCACTAAGTTGAAGACCCCGACAAAACGGTAGGTGACTTTTTGGATTAATCATTACCACATAAGTATCCTGGTATATAACCTATATATATTCATTTTAACTGATCAGACCCTCTGCAAAGCCAAGTCGTCGACCGTCAGCTTCTAAGTCGAAGACCCCAACAAAACGGTATGTAATTGTTAATTTTCATCATTCTTAGTATTGTCTATACTTTTTAATCCCATATTGAAATGTTCAGGCCCTTAGCGAAACCCACACGTCGACCTTCAGCTATGAAATCAAAGATACCAACCAGAAGGTACAAAATCTCTAAAAGCATTTATTTAGTCAGTGTTTTCAAAATGGATTTTATAATCTCGTTTCGTGTCTTTTCATGCGAATCTTTGATAGGCCTTCAAGAAAGCCGAGTCGTAAACCCACAAAAAGGTACGAACACTGTCAATAATTATGAGACGGTAATATCATTGTCATTTTTATAACGTCACCTGTTCGTACAAATGTTTTTACCTATCAGGCCCTCGGCGAGACCTAGTCGTAAGCCTACGGCTATCAAAACCATGAAACCAACGAAGAGGTAACATGAATTCATTCTTTAGCTTACTTGGAATCGAAAAAATCATTTATTTACCAACACGTTGTACTTATTCGTGTACATCTATTTAGGCCATCGAGAAAGCCAACAATTAAGAAGACATCAGAATGATAGAAAAACATTCGCTATATCAAGTCCATGTAGACGTATCCATTATGACACATTGCGAGGCTCATGTTACGTCGGATACATCAATATTTATGTTTTAGGATGAATCTATCGTCTCTACAAATAATGAGATCGAGCATGATTTGATCCCTGCTGATTAATAAAGCCTGTTGCTGTATTCTTTGTTGAATTCTCAATCGACATTCTACTACTCCATCTACATCTTGAGTCACTGCATCATAATGTAGAAAACGATCGGTTGCCACAAAAAATGCAGCCCAAGAAGATACTACAAAAAATATAGCCTGCTAGTTATAGCTGTTACCATAATGAGAACTAAGTACTCACTGAATACCATATTCTATAACCAACTTCATTTCAACTCGCATATTAACCATTCGATTCTTCAACATTCGGTTCACTATCATAACTATACTCTACTTGACTCGCCCCTTTTCTACCGATTAGAAATGACGATCGACGATCGATACAAACTATGTACTTGGACTTTATAGATATTCTTTTCAGAAACAACGAGTGCAACACGACACCGAACTACTAGGACACACTCTACAATCAGCCCATAATGTTTTCAGAGTGAAGTTGTTGGATACTCCAGTTAAGCTACAAACTGCACTTGGGATAGAACCAGAAAATCCTGGATTCCCCTGCATGGTTAGATTGAA
>Ga0169931_10010361_pt1 | contig 13287 bp, 10 predicted proteins | sample Kivu_15m_20L_FD_129675 | JGI IMG/M metagenome (GOLD analysis project Ga0169931, IMG submission 129675) | Freshwater microbial communities from Lake Kivu, Western Province, Rwanda to study Microbial Dark Matter (Phase II) - Kivu_15m_20L... | ecosystem: Environmental > Aquatic > Freshwater > Lake...
ACGGTTCCCATTTTGCGGAGTTCACCCTCACGGGATCGGAAGGGCAGACGGTGGAGATTCATCTGGCATCCGACGACTTCGACGCCTACCTATGGGTCGGCGTCTTGGTGAACGGTCTCTTCGAGAGCATCGAGGTCAATGATGACGGCGAAGACGGCACGAACGCGCACATCCGGTTCACCTTCCCGGTCAACCAGATCTTGGTGATCCGGGCGAACACGCTCAACGCGGGCGAGACCGGTTCGTACACCGTGCGGGTGGAGGCCGTCAATTAGGACTCCCGGCGCAGGATCAGCACGGTGATGTCGTCGGTCTGAGGCATTCCGTTCTGGAAGGCGGTCACCTCCGCGATCAGATTGGCGTGAAGCCGGTCGAGTGGGAGTGTCCGATTGGCGTGCAGGAAATCCACCAGACGCGATTCATCGTACATGTCGCCGTCCGAGCTTTCCGCCTCCGTCACGCCATCGGTGAACATCATCAGAAGCGAACCGGGATGTATCGAGATGGTATCGGACCTGTACTCGATGGGATGTGCGATCCCGGCAACCGGTCCGCCCGGGACCAGTTCGGTGACACGGCCATCGGCATCGAGCACGTAGGGCGGGTTGTGCCCCGCGTTGACATAGGTGAACCGATGGGTTTTCGGACAGAGCACGCCCATGAAGATGGTGACAAATTCGGTCGGTCTCGTATCGTTGGCCAGGGCCTCGTTGACAACCTGTATGGCGCGGTCGACGTCCGGATTTTGGGACAGCTGCGTACGCAGGGTGGCCCGCAGCGAGGCCATGATCAGGGCGGCGCCGACCCCTTTGCCAGACACGTCGCACATGAGCAGGGCCACGCAACCGTCGTTCAAGGGGATGAAATCATAGTAATCGCCACCGACCTCGAAGGCCGGAATGCTGTTGCCGAAAAGGGAGTAGCCGGGCAGATCGGGCGTGGAACGGGGCCAGAGTTGCGTCTGGATGTCGCGGGCCAGGTTCAACTGTTGCTCCATCTTCCGTTTCTCCACGAATTCGCGGTTCAGCCGTTCCCGATCGATGGCGATGGCCGCTTGGTCGGCCAATCGTTGGAAAAGCGCGATTTCCGATTCCGGAAACGTGCCACCGCCCACATGGTTGATCGCCTGCAGGACACCGATCAGTTTGCCTTGGGCATTCTTCATCGGAACGCAGAGCAGGTCGCGAGTCACAAATCCGGAACCGGGCACATCGCCACCGAAGCGGGCGTCTTTGGTGACATCGGGCACCAGCACGGGTTGCTCGTTGGTGGCCACCCATCCGGCGATGCCTTGCGACTTCGGGATGCGGAACCCGCCGATACGGCCGCTGGCCTCTCCGGTCGAGATGTTGATCACCAACTCACCGGTTCTATGATCGAGCACGAAGAGGGAGCTGGCCTCCGCGTCCATCATGGTTTTGGCCGCTTCCATGATGTCCGTCAACAGGGTGTTGAGATCCACCTTCGAATTGAACCGACCGATCAGATCAAACAGCAGCAATAGGCGTTCTTGGGGCACACTGGGCATGGGTGGATGATAGGGCTTTCCGCAACCAATTGACAATACCCGACATGGGATGTACCTTGTTTTACAACGCGGGAATAGCTCAGTTGGTAGAGCGACAGCTTCCCAAGCTGTAGGTCGCGGGTTCGAGACCCGTTTCCCGCTCATGAGATATCCGCTCCACGTCGCGATGGCGCTGCTGCTTGCGGCCTGCGGCGGAACACCGCTTCCGGATGCCGGGGAGCGCTACGCGTTGCTCATCCGGAATGCGACCGTCATCGATGGAAGCGGCAAGCGTCCGTACACCGGCTCCATCCTGATCGGAGGAGACACGATCGCCTATGTCGGCCGTGACGCCTTGACGGGATTCGAAGCCGATACCGTGATCGACGCCCGAGGGCGGGTCGTGGCGCCGGGCTTCATCGACCCGCATGCGCACGGCGACCCCTTCCGGACGCCCGGTTTCGATAATTTCCGTCGGATGGGCGTCACGACCATCGTGCTGGGGATGGACGGGTCCTCGCCCGGCGCCGAAGATCCGGTGGCCTATTCGCGACGTCTCGATTCGCTCGACACCGGCATTTCGGTGTTGAGGATGGTCGGACACGGCACCATCCGCGCCCTTTGCGAGGCCGACACCCTCTGCATGCAGGCCTCCATCCGACGGCATATCGGTGCCGGGGTGATCGGCCTGAGCACCGGCATCGAGTACCATCCCGGTTATCTGGCCGATGCCGACGAACTGGCCGCCATCGCCCGTCCCGTCGCGGAAGCGGGCCTGCCGGTCGCCTCCCACGTGCGGAGCGAAGACACCGACCGCATCCTGGAGTCCGTGATGGAACTGATCGAACAGGGTCGGCGCAGCGGGGCCCGGGTGCACGTGAGCCATCTCAAACTCGTGTTCGGCGAAGACCCCGCCCAGACCCGCCCCGTGCTCGACGCCCTGACATCCACCGGCGCCACAGCCGACGTCTACCCCTACATCGCCAGCTACACGGGCATCGGCATCGTCTTCCCGGAATGGGCCTTGCCACCCAACGAGTACGCGGCCGTCTTGAAGTCCCGCCGTGGCGAGCTGGCCGCCTATCTCCGCGACCGTGTGAACCGACGCAAGGGCCCGGCGGCCACCCTCTTCGGCACGGCGCCCTACGCCGGCCGCACATTGGCCCAGGTGGCCGATTCGCTCGGCAAACCCTTCGAAGAGGTCCTGATGGAGGATATCGGCCCCTTCGGTGCCTCCGCGGCCTATTTCGTGATGGACCAGGCCGTCATGGAGCGCATCCTTCTGCATCCCTCGGTCGTGGTGTCGTCGGACGGCAGCCCCACCATGCTGCATCCGCGCGGGTACGGCAGCTTCGCACGCATCATCCGCGAACATGTGTTGGAGAAGCGGCAACTGAGCCTGGAAGCCGCCATCCGCAAGATGAGCGGACAGACGGCCGACATCCTCGGCTTGTCCGACCGCGGGTATCTGCGGACCGGCATGCGCGCCGATGTGCTGCTGTTCGATCCGGCGGAGGTCCGCGACCGGGCCACCTTCACCGCACCCTTCCGGACGGCGGTCGGGTTCGACGACGTGTGGGTCAGCGGGCGCCGATCTCCTTGAGGTAGAGCTCGCGCTGGGCCTGCTCGAAATCGGCCCGTTCCAGGATGCGGCGCTGTTCGAGGGTGTCTTCCGGTTCGAGACGGTGCTCCCAGGCGTAGTTGTGGCGTTCCCAGGAGATGCGGCCGTCCTCATGCGCGGTGAAGACCGTGTAGCCGGGGTTGAAGCCGCGCCAGTTGCCACCCCACCAGGCCGCGGACACGCTGTGGCTCGTCACATACCAGACATCGTTCCAGCGGAAATCCTCGTTCTGATGGGTGTGGCCTTGGAGCACCACCTTCACCTTGTGGCGTTCGAGGATCTCGCGGAGGGCCTTGTTATCGTCCACCACGAGGCCGTTGTAGGCGCGGACCTGCAGGTCGCCGGAGATCTGCGGCGAATGGCAGAAGGCCGCGATGTGCATCACCACGGCGAGATGCTTGCCGTGGTTGGCGCCGAGGTCGTGGCGGAGCCACTCCAGTTGCTCGGCGCCGATGCGGGGCACATAGCTGGGACCGTTTTCGGTATCGACCGGGAAGATGGTGTCGAGCACCGCGAAATGCCAGCCCTTGTGGTCGAAACTGTAATGGCTCGCCGGCCAGTCCAGCGCATCCTGGATGAGTTTCTTGCCGATATCGGGATCGTCGACCGTGGTCTTGCGCCGGGCGGAGAGGCCGAACACATCGTGGTTTCCCATGCAGGGGTACCACGGCATGTCCAGTTTCGCGGCGCCGGCCTTGAGCAGGGCGATCTGGTCGAGGTACACCTCCTTTTCGGTATAGAGGCCGTCGAACACCATGTCGCCGCCCATCATCACGAAGTCGGGTTTCGGGGTGAGGGCGTTCACGGAGGCCACGCAGGCATCGAAACCGAGATGGCCGGCGCGGCGGCGCTGCACGTGGCTGTCGGTCAGATGGGCGAAGGTGAAGGAGCCTGCGGATGCGGCCGCGGCGGTTGAACCGAGCAGGGGGATGCTGCCGGCGCCGAGGGCCAGGCGTTTGAGGAAGGAACGACGTTTCATGGGGTCGCGGGTTTGGGTACGGGGTCGGCGAAAACGATCGGCGTATTGGCTTTGATCCAGCGGTCGGCCGCTTCCACATCCGGATAATGGCTCTTCACGAGGCGCCAATAGGCCGCGCTATGGTCGAAATGCACCGTATGGCACAGTTCGTGGATGATGAGGTAATCGAGGATCGGCTCCGGACATTTGATCAGCCGCCAGTTGAGCGAGATGTGGCGGTCGCGGGAGCAGGTTCCCCATTTCGTTTTCTGGGACCGCACGAAGACCCGGTTCCAGGCGAACCCATGGGTCGTGCCGACTTCCTCGAGACGGGCCGGCAGCTCGATGGCGGCGAGTTCGCGGTAGAAGGCCAGCACCAATTTTCCGTCGAAGGCCGCCTTAAAGGGCAGCTGGAACCGGATCGCGTCGGGGTGTTCATCCCATTGGAAGCGCCGAAGTCCGGGGACATGCTCCACCAGCACCTGCTTCCACACACCGCGGATCAAGAGGGAATCGGCGTGGTCGTTCAAGAGGCGTTCCGTGTCGGTATGCTTGGAGACGAGGCGGGCGTGTGTGGCGCGGATCCAGGCGTCTTTCTCCTTCAGGAAGCGCATCATCTCGCGGTCGCTGGCGCGGGCCGGTCCCGAGACCACGACCTTGTCCACCATCACCCGCAGGCGGATGGTGCGTTGGCCGCGGCGTTTCACCCACTCCACGGGCAGGTCGTCCGGATTATCGACGGGTTTTCTTTCCGGAACGCTTCGCATCAGGTGACTTCGATTCGCTCACATACAGCTTCACCAGAGACCGGAGGTGGTTGACCTCCTTCTCCGACAATTTTCGCCAGCGGCCCGGGCGGATGCCCCGCACGGAAAGCCCGGCATAATCGGACCGGTGAAGCAGCACGACCTCGTGTCCGACCGACTCGATCATGCGGCGGACCTGGCGGTTCCGTCCTTCGTGGATGCTGAGGCGGATCTGGTTGGATGCGCCGGGCAGGCGTTCGACGAAATAGGCCTTGGCGGGGCCGTCGTCAAGGGTCACGCCCTTGCGGAGGGTTTCGACCTGCTCGTCGGTGATGGCGTCGCGGGTTTCCACATCATAGCGTTTGCGCACCTTGTAGCTGGGATGCATGAGGCGATGGGCCAGGTCGCCGTCGTTCGTCATGAGCAGCACGCCCGTGGTGTTGCGGTCGAGGCGGCCGACCGGATACAGGCGAAGGCCGTCGGCTTCCTCGATGAGGTCCATCACGGTTTTGCGGCCGCGGTCGTCGTCGGTGGTGGTGATGGTGTCTTTGGGCTTGTTCAGCAGGATATAGGCGAAGGCTTCCGGATTCACTTCGGCGCCACGCACGGCCACCTTGTCTTTGGGTCCGACCTTGACGCCCATCTCCGCCACGACCTTCCCATTGAGGGTGACCTCGTCGTTGGCGATGAGGGTGTCGGCCTCGCGGCGGGAGCAGATGCCCGATCGGGCGATGAACTGGTTCAGGCGCATAGGGATGCAAGATACAGAGATGGCCGTTGCCGGATGGGCGCCTTTCCCCGTATCTTTGATGCCTTGCCCTGGTGGTGAAATTGGTAGACACGCCATCTTGAGGGGGTGGTGCTGGAAACGGCATGCTGGTTCGAGTCCAGTCCAGGGCACAATTGAGAGGCCTGCGTCTGCTTTACGGAGCACGCGCGGGCCTCTTCGGTTTTGATCAAACTGCCAACCTTCAGGGGAAAATGCCTATCCTGCAACCGGATTGCGAAATGGGTGTAGGACACGGATTCAACCCATCCCGGTTATCCGTCAATCCATCATGGCACACCACCAACCCCAACCAACCTTGAAACACGCCCTCCCATGACCCAGATCTCGATGAAGCACGTCATCCTAGCGATCGCCATCCTGTGGATTCCACGATCCACATCGGCGCAAAACCTTGCGGAATTTGAAAAGAATGTGACGCAGTTCACACTTGAAAACGGTCTGACCGTCATCATACTCAAGCGCGATGTGGCTCCAGTGGCCAGTTTCGTGACCTATGTGGGTGTCGGTGGCGCGAATGAGCCTGTCGGACAAACCGGCATCGCCCACATTTTCGAGCACATGGCCTTCAAAGGCACGACCACCATCGGCACCAGCGATTGGGAAAAGGAAAAACCCCTACTTGAAGCCGTGAATACCTCGTACAAGGCGTGGTTGCGTGAGAAAAACCGCCCCTATGCCGATACCGCCTCGGTGCGCCGCTTGTGGATCGCCTTCAAGGCGGCCGAAGAGCAAGCCAAGACCTACGTGGTGAACAACGAGTTTTCCCAGATCATCGACCGCGCCGGTGGGGTGGGTTTGAACGCCTTCACGAGTTCCGACGAAACCGGCTATTTCTATTCACTTCCCCAAAACAAAGCCGAACTCTGGTTCACCTTGGAAGCGGCCCGGTTCAAAGACCCGGTATTCCGCGAATTCTATGTCGAGAAGGATGTCGTGAAAGAAGAGCGCCGGATGCGCACCGATTCGAATCCCATCGGCCGTCTCATCGAAGAATTCCTGGCTGTGGCGTATTCCGCGCATCCGTACAAGAATCCGGTGATCGGATGGCCGAGCGACATCGAAGCCGTGACCATGGACGATGCGCTCGCGTTCTATTCCCGGTTCTATGTGCCCTCGAACATGATCGTATCGATCGCCGGGGATGTGGATCCGGCCAGGATGCGTGCGTTCGCGCAGACCTACTTCGGCGATCTTCCGAAGGGGGAGCCTGCGCCGGCGCTGATGGTGAAGGAGCCGCCTCAACGTGGTGAGCGGCGGTTCGTGATTGAAGAGGAATCGCAACCCTTCTTCATCAGCGGCTACCGCTCGGTTGAAGCCACACATCCGGACGCGCCCGCTCTGGAGATCCTGTCGGACATCCTGTCGTCGGGTCGCACGAGCCGTTTGTACAAACGGTTGGTCGAGCAGGACAAGCTGGCGTTGGAAGCGGCCGGTTTCTACGGCTTTCCCGGAACCAAGTATCAGACCCTGTTCGTGGCTTATGCGGTACCGAACCAAGGCGTGAGCATCGATTCGATTGAAACCGCGATGGAAGAGGAACTGGAGCGCGTTCGTTCCCAAGGGGTCACGCAGGAGGAATTGTCCAGATCCATCACCCAGCGCCGCGCCAACCTCATCCGTTCGCTGTCGTCGAACAACGGCCTCGCTCTGTCACTCGCGCAGAACCAGAGCACCTATGGCGACTGGCGCGCCTTGTTCCGCAACTTGAACGCCATGACCGAACTCACCCCTGCCGATATTCAGCGGGTGGCTCAGACCTACCTGGTCAAGAGTCAACGCACGGTGGGCATCATCCAGACGTCTGGAGGAATCAACGATTGAACCATTTGAAAACCGTCCTCTTCATCGCCTTCATTGGCGTAACGGGCCTCGCCACGGCGCAGACCCCGCACGATCAGCTCATATTCCCGGAAATCAACCGGTTTGTGATGCCGAAAATTGAAACCTTCACCTTGCGCAACGGCATCACCGTGTTCCTGGTTGAAGACAAGGAGTTGCCGATCATCCAGGTGGATGTCTTGGTCAGAACCGGGTCGTTCCGGGTGCCGGCGGAAAAAGCCGGACTCACATCCATGGTGGGGCAGGTGATGCGTACCGGTGGGAGCACGGCCTACCCGGCCTCGGTTTTGAATCCGCTGTTGGAGAACAAAGCGGCGTCGGTGGAGACCTCGGTGGGTTTCACGTCCGCTTCAGCCAGACTCAACGTGCTGAAGGAGGATTTCGAGCCGGTGCTGCCGGTCTTGATCGATCTGTTGCGCAATCCCTTGTTTCCACAAGATCAGATCGACCTCGCCAAGACCCAGCAGCGCAGCGCCATATCCAGGCGTAACGACGACGTGTCGGGAATCACCAACCGCGAGTTCCGCAAACTCATCTACGGGGTGAATTCCGTCTACACCCGTGGCACCGAATATGCCACCATCGACGCGGTGACCCGCGACGACATGGTCGAGTTCCACAAGAACGGATTCGTGGGTCGCAACATGACCGTCAGCGTGATCGGCGATTTCAACACCCGCGACATGAGGCGCTCGATCGAGCGTGCCTTCACTCCCATCCCTGCGGGTACCAGACAATCGCTGAATCTGCCGGAAATCGGCTACGAGTTCAAGGCGGGCGTGCATTTCATCGCCAAGAACGATGTGAACCAAAGCAACATCCTCATGGGTCATATCGGCGGATTGCGGAATAACCCGGACTATGCCGCGCTTCAGATGATGAACGAGATTCTGAGCGGCGGGTCCTTCTCCGGGCGACTCATGCAGGAAGTGCGAACCAACAAAGGCTACGCGTACGGCGTGGGCGGTGCCTACCAGAGCGGCATCCTCTTTCCCGGTCCGTTTTTCGTGAGTCTGAGTACGGCGAGCGCAAGCACGGCCGATGCCATCCGAGCGACGATCGGTGAGATCCGCAAGATGCAAGACGCTCCCGTATCGGAGGCCGAAGTGCGTGAAGCCAGAGAGCGCATACTCAATTCGCTGGTCTTCCGGTATGAGAGCCGGGCCGATGTGCTCAATGAGAAGGTAGGGTACGCGTACAACGGCCTTCCCGAGGATCTCTTCGACCGGTATATCGAAGACCTTCGCAAGGTCACCGTCGCCGATGTGCAACGTGTGGCGAAGAAATACCTGCGGCCCGATGCGATGCAGATACTGGTGGTCGGGAACCCGGCTGAAGTCGGAAACCAACTGGCTGCGTTCGGAACGGTGAACACGATCGATATCACGATTCCACGTCCGGCGCAGGCCCGCGCCATTGTACGCGGCGATGCCGACCAAGGCCGGATGTGGGCGACGAAAATGGCGACGGCCATCTTACCGAACGGCGCTCCTGTGAACCGTCTGTCCTACGAAGGCACACTCAACCAAGGGGGAATGGCGTTGCAGACATCCACCGAACTCCGCTTTCCGGATGCCCTTACGCAGACCATCACCACTCCGGGCGGATTGGTGACCATTTCCGTAGCCGCTGGTGCCGGAAGTCAGAGCATGGGGCCGAATTCGCAACCGCTGCCTCCCGTTTTTGTCGAAATCATCGAAAAACAGGTGGCGGGCCATTATGTGAATGTGGCGCAAACCTTGGCAAGCACCACGGTCACCTACCTCGGAACCGAAGACCTGGACGGTGTCGCGGCGGTGAAACTGCTTGTCGAGGAGACGAACACCACCTGGTATCTCGAGCCTTCCACCGCACTTCCCTTGCGTTCGATGAGCAAGGAGTTCAACGCGATGGCAGGAATGGAGGTTGAATCGGTCAACCTGTATGCGAACTGGACCTTGGCCGATGGCGTGATGATGGCGTATTCCGAAACCAACCTGATGAACGGGCAAGTGGCAAGCAGTCAAACGATCACACGTCACACATCCGACTGACGGCATGTGGCGGGCAGCGACGAGAGGCCTGCGTCTGCTCTACGGAGCACGCGCGGGCCTCTGTTCGTTTCACGAGCTTACCGGATGATCCCCGCGCGGCGCAGGTCGCCCGTGGTGAGCACCCCATCCCTCAGGGTCTTGGAGGCGGCCGCATCGAACAGGTACAGGTCGTGGTCGCCGGCGGCACACCGGTCGACCATGCGGAGTTCCACCAAGGCCGAAGCACCCGTCAGAACGGAATGGCCGCGCCAGTCCGAGAGGCGCCCACCGGTGCGCAGCCATGCGTCCTTGTCGAACCCCATCCCGCTTTTCAACCCCAACTGCCTCACAAGCCCCACCTGATCCGGATGCAGATATTGCAGCACGGCCTGCCCGGAACCGCACAGATTCTCCAGGGTCCTCGTTCCATGATACACGGCGATGGCATAGCGCTTCGGCCGCATGCTGACAGCCGTCGCATAGGTGCAGATGTTCATGTTCACCCGCTCCCCGGTGCCCATGGTCATCAGGCTGTGAACGGGCAGGTCGGGCAGGTTCCAGGGTTTGCGCATGGGATGTGGGTCGATGGGTGTAGGTCATGGACGCGGTGAAGCGCCAATGTACCCAATGCCGCTGAACGATGCGGCGGCTCAACGGGTTGCTTGGCCTCATGTCGTCTTCACGCCTCGTTTACGTCTATGACGCCCTTTGCGGCTGGTGCTACGGGTTCAGCCCGGTGATCCGCCGTCTGGAGGAGGCGTTCCGCGACCGCCTCGTTGTCGACGTCGTCTCCGGCGGCATGGTGACCGGCGACCGCATCGCCCCGGTAGCGTCCATGGCGCACATCATCAAGACCCACGGACCCCGTGTGGAGGAGACGACCGGCGTCCGATTCGGGGAATCCTTCAAAAACGGCTTGCTGGCGGAGGGAACCGCCATCTTCAGTTCCGTCAAGCCCTCGGTCGCGCTTTGCGTGCTGAAGGACCTGGCTCCCGAAAAGACCGTGGCCTTCGCGGGTGCGATCCAGCATGCGGTGTATTTCGACGGCCTCCCGCCCGACGAGACCGCCACCTACCGCACCTTGGCCACGGATTTCGGCCTCGATGCCGATGAGTTCGTGCGCCGCATGGGCTACCCCCATTACGGGATGGTGGCCAATCAGGAATTCGCCCAAGCCACGAAATGGGGCATCCAGGGCTTCCCGTCCGTCGTGCTCTTCCACAACGGCCAAGGCTATCTGATCGCCCGCGGCTACATGCCGTACGACACGCTCGCCGCGGGGATAGATTCGATACTCAAGAAAGACCTGGTGGCCTGACGCCTACTGCACCGTTCCGGCTTTCACCACCACGAAATGCTCCGGACGGATGTGTTTCCGGATGGCGTTGTTGACCTGGGCCAGCGTCACGTTCTGCACATCGGCCACATAGCGGTCGATGTAGCGGTACCCGCGGCCGTCTTGCTCGTAGGTCAGCAAGGCACTGGCGAAACCGCCCGTCGTAGCCAACTGCACCTGGAACATGCCCGCGATGGTGGCTTTCTTGTCGTCAAGTTCCTGCTGGGTCACGCCCTCGTTCACCCATAGCATCAGTTGCCGCATGGTGGATTCGCCGCCACGCGCCAGGAGGTCGGGCGCGAAGTTCGCGTTCAGGCTGAAATGACCGTCCGCGAAGGCGCTCGTTCCCGACAATCCGGAACCGATGCCGTAGGTGAGGCCTTCCTGGTCGCGGACGGTGGACATCAGCCGGGCGCTGAAGTTGCCACCCAGGATGTACGCGCCGATATACAAGGGCAGATAATCCGGATGGCGGCTGTCGATACCCGTCGGGATGCCCAACAGATAGGTCACGTTCGTCTTGTCCGCCATGAACACAGTGTCGGTGCGGGCCGGCACCGGCGCGCCTTTGAGGGAGGTTTTCGGGATGGTGACCCCGCCGCGCCAGCCGCGGAACGGGGTGGTCACGGCTTGCTGCAGCGCACGCGCATCGACATCCCCGACCGCCACGATCACCATCGATTTAGGTCCGTACACGCGTTGATGGAAGCCGCGCAGATCCGCGATCGTCAAGGCGTTCAGCTGTTCGATCTGGGTTTCGACCGTCTCCTGATGGTTCGGATGACCTTTCGGATACACGATGCGGCTCAAGGCCCCGCCCGCCATGGCGCTGGTGTTGTCCAACTGCTGACGCAGCCCGGCGGTGACCTGCGTTTTGAGGCGGGTGAACTCGGTCTCGTCGAAGGCCGGATTGCGGAGCTGCTCGGCCAGCAAGGTGAGCACCAGGTCCATGTCCTTCTTCAGGAAACGGGCCGTGAAGCCGAGCGTATGCGTGCCTCCGTTGAAACTGATGCTGGCGCCGATGTTCTCCAAGGCCGTTGCGATGGCCAGCTTGTCGCGCGAGGTCGTGCCCTTGTCCAGCATCTGCGCCGTGATGGCGGCCACCATGGAATTGCCGGCCGGGTTCAGGGTCGAGCCCGCGGCCAGGCTGCCGGTGAGGGTCACCACATCCTGAACGCTGGTCTTGAGGGAGATCACCTGGATGTCGCCGATCTTGCGGGCGACCACGTTGCCGGTCACGGCGGTGTTCGCCGCGGGGTTGAAGGCGGCTTCCGCTTCGGACGGCTCCCGCCAGAACAAGGGCTCGTTCGGCTCCAGGCTCCAGTCCGACCAACTCGCCGCGGCGGCCGCCGGACGCGGCATGCGGCCCGGCATCTGCGGAATGAACCACCCCGTTGTGGTCTGGTCTTCCACCAGATAGGCTTGCGCCACGCGTTTCACGTCCGCGGGGGTCACCGCCCTCACCTATTCCGAGAAGTTCACATAGGTGGTCCAATCGCCGACCGCGATGGCCTCGTTCAGACTGCCGGCGATCGAGAAGGATCCGTCGCGGCTGAAGGAGGTGCGGGTCAGGTAGCGGTTGATGGCGCGGTCCACCTCCTCCTGGGTCACGCCATCGGCTTTCAGCTCCTTCACATGAGACCAGATGGAATCTTCCACCGCTTGGTGGTTCGATTGGCCCGGAGGCAGGATGCCGTAGATGAACAAGAGATAGGGATCGCGGAAGCGGCTGTAGCTGGCCGACACGTTCACCGCCACGCTCTGGTCCACCAGGCCGCGGTACAGGCGCGAGGTGCGGCCCGAGGCGAGGATGTCGGCCATCACCGTGATGGCGGCGGCGTCCTTATGCAGACCCTCCGGCGTCTTGAAGGCGATGCCCACCACGCCAAGCTGACCGGCGCGCTTCACCTGGACCCGGCGCGGACCCCGTTGCTGCGGTTCCGTCGTATACACCTGCGGAATGGGATTCGGCGATGTCGGAATCACACCGTAATACTGGTCGATCATCCGCAAGGTGGCTTGCGTGTCGAAATCGCCGATCACGGTCAAGGTGGCGTTGTTCGGCCAGTAATAGGTGTCGTAAAAGGCGCGGAGCTTCCCGATCGGCACATTCTCGATGTCGGAGCGCCATCCGATGGTGGAATGATGGTAGGGATGCGCCTGGATGGCCGTCGCCACGATGTCCTTGGACAGCGACTGGATCGGGTTGTTCTCGCCGATCTCGAATTCATTGCGGACCACGGTCATCTCCGGCCGGCGGTCTTCCTCGCGGAGCCAGAGGTTGCGCATGCGGTCGGCTTCGATGTCCAAGGCCAGTTCCATGTGCGCCGATGGCAGGTTCACGTAATAGTTGGTCCGGTCCAGCCAGGTGGTCGCGTTCAGCAGGCCGCCGCGGTTCTGCAGCAGGCCGTCCATACCGGTTCCGGCGGCGCGGTTGTATTTGTCCGTGCCCTTGAACATCAGATGTTCCAGCAAGTG
>Ga0169931_10010362_pt1 | contig 13286 bp, 15 predicted proteins | sample Kivu_15m_20L_FD_129675 | JGI IMG/M metagenome (GOLD analysis project Ga0169931, IMG submission 129675) | Freshwater microbial communities from Lake Kivu, Western Province, Rwanda to study Microbial Dark Matter (Phase II) - Kivu_15m_20L... | ecosystem: Environmental > Aquatic > Freshwater > Lake...
AAGAATCTATCCCCTGCCGATGGCCCAGATCATCGATGGATGGCTCGAGATGCTGGGGCTGCTGACGGCAGGCCGAGCGCAAGTGCCTGCAGATGCTGACCTCCCCCCTCGTTGACCAATCTTCATGGGAGCTGTCTCATTCCCAAGGATTGATGGGATCAACGCCCATGGGCTCAAAGTCGGCGACGTTGCGCGTTACGAGCTTCAGGCGATGCACCAGAGCCGTTGCGGCAATCAGCGCGTCGCGTTCGGGGCGACGGTCGGGCACATGAAGCTGGGCACAGCGCTGGGCTACGAGCGTGTCCACGGCAAGGATTCGACCGTCAAAAGCAGGCAACACGTGGTCGTCAATCCAGGTTCGCAACACGAGACCTTGCTGCACGTCGCGTCGTGCCAGCAGCAAGGTTCCGGCCTCGACTTCCAAGATCGTAATGGCGGACAGGTAAAACTGCAGGTGATCAACTGACCGTGCCCATGCAGCGACACGAGCATCGGCACGATCGGCCCGCCGCAATTCCGACAGGACGTTGGTATCGAGCAGGAACATCAGGTCAAGTCCGGCACTTGGAACACGCCCGCACCCATGCGCGGCGGATCGAACACGATGTCGTCGCTGCCGGGCATGGCCACCGCATCAAGAAGACTTTTTGGGGGACCAGCCAGGCGCTGATAGGCCTCGTACTGCAGCAGCACATAGGCGGGACGGCCGCGGTCGGTGACGAACACCGGCCCCGCCTCTGCCGCGCGCTTGGCCCGGCTGACATCCTGGTTGAACTCGCGGCTGGAGATGGTCGTGACGGTCATGGCGCACCTCGACGAAAAGGAGTTGATGTACCTACAGTACTACAATAACGCTCGTATCGCCAGCAAACGTAGCAACGTACCTACTTCCCGGTGTATGGCGCCTCGGTCTGGGCACCAGTGCCGCCAGCCGCTGCATGAGCTCCAGCGGGCTCAGCACCAGGTGCGTCGTTCCGTCTCGCCACTGCGTCTTGAGCCTGAGCGCCACTTTGCCTGCCGCGTTCACCTGGATGCGCTCCTCCGACAGTGCCGGCCGCGTGATGTAGCGGCACAAGCGGATAGGAGTTTCCAGGGCTCTCCATTTAACCGGACCGCCAGGAGCGATCGGCCGGTGCGCGGTCCAGGCGCGCCGGTTCGCCCGTGCGGAGGGTGGCATCGGTGGCGTCTTGCGCGGCCCATGTCCAAAACTTACCGGCAAGTCCAGTTAAATGGAGAGCCCTGGGAGCTTCAAACGCCCTCACAAGGTCCGGCAGGGGGTAGCAAGCCGGGATAGCAAGCCCGGCAGGGGAAGCAAGCGTCAAGCGCAGGGGGGCTGCACGGCAGGAGACGTGGGCTGCCACCGATTCTCCGGACACTCCCGGTAGCTACAGAGCCACCGCCTTTTCCTCGAACCGCACCGGGCTGAGGTAGCCGAGCACCGAATGTCGCCTGCGCGGATTGTAGAAGCGCTCGATGTAGTCGAACACGTCAGCGCTGGCTTCGTCTCTGGCCAAGTATCACTTGCGGTCGACTCGCTCGGTCTTCAGGCTGGAGAAGAAGCTCTCCATCGCCGCGTTGTCCCAGCAGTTTCCACGTCGGCTCATGCTGCAGGTGATGCCCTGGTCGAGCAGAAGGCGTTGGAACATCTCGCTCGTGTACTGGCTGCCCTGGTCCGAGTGATGGAGCAACTCCCGAGGTTTGCCGCGTCGCCAGACCGCCATCATCAAGGCGTCGATGACCAGCTGCGCGGTCATCTGCGGCTGCATCGACCAGCCGACGACCCGACGCGAGTACAGGTCGAGCGCGACGGCCACGTACAGCCAGCACTCTTCGGTCCAGATGTAGGTGAAGTCGGCGGCCCATTTCCTGTTCGGGCCCGCGGCGTCGAACTCACGTTGCAGCAGGTTCGGCGCGATGCTGTGCTCTGGCCTCGGACCCGTGTCGCCCGGCGAGCGGCGGCGTTTACGTCGGGCCTGCAGGCCGGCTCCGCTCATCAGCCGGGCAACCCGATTGATGCCGCAACGCTCGCCCCAAGCCAGTACGTCGCGCCAGATACGCCGGCTGCCGTAGGTTCGGTCGCTGGCCTCGAAGCTCTGGCGAATCAACCCGGTCAGCTTCTCGCTCGCCTGGGTGCGCTTGCTGGCTTGGCGACCGAACCATTCGTAGAAGCCACTCGACGAGACATCCACGGCCGAACACAGGGCTCGAACCGGCGACACCGCACGATGTTTGGCAATGAAGCCGAACCTCACGTCGGGTCCTTCGCGAAGTAGCCGAGCGCCCATTTCTAGATGTCGCGCTCCATCTTTACCTTGGCCAGCTCGCGCCTCAGCTGCTCGAGCTCGCCTTGGCTCTCAGTCTTGAGCGGCTTGCCCGGCGTCGGCTCGTAGCGCCCCTACTGGGTCTTCTTGACCCAGTCAGCGACCACGCTTCGGTCGATTCCCAGGTCGGTCGCCACGCTCGCAATCGAGCCGCCTGGCGCCGTCGCCAGGCGTACCGCCTCGCGCTTGAACTCGTCCGTGTACTTCCTTCGGGTTCGCATTCCTGCCTCCTAGACACATGTTGCCATCCCATGTGTCCGGAGAATCGGTGGCAGCCCACGAAGTCAGTCCTCGCGCACGGCCCCACCCGGCGCTCTCCCGCGTCTCAAGGGCTCCAGCATCGGCTTCAGGCCGTTGTGGTCGATCTCCCGCATCAGCGCGAGCAGACGGCCGATCTCGCCCGGCGGGAAGCCCTTGCGTGCGAACCAGTGCAGGTAGCTGGCGGGAAGGTCCGCGATGAGGCGGCCCGTGTACTTGCCGAACGGCATCTCGCGGATGACGAGCTTCTCGAGGTCTTCGGGGTTCATCGGGTCATGATGCCTTCGTCTCGCGTCGAGCACGTGGACCGGAACGGCCGAGCGCCTCGCTTGCGCCGCCGCTCCGGTAAGCTTTCGGCAAAAAGCAGGCAGCGCCACAGCGCTCAGCGAGGAGAACGCAGACATGACCAGCAATCCAGACACCGGATCGGGGGCGTCGGTGACGTCCGCGGATCCACAGCGCCAAGCGCGCAGCGAACCGATCGACCCGTCGGGTCGGCCGGACTTCGCGGCCATCCTGCACGGCGTCGACCTGACGAAAACACTCTGCGCAGCTGAAGTCGACGCGTTCCACGCCGCGATCGATCGCTACGGCGTGCTGGTCTTTCGCGACCAGCCGTGGTCCGCCTGCGCAAGAGAACCCTGTCGCCCGCGATGATCGCGTTCGTCGCGGAAGTCCAGCGCGCGCATGCCGACGTGCTGCGCGAGGAGGCCTCGCTGAAGACGCGCTGGTTCGTGCCGCCGAGCGCGGGCAGGCGTCGGTGATCCGGCTCGGACCCCCTGGGCTCGTGCACCGGTCCGCTCGCACCGACGCGGCGCGGCGCGGCCGACCCTGACGGCACGCACGCTGCGGCGCATCGACACGGCGTCGCTCGTCGACGGCGACCCCGCCGGGCACCGCCCGCTGCGCGAGGCGATGGTGGGTTACGTCCGGGAGCACCGCGGCATCACCTGCAGCGCCGACGACGTGATCGCGGTGAACGGCGCCCAGCAGGCGCTCGACATCGTCGCGCGCACGCTGATCGATAAGGGCGACCGCGTACTCATGGAGAACCCCACCTACTCGGGCGTACGGGTGGTCTTCGCGGCGCTGGGCGCCGCGATCGACTGCGTGCGGGTCGGCAACGGAGGTCTGGACATCGGCCGGGTGCTGCGCTTGCAGCATCGGGTGAAGCTCGCCTACGTGACGCCGTCGCACCGGTTCCCGACCGGCGGGGTGATGCTGCTGCCCAGCCGGCTCGCCTTCCTGAGGTGGGCTCACGATTGCGAGACCGTGGTGGTGGAGGACGACTACGACAGCGAGTACCGCTACGGCGGCAGGCCCATCGAGGCGATCCAGTCGCTGGACACCCACGGCCAGGTCATCTATCTGGGGACCTTCTCCAAGATCCTGGCGCCCTCGCTGCGCCTGGGTTAGATCATCTCGCCGCCCGCGATGACGCCGGCGCTGGTCAGGGTGAAGTCGATCACCGACCGTCACGCGTCGCTCCTCAACCAGCAGGTCCTCGCCGACTACCGCGGATCCTCGAGCCTGCGGGCTCGCCCGAACGCCATGACCGAGCGGTAATCCGCCGAGTGGTTGTACCCGGAGCGCGCCAGCACCAGCGCATCCAGGCGCGTGACCGTGAGGCACGCCGGCTCGCCGTGCTCGAGGTTGCGCAGCATCCGGCTCGCGCTGCTGCCGTGCCAGTACAGCCGGGAACCCTCGCGCCAGAAGAAGGTGGGCGTGCAGAACGGCTGACCGTCGATCACGTAGGACACGTGGCACAGCATCGCGGCATCGAGCAGCGCATGCACGGTGGCGTGGTCGTAGAAGCCCCGGTCGTGGCGCCGCTTGACCTGGTTGATCGCATCGATCGGATAGCTCGGGGAGGTGCCTGGATCGTTCACGGGATGTCGGGGTGTCGGGTGGACGAAGGGATCGGGACACGCACGTCGGCACTCTAGGTGCGCAGCGGCACCATGGACAGATCCATTTTAGGTCGGAACGCAGGAGCCACTTTCGGCGCCGCACGGCCAAGAGCCGCGCGAAGCGTGCACGGGTGGATTCATCGATTGCACTGCGATCGTCGATGACGGCTGGGCCCGCGCCGTGACCGGAACCCCGCGCCTCGTCGACCCCGATCGGCCGACGTTCGCCACGTACGGGATCGAGCCCGGTCGACCTACTCGAGTGCGGTCCGGGTTCCGTCGGGGAACACCTGGAACACCGTGCGGTCCGCGCGATTGTGTTCGATCAGGTGCAGACCGCGATCACCCGTGGAGAGCGGCACGTAGTAGGCGACGTTCGCCTTCCTGGACGCATCGAACAGCGGGCTGCTGAGCCACTTCGTCGGCGCAAGATTCCCGAGTCTCGCGCTCCAGTCCAGCGCCGCCTGCGACCGCGGCGTTTCACTCGCGCCGATGCACATGTAGAGCGGGGTGCCACGCTTCGGGTCGACCAGAACCCCGCCCGACTGACCGCCGTAGACCCTGACCCCTCCGACCGGGCCGCTGTCCCTCGCGCCGATGAGCTCGAGCTCGAGGAATCGTTTCCTGGTGATGTCCGCGGGCGGGGCTTGGGGACGCGACTTCGCAACGCGGTCGCCCACCGGGTGGATGTCGATGTTCGGAATGCTTCGAAGGAGCCTCGGGTTCACTTCGAGAACGACGTCGAACGGGTGCCCGGGAATGCGAAAGATCGGGGAATGCGCGTGCAGGTCGCCGCTCTTCGCGTGGCGCTCGACGAAGCGCTGCACCGACCCCCGGTCGGAAGCGTTCACGCCGAAGTGTCCGAAGACGTTGTGCCCGATCGTGAGGTAGTTCCCGTTGGGCATCCGCACGGCCGTGGGCCCGGCGCCCGGACGTCCCTTGGGCGCAATCGCGGCCTGCGCCACCGAGGTCGGTTGGGTCGGGCCGACGCCCGACCAGGCGGACCACCGCCGGTCCGCGTCGAGCCCGTGGGCGGACGGCAGGGCTGGCGACGGGGCGACGGGTTGAACAAGGGACATCGCGAGGCTCCTCGGGTCGGGTGACGACCGGGCCGCACGACCGACCGCCGTCGTATGGAGAGGCTCGCACGCCGGCTCATGCGGTGACTAGCTGGGACGGACCCCAGCAGGCGGGTGAACCCAGCACGGCGCGTCAGGCGGGGATGCGCTGGCCGCGGCACGGCTCACCGCATCGCGTATCCTGAGGGCCGAGATCCCGCGGAGGACCACCGTGCCGAAACCCAACTACGCATTCGAGAAGCGCCAGCGCGAGCTGGAGAAGAAGCGCAAGAAAGAGGAAAAAGCGGCACGGCGCAAGTCGGCGGGCGGCGGCGCCGAAGACGCTCCCGCGGAGGGGGCCCCCGCGCCCGCCGACGAGGGCGCGCCGGCGACCCCCGCGCCTCCCGCCGACCGCTGAGCGCCGCCCGCCGACTGCCGATCGCCGATCGGCTCCGCGATCCTGCGCCGGCCGGTTTCGCCCGCGCCCCGCTCGGCCGGGCACCGGGCGGTTCGAGGAACAGGCGCCCGCACCCCCCGTGCCGCGGCGGCCGGTCCGACCCCGTTGCCCGTCGCGACTCCAAGCCCCGCCCCGGCCCCACGGTCGCGCCCTCGCCCGCGGCAGGCGCCCCGATGAGCTGGGCCGGATGACGCTCGATCCGACCACCGCGCTGCACGCCGCGCGGGGCCGCGCGCCGCGCGTCGCGGCCGGCCCGCGCCGGCTGCTGGTCGCCGGGGCGACCGGCCGGCTCGGCGAGGCCCTGCTGAACGAGGCGCTGGCCCGCGGCGGCTACGACGAGGTGGTCGCGCTCGCCGAGGTCGACGCGACGATGTCGCTCGGCCTGCGCGGACTGTCGCTCGCGCCGCTGCACGCGCTGCCGTCCCTCGAGGCGGTGATGGTCGCGCAGTCGGTCGTGGATGCGCCGGATGCACGTTCGTACCACGGCCGCGATGCGCCGTTCGTTCAGGTCGACCCGGCGCGGATGCCGTCGATCGCGCAGGCGGCCGCCGGCGCGGGCGCGCGGGTCCTGGTGCTGGTCCACCCGCTGCCCGCATGGCAGCAGCTCTCGGCCCTTCACCTGGGCCTGGCCGGCGACGCCGAGCTCTCGATCGCGCGGCTGCCGTTCGAATCGGTGACGGTGCTGCGTCCGGTCGCGTCGTCCGGCAGCGCCTCGGGCGGCTGGCTGCAGCGCATCGCGCACGTGTACCTGAGCCTGCAGCTGCTGATGATGCCGCGCTCGCTGCCGACGCTGACCTCGACGCAGGTGGCGCGCGTCGCGGTCGACCTGCTGCGCGAGCCGGCGGGCGGCGTGCGGGTGCTGGGCGCGGCCCAGCTCGGCGAACGGTCGGCGTCGGCTCCGCGCTGAGACGCCGGGCGCACCCGCGAGCGCGCCCTGCGGTCTCGTCCGTCCGGTCGAGGGGCGCATCCGGCGGGGCCCGTAGAATGGCCGCCTGTCGCTCCACGCGCGCCGAGCCCCACGATGACCCAAGCCACCTTCCTGCGCGCGCTGCTGCGCGAGCCCACCGACCACACGCCGGTCTGGCTGATGCGGCAGGCGGGCCGCTACCTGCCGGAGTACAACGCCACGCGCCGGCGCGCCGGCAGCTTCCTCGCGCTGTGCAAGACGCCCGAGCTCGCCTGCGAGGTCACGCTGCAGCCGCTCGAGCGCTGGCCGCTGGATGCCGCCATCCTGTTCTCGGACATCCTGACCGTGCCGGACGCGATGGGTCTGGGGCTGTACTTCGTCGACGGCGAGGGTCCGAGGTTCCGCGATCCGGTCCGCGACGAGGCGGCGGTGGCGCGGCTGGCCGCGCCCGATCCCACGGTCGAGCTGCGCTACGTGCTGGACGGGGTGTCGACCATCCGGGGCGCGCTGGGTGGGCGCGTGCCGCTGATCGGCTTCTCGGGCAGCCCGTGGACGCTCGCCTGCTACATGGTCGAGGGCGGCGGCAGCGACGACTTCCGGCAGGTCAAGCGGATGATGTACGCGCGCCCGGACCTGATGCACCGGATGCTCTCGGTCACCGCCGACGCGGTGCGCGACTACCTGAACGCGCAGATCGCCGCGGGCGCCCAGGCGGTCATGATCTTCGACACCTGGGGCGGGGTGCTGCCCGACGGGCACTTCCAGCGGTTCTCGCTCGCCTACGTGCGTCGCGTGCTCGAGGGTCTGACGCTCGAGCGCGAGGAGCGCCGTCCGGACGGCAGCCTCGAGCGCGTGCGGGTGCCCTCGATCGTCTTCACCAAGGGCGGCGGGCTGTGGCTGGAGGACATCGCCGCCGCCGGCAGCGACGCGGTGGGGGTCGACTGGACGGTCAACCTCGGCCAGGCCCGGGCCCGGGTCGGCGCCCGGGTCGCGCTGCAGGGGAACCTGGACCCGATGGTGCTGATGGCCGAGCCCGGCCAGGTGCGGGGCGAGACCGTCAAGGTGCTCGAGAGCTTCGGCGTGCCGCAGCCCGGCTTCGGGCACGTGTTCAACCTGGGCCACGGCATCTCGCAGCACACGCCGCCGGACAACGTCGGCGTGCTGGTCGAGACCGTCCACGCCTACAGCCGGGAGCAGCGCCGCCGTGGCGCCGACGCATCGTCGCTGTAGCGCCGGCACCCCGGTTATGCACACGGACGGGGCATCCCGCGGGCGGTCGGCCCATGCCGCGCCCGCGGTGGGGCTTCATTCGCAAGCCATTGATTATCAACGCTTTATTTTTGTCGAAAAAGTGTGCAAGACGGCCTCGACCGCGCAACGGCGCGGGTTTTCGGGCGATGCGCGCGGCGTGTCCACACTTTTATCCACAGCTTGTGTGCACGAGTGGGGAAAGCCCCGCGCGATCACCGCGTTACGACCCGTTTGAAGGAACCACTTTAAGTCGGCCGTGCCGGAACCGCCGTTCGCCCGCGTCGCGCTGGACGTGCCGCTGCCCGAGCTGTTCGACTACCGGATCCCGCGCGGCTGGCGGCCGGAGGCCGGCGACTGGGTGGTGGTGCCCTGGGGCCGCACCCGTCGGGTGGGGCTGGTGGTGGCGTGCGCCGAGTCCACGGCGCTGGACGCCGCGCGGGTCCGAGACCTGGACGCGCCGCTGCCCGGCATGCCGCGGATGCCGGCGCACTGGCTGTCGCTGATCGCGTTCGGGGCCCGCTACTACCACGCGGGCTTCGGCGAACTCGCCCTGCCCGCGGTGCCCAAGCTGCTGCGCACGGTGCCGTCGGCGCGTGGCCGCGTCGCGCCGGCGCAGCGCGCGCGGCTGCGCTACGACGCGGGCCGACCCGGCGCCGCGGCTCCGGCGCCGACCCCGTCGGGTCGCGCCGGCGGCGCCGGCGCGCTGCCCGAGCTCACTGCGGAGCAGGCGGCCGCGCTCGCCGGCATCGCCGCGGTCGACGGCCACGCGGTGATCGTGCTGCACGGCGTGACCGGCAGCGGCAAGACCGAGGTCTACTTCCGGTGGCTCGCCGGCCGGCTCGCGGCCGATCCGCGCGCGCAGGTGCTGCTGCTGGTGCCCGAGATCGCCCTCACCCCCCAGCTCGCCGGCCGCATCCGGGATCGATTCCCGGACGAGCCGATCGCGGTGCTTCACAGCGACATGCCGGATGCCGAGCGGGCCGCCCACTGGCTGGCGGCGGCCGAGGGCCGCGCGCGGATCGTGCTGGGAACCCGACTGGCGGTGCTGGCGCCGCTGCCCGGACTGGCCGCGATCGTGGTCGACGAGGAGCATGACGCGTCGTTCAAGCAGCAGGAGGGCGCGCGGTACTCGGCGCGCGACCTGGCGATCGTGCTCGGATCGCAGCGCGGCCTGCCGGTGGTGCTCGGATCGGCCACGCCGTCGCTGGAGACCTGGCACGCGGTTCGCCGCGGCCGCTACCGCGTGGCCGTGCTGCGCGATCGTGCGAGCGGCACGCCGCTGCCCGCGGTCACCCGGCTGCCGCTCAAGGGCGCGCGGCTGCGCCACGGGCTGACCGACGCCGCGGTCGCCGCGGTGCAGGGCGCGCTCGACGCGGGCGCGCAGGCGCTGATCTTCCTCAACCGGCGCGGGTACGCACCGGTGCTCGCCTGCTCGGCCTGCGGCTGGCTGAGCCGCTGCACGCAGTGCGATGCCTACCGCGTGCTGCACCGCGTGGGCCGCCCGGCCGCGCCGCCCGCAACCACCGCAACCACCGCGACCACCGCGACCACCGCGACCACCGCCGCCGCCGCCGCCACCGCCGCCACCACCGCCACCGCCGCCACCGCCGCAATCGCCGCAATCGCCGCAATCGCCGCGCCCCCCGCGCCGCCCGCGCCCGCCTCGACCGGCGAGGCGTCGTCGGCGGCTGGGTCGCCGTCGCGCTACCGGCTGGTCTGCCACCACTGTGGCTCGGAGCAGCGCGTGCCGCGGGTCTGCCCAGAGTGCGGCAACGTCGATCTCGCCGGGCTGGGCCGCGGCACGCAACGGCTCGAGGAGGGGCTCGCCGAGCTGTTTCCCGGCGCCCGGATCGGCCGGCTCGACCGCGACGTCGCGCGCCGGCGCGGCGCCGCCCAGTCGGTGCTCGACGCCGCGCACGCCGGCGACGTGAACCTGCTGGTGGGCACGCAGATGCTCGCCAAGGGGCACGACTTCCGGCGACTGACCGTGGTCGTCGTGGTCGACGCGGACGCCGGCCTGTTCGCGGCCGACTTCCGCGCGCCCGAGCGGCTGTTCGCCACGCTGATGCAGGTGGCCGGGCGCGCCGGGCGCCACCGCCCGGACAGCCGCGTGCTGATCCAGACCCGCTTTCCCGAGCACCCGGTGTTCGCGGCGCTCGCCGCGCACGACTTCGAGCGCTTCGCCACCGGACAGCTCGCCGAGCGCGAGCACGCCCGCCTGCCGCCGTTCGTGCACCAGGCGCTGCTCACCGCGCACGCGCGCGATGCCGATGCGGCCACCGCGTTCCTCGCCGACGCGCGCCGCCGCCTGCTCGAGGGCGCGACCGAGCCGCCGATCGCGCCCGCGCTGCGGGCCGCGCTCACGGTCTGCGACCCGGTGCCGATGCCGCTCGCGCAGCTGCGCGGCGAGGCCCGTGCGCAGATGCTGGTCGAGTCGGCCTCGCGCCCGGCGCTGCACGCCGCGCTCGGGCCGTGGCTCGACGCGCTGCGCGCGCAGCGCTCGGCGGTGCGCTGGCAGCTCGTGGTCGACCCGCTGGAGATCTGAGGCCGTGGCCGATCCGCTGAACCCCGCGCAGCGCGACGCGGTTCGCTACCTCGACGGCCCGTGCCTGGTGATCGCCGGTGCCGGCAGCGGCAAGACGCGGGTGATCACCCGCAAGATCGTCCACCTGATCGAGGGCGGCGTGAGCGGCCGGGCGATCGCGGCGATCACGTTCACCAACAAGGCCGCCCGCGAGATGGCCGAGCGCCTCGGACACGCGGCCATCCGCGGCGGCGAGCGGCCGCTGGTGTGCACGTTCCACGCGCTGGGCGTGCGGATGCTGCGCGAGGACGGCCGGCTGCTCGGCCTGAAGACCGGCTTCTCGATCCTGGACGGCGACGACTGCGCGGCGCTGGTCGCGCAGCTCGCGGGCACCACCGACCGCAAGGTCGCGCGCGTGCTGATGCAGCGTCTGTCGCTGTGGAAGAACGCGGGGCTCGATCCGGACGAGGCCGCGTGCGCGGCGCGCGACGGCGACGCGCACGCGGCCGCGCGCCTGTACCGCGACTACGCGGCCACGCTCGCCGGCTACCAGGCGGTGGACTTCGACGACCTGATCCGGCTGCCGCTGGTGTTGATGCGAGACCACCCCGAGGCCGCCGAGCGCTGGCAGAACCGGCTGCGCTACCTGCTGGTGGACGAGTACCAGGACACGAACGCGACCCAGTACGAGCTGCTGCGCCGGCTGGCCGGGCCGCGGGCGGCGTTCACCGCGGTGGGCGACGACGACCAGTCGATCTACGGCTGGCGCGGCGCCACGCTCGACAACCTGCGCCGGCTCGCCGCCGACTACCCGCGTCTGAAGGTGATCCGCCTCGAGCAGAACTACCGTTCGGTGCGCAGCGTGCTGGTCGCGGCCAACCGGCTGATCGCCCACAACCCGAAGCTGTACGAGAAGACGCTGTGGTCCGAGCTCGGCCCGGGCGACCCGGTGCGCGTGCTGCCGATGGACGACGACGAGGCCGAGGCCGAGTCGATCGCGATGCGCATCCAGGCCGCGCGCTTCGAGCGGCGCGGCCGCTTCGCCGACTACGCGGTGCTCTACCGCGGCAACCACCAGTCCCGCGCGATCGAGCAGGCGCTGCGCAAGGAGAAGATCCCGTACGCCGTGTCCGGCGGCACGTCCTGGTTCGAGCGCGCCGAGATCAAGGACCTGGTCGCGTGGCTGCGGCTGATCGCCAACGACGACGACGATCCCGCGTACATCCGAGCGATCACCACGCCCAAGCGCGGCGTCGGCCCGCAGACGCTCGCGCAGCTCGGCGACTACGCGGGCGTGCGCCAGTGCTCGATGTTCGCCGCCTCGTTCGAGACCGGCGTCGAGCAGCGGCTGCCCGCGCGGCAGGTGGACGCGCTGCGCGAGTTCGGCGGGTTCGTGAACCGCATCGTGCACCGCGCGCGCACCGAGCCCGCCGGCGCGCTGCTCGACGAGCTGGTGCACACGATCGGCTACCGCGAGCACCTGGAGTCGGTCGCCGACGAGCGCGTCGCCGCGCAGCGCTGGCAGAACGTGACCGACTTCGTCGCGTGGATCGGCAAGCGCGGCGAGGAGGACCGCCGCACGCTGGTCGAGCTCGCGCAGACCGTGGCGCTGCTGTCGCGGCTCGACACCGAGGGCGGCGAGCAGGACGGGGTGCGCCTGTCGACCATCCACGCGGCCAAGGGGCTCGAGTTCCCGCACGTGTTCGTCGCCGGCTGCGAGGAGGGGCTGCTGCCGCACACGCAGCCCGACCACGAGGACGACGACGAGGCGCCGCAGCGCGTGGAGGAGGAGCGTCGGCTGATGTACGTCGCGGTCACCCGCGCGCAGCGCTCGCTCACCCTCACCTGGTGCCGGCAGCGTCGCCGCGCGAAGTCGTTCGTCAACCGCGTGCCCAGCCGCTTCCTCGCCGAGATGCAGCTCGAGGCCGACGGGGGCGCCACCGCGGTGGTCGGCGCCGACCTCGCGAAACAGCGGCTCGCGGCCCTCAAGGGCCTGCTCAAGCCGGGGGGGTGAGCGGTCGCGCGCCGTGCGCCGCCCGGCGGCGCCGCAAACGACGACGGCGCCCGAAGGCGCCGTCCCGGCCGGTGCGCGGCGTGCGTTACCTGACCGAGGCCACCATGTACTCGACCGCGGCGCGGATCTCGGCGTCGCCGGCGGACGAGCCGCCCTTGGCCGGCATCGCGCCCTTGCCCTTGAGAACGCTGGCGGTCAGCCCGTCGATGCCCTGCGCGAGCCGGGGCGCCCACGCGGCCTTGTCGCCCAACTTCGGGGCGCCGGCAACCGCGGCCACGTGGCAGGCCGCGCAGGCGGTGTCGTAGAGCTTCTTGCCGTCGGGCGCCGCGGCGGCCGCCGCAGGCGCCGCGCTCGCCACCACCGCGACCGGGGCGGCCACCGCCGCCGCTGCCGGGGCGGGGGCCGCTGCCGGGGCGGGGGCCGCTGCCGGGGCCGACGTGTCCGCCGCCGCGGCCGCAGGGGACTCGGGCGCCTTCGGCTCGGCGAACTTCGCGCCCGCGCTGTTGGCCATGTAGACGACCGCGCGGCCGATCTCCAGGTCGTCGTACTCGCCGCCGCCCTGCGCCGGCATCGCGCCCTTGCCCTT
>Ga0169931_10010364_pt1 | contig 13284 bp, 14 predicted proteins | sample Kivu_15m_20L_FD_129675 | JGI IMG/M metagenome (GOLD analysis project Ga0169931, IMG submission 129675) | Freshwater microbial communities from Lake Kivu, Western Province, Rwanda to study Microbial Dark Matter (Phase II) - Kivu_15m_20L... | ecosystem: Environmental > Aquatic > Freshwater > Lake...
CCCAGGAGATGATCCTGTCGTGCTTCCGCTTCGACGGCCGCCGCAACAAGGTCGTCTACGCCGATCGGAACTTCCCGAGCGACCAGTACATCTATGAAGCGCGCGCGGCGCACGGCGCCCGACTGGTCCGGGTGCCGGCCGCGGCCGACGGCATCTCGACCGACGGCGAACAGGTGGCGGCGGCGATCGACGACGAGACGCTGCTGGTGGCGATCGACCACGTGATGTTCCGCAGCTCGGCGATCGTCGATCTCGAGCCGATCGTCAAGAAGGCGCACAAGCACGGCGCCTTCGTCGTGCTCGACACCTTCCACTCCGCCGGCATCGTGCCGCTCGACGCGCATGCACGCGCTTGCGACGCGATCGTCGGCGGTGCCTTGAAGTGGCTGTGCGGCGGCCCCGGCAACTGCTTCCTCTACGTCAACCCCGAACGCGCGCGCACGCTGGTGCCGAGCTTCACCGGCTGGGCCGCGCACAAGCAGCCGTTCGTGTTCTCGCCGGCCGGCCAGGACTACCGCGACGACGGCCAGCGCTTCGCCACCGGCACGCCGAACGTGCCGGCACTGGCGTCCGGCATCGAAGGTGTGAAGACGATCCTCGAGGTGACGCTGCCGGTGATCCGCGGCAAGAGCCAGCGGCAGACGACGCTGCTGGTCGACGAAGCGCAGCGCGCCGGGCTCGCGATCAAGTCGCCACTGGCGGCGGCGAGGCGCGGCGGCCACGTGGCACTCGACGTGCCGCAGGGCTACGCGGTCTGCCAGGCGCTGTCGGCGCGCGAGATCGTCGTCGACTTCCGCCCCGACGCCGGGCTGCGCGTGGCGCCGCACTTCTACAACAGCGACGACGAGGTGCGCGCCGCCGTGCGCGCGATCCGCGAGATCCTCGATCGCCGCGAGTACGAACCGTTCCTGCAGCAGGCCAAGAAGCCGGGCTGAACCATGCGCATCTGGGACATCAGCGAACCGATCGAGCCGGCGTCGGCGACGTTCCCCGGCGACACGCCGTTCGCGCAGGAATGGGTCGCGCGCATGGAGAAGGGCGCGTCGTGCAACGTCAGCACGATCCGCATGTCGGTGCACGTCGGCACGCACACCGATGCGCCGCTGCACTTCGACCTCGCCGGCGCCGACATCGCCAGTGTGTCGCTGGCCAAGTACATCGGCCGCTGCCGCGTCGTCGACGTGCGCGGCGAAGGCTCGCCGTCGCTGATCCCGGCCCACGCGCTGACGCCGGCGATGCTGCGCGGTGCCGAGCGCATCCTGTTCCGCACGCGGCAGGACCACGACCATCGCCGCTGGGATCCGGCCTTCACCGCCGTCGGCGCCGACGCCGCGCGGGCGCTGGTCGCCGCCGGCATACAGCTGGTCGGCATCGACACGCCGAGCATGGACTACGCCGACAGCAAGGACCTCGGCGGCCACCACGTGCTGCACGACGGCGGCATCGCCATCCTCGAGAACCTCGACCTGCGCGCGGTGCCGGCCGGCGACTACGAACTGATCGCGCTGCCGCTGCGCATCGTGAACGGCGACAGCAGCCCGGTGCGCGCGATCCTGCGTGAACTGCCGCGGCCGTGACCTTCCCATCCGCAATCCGACCGTGACCTCCGCGACCGCATCATGAGCAAGCAAGCGATCAACCCGAAGGAACTCGCCGCGCCGATCGGCTTCGCCCACGGCTGGCTGGTCGAGAGCGGCCCGGCGCGCACGCTCTACCTCGCCGGCCAGTGCGGCTACGACCACTCCGGCAGCATCGTGCAGAAGGGCGACCTCGTCGGTCAGCTCGACCAGGCGCTCGGCAACATCGGCCTGATCCTGCGCGACGCCGAGATGACGTTCGCCGACGTCGTGCAGCTGAACTTCTACGTCACCAACCGCGACGACTACGCGACCGCGCGCAAGGCGTTCGGCCAGATCTGGCGGCGCCACTGCGGCAAGCACTACCCCGGCATGGCGATGTTCCAGGTGGTGTCGCTGTTCGACCCGGAGGCCCGCATCGAAGTGCAGGGCATCGCCGCGCAATGAACGTGCTCCGCCAGCGCTGGTCGGCGACGGCGGCGACGGCGGCGGCGACGCTGCTGCTCGCCGCGTGTGCGACCGAGCCGAGCGCGCCCGACGTGCTCGACGCCAGCGGGGGCCTCGTCGAGGTGGCGTTCGCCGGCGACGGCTTCGTGCACGCGGCCGGCGAACGGCTGCCGCTCGATGCGTGGGTGCTGCGCATGCGTCAGCGCCTGCGCACGATGGACGCAGCGGCGCGCGCGGCGTTCGTCGTGCAGCTGCGGGTCCGGGAAGGCCTCGCGGAGCGCGCGACCGTGCTGCGTGCCGAAGCGGAGATGAACCGCACCGTCGACGAGCTGCACGTCATGGGCGTGCGGCAGATCCGCATCCTGTGAACGCGCCGACGCTTTCCATCCGCCGATTCCCAAGGTCCCGCCGTTGAGCCTGCTCCGTTCGCACGTCCCGCCCGAACTCGTCGTCTTCGACGTCGACGGCACCCTGCACGACACCTTCCGCTGGTGGGCGCCGATCATCCGCGCCGGCCTGCAGCGCTTCGCGGACATGCACGGCATGTCGATCGCGATGCCCGACGACCGCACCGCCGAAGCCGTCGTCGGCATGAAGGACGCGGGCGTGTGGGCGCCGTTCCTGCCGGAGGCGCACAAGCATCGCTGGCAGGAGCTGCGGTCGGTGGTGCTGCCGATGGAGGTCGAAGAGGTCAGCCGCGGCGTCGACTACCTGTTCGCCGGCGTGCGCCCGCTGCTGCTCCATCTGCGCAAGATCGGCGTCAAGGTGGCGCTCGCCAGCAACTGCCGCCGCACCTACATGGGCGCCATGCAGGATGGCCAGGGACTGCGGGCCTTGACCGACTGGCAGTTCTGCCTCGACAGCGAGGGCGTTGTCACCAAGACCGACATGCTGCGGCTCGCCCGCAAAGTCGCTGGCGACGCCGGGCGGGTGGTCATGGTCGGCGACCGCGAACCCGACCAGGAAGCCGCGCGGGCGCTGGGCTGGCCGTTCGTCTGGCGCCGCAACGACCGGTGCCACCTGGGCGACGCCGAACTGGTCTGGGGCGGCGACCCGGACGAACTGCTGGCCGGGCTCGGCCTGCCGACGATGTCGGGCCGCCGATAGCGGTGGCTTCGCAATAGACTGGCAGCGGTGCCGTAGCCGCGCCCCTTCCCTCCCGAGACCGCCATGGAATTCGCCGTCATCCTCGTCGTCATCTTCACCTTCGTGCTGGTCAAGATGGTGCTCGAGCAGCGGGCGGCGGCGCGGCGCGACAACCTGCGCGTGCTCGAGGAGGCGCTGAAGAACCCGGCCATCGACCGCGCCACGCTGGAGGACCTGACCTACCAGCTGACCGGTCGGCACAGTGCCCGCTCGCACGAGCGCACGCCGTGGTTCGCGCGGCTGCAGCCGTGGATCCTGGCGCTCGGTTGGGGCTGCTTGTTCAGCGGCTTCGCGATCTACGTGGTCGGCGAGATGCTGGGCCAGCGCGATGGGATCATCACCGGCGTCGTCACCGGCATCCTCGGCTTCGGCCTGATCACCTATCCGTTCGCGCTGCGCGAACTCGAGGCGCGCCGGCAGCAGTCGTGACAACGCGCAGCGCACGGCTTGGTGCTTCGCGCTCGCGGTCGTGAATCCCTCGCTGCGGCGTAGTGGCGAGCGCCAAGTCGGGTCGCTCAGCGGGCGGCCCGACTTAGAACCAAGCCTTCTTGCCTTCCTGGTATTCCTTGATGAAGGCCTCGTCGGACTTGGTCAGGTAGATGATGCCTTCGACGAAACCGATCAGGCTGCCGAAGCCGCACGTCACGATGCTGATGACGATGCGCAGGATGCCGCCGGTGACGTCGCCGAGCACGAATCGGTGGATGCCGATGCCGCCGAACAGGATGCCCATGACACCGCAGAGGACGCGCTGGCTTTCTTCCTTCATAGGGGAGGTTCTCCGAGAGGTCGCAGAGGGATAGCCGGCGCCGGGACGGGAACAACGACTTCGGCGCAATTCCGGCAGGTGGACCTGGACCCTGGCCGCGCGTCGACCTGCGGTGACACCACCGCCCAGCCGTGCTTCACTGTGCGCGTGACCTTGCCCGCCGCCGACGAACTGCAGCGCCGCGCCGCCGAACTGTTGGCCAGCTGGCGCGTGCGCGACACCGCGGTGCTGGTGCAGTGGAACGAACGGCTGACGACGACGGCGGGGCGCGCGTTCCTGCGCGGCGGTCGCATCGAGCTCAACCCGGTGCTGCTGGGCCGCGCGCCGGACCAGCTGCCGATGGTGCTGACGCACGAGACGGCGCACATCGCCGCGTTCCGCCTGTTCGGCGCCAACATCCAACCGCACGGTCGGCACTGGCGCTCGCTGATGCGGCTCGCCGGCCACGAACCCGCGGTCACGCACGACATCCCGGTCGACGACCTGCGGCCGGCGGCGAAAGCGCGTCGTCGCCGCCGCTTCGTCTACCTGCGCGTCTGCGAACGCTGCGGCGATCGCCAGCTGCAGCCAGCGCCGCGCTACGGGCGCTGCGTCGGCTGCGAGGCGCGCGACAGCTTCCTGGTCATGAGGGCGCCGGCGACCGCGGCCGGCGAGGCGGCGCTCTTGCGGCTCACGCTCGCCGACGTGCGCGCCCTGCACGGCTGAAGCCGGCCGCGGTTTCTGCCGCGCGCTGGCACCGTGTACCGCGATCCGGCGCCATGCTGCGATCATGCTCCGCCATCTCGCCACCGTCGCCGGCATCCTGCTCGGCCTCGCCTTCGTCAACGCCGCCGTGCTGGTGCTGTTCGGTCTCGTCGACGCGCCGCCACCGCCGGAAGGCTCGGACGTCGCGCACTTCATGGCGGCGTTCGGACCGACCGGCTACATGACGTTCGTCAAGGTGCTCGAATTGGTCGGCGGGGTGCTGGTCGCGGTGCCGCGCACCCGTTGCCTCGGCCTGCTCGTGCTGGGGCCGATCCTGGTCAACGTGCTCGCGTTCCATGTGTTCGTCGCCGGCGACGGCACCGGCGGGCCGATGGTGCTCGGCCTCTGTGCGCTGGCGCTGTTCCTGCTGTTCGTCGAGCGGCGTGCGTTCGCCGGGCTCGTGCGCAGCCCGCGCTGATCCGATCAGCCGCGCCAGCTCGCCGCTGCGCGCTGGGCGTGGTCCGCCCGGTCGCCCATCAGGTCGACGAGGATCGTCAGCCGGCCGGCGTGCGGATCCCACGAGAACACGACGGCGCGCGAGGCGATCGCCGCTGCGGAAGCGGAACACGAAGTCGAGCTCGTCGCGCTCGGGCAGCGGCGACTGCATCATCTCCTCGCAGCGACCGTGGAACTCCTGCACGCTCGTGCACGGCGCGACCTCGGTGAAGAAGTGTCGGCCGACGACCTTGCGCGGGTCGAGTCCGGCGGCGCGCGCCTCCGTGGCGTTGTAGCGGCGCACGATCCCCTGGCGGTCCAGCTCGACGACGCCGATCGGCAGCGCGTCGAGCTGCTCCTGCGACAGGCCGCGGATGTCCTCGGTCGGGAACAGGCCCATGCCTCGCACGCACTCGAAGCAGATGCCGTGCGACGACTCCTTGCTGCCGTCGCCTTCGCGGATCGTCGCGTTGCACCAGGCGCAGAGTACTTGGACGGCCATCGGCGAGATTCCCCTGGCCGCGCATCGGTCGCCGTCGTGGGCCTTCTGAAGGGAGGTCTCCGCTCGGGGATCTACTGCGGCGTCACTGCGGGCGCACGACGTCGCGTTCGCGCTCCTTCGGCGTCACCACGAGGCGCTGCACGACGCCGTCGCGGAACTCGCACTCGACGATGGTGCGGCGTGGTGCGTGCAGCTTGAACGACACGTTCCACTGCTTCGGCCAGCACGGCAGCAGCAGGATGCGGCCGCCGGGATCACTCGCTGAGTGTCTGCAGGAACGCAGCGGCCAGACGCTCGTCGATGCGGAAGCCAGCGCGAGTCAGATGTTCGAGCTCTGGACGAACGTGCGTGAGGATCCCAGCACGCTTGCACATCCCGAGCACGCCGAGGGTTCCCGTGAGCCGTAGCCCGAGTTCTTCGGCGATCCGTCGGGCTCGCTGGTCGTCGACGAGGAGAAGGGCACCTGGATGAGCCTGGGCGACGGCCAACGCCTCGGCTTCCCCTTGGTCCACGACGAGTCGGAATGCCGTCACGAGGTCTGCGGGGGCTTCGACGATCCGTAGCCAGTTGGCGGCGGCGATCTCCTTGGCGCCTGGGCGCGGTGCGCCGGCGAGTACCTCCGCGCGCACAGCGAGCGGCACCATCACCTCCGTCGCCAAGCTCTGCAGCACTTCGAACCGCCCGATCGAGGCAAGAGCGATGATCGGCCCGGCGTCGGCGACGATCAGTCGTTCATGAGCCATGGATCTCGTGCTTCAGGCCCTCGGCGTCGAAGTTGAAGATCGACACTCCGAGCGGAGCGAGCTCGAACATGAAATCGGCCTTGTTCCGGCCGGCTAGCTCTGCTGCTTGACCTAGGGAAAGCCGACCCAGCTCGTACAGCTTCGCCGCCAGAACCAGGCGGAACTCACGTTCGATCTCCTCGGCGGATCGGCCGCTGGCGACGAGCAGCTTGGCGTCGTAGGGGATGTGTGCAGTGGGCATGCGATGCATCCTACGCCTTCGGATCCACTCGGGCACGGTCCTCGTCTCGACGACCCTAGGGGGGCGCCGAGCACTCGATCACTGCGGCCGCACGACGTCGCGTTCGCGTTCCTTCGGCGTCACCACGAGGCGCTGCACGACGCCATCGCGGAACTCGCACTCGACGATGGTGCGACGCGGTGCGTGCAGCTTGAACGACACGTTCCACTGCTTCGGCCAGCACGGCAGCAGCAGGATGCGGTCGTCGTCGGCCTGCAGCAGCATGCGGTGCACGGTGTCGAGCAGGTTGCTGCCGTGGCACTGGTCCGGGCACCAGTCGAAGTTGGGGCCCCACATCGCGGGGAAGCGGTGGGCGCGGTGGTGGTTCTGCACCTTCGCCACCACGATGCGCTGCGCTTCCTCGACGAGCCCGAGCAGGGCTGCGTCCTGGCCGTCCTGCGGCCAGCCGTTGGTGAAGCGATCGTGGCGTGCCTGGAACGTCGCGCGCGCGAGCTCGAGCTCCGGCTTGCCGAGGCCGAAGTGGCGGAACGGGAACACGGCGTACAGCTCCGGGCTTTCGCAGTTCTGGCGGCTCGGATCGTACTTCGCCGCCGGCGCCAGCAGCGAGACGTCGTCGGCGGTGCGCCGCGGGATCGGCGGCAGCGATTGCGCCAGCGCGTCCCACGCGGCGAGCTGTTCCTTCGGCACCAGTTCCGGCGCCAGCGTGCGCAGGCGATGCAGGCACCAGTGCAGGCCGGCGACCGTCGGCAGGTCGTCCTCGACCCCGTGCCAGTGCGTCTCCAGCGCCTGCGTCGGCGTGATGCGCAGCCGGCCCTCGGCAGTGCGCGGGTAGGCGTTCGCGAACCACTGCAGCACCGGCCCGGCGATCGGCAGCAGCTCGTCGGTGAAGAAGCGTTCGTCGCGTTCGAAGTCGTAGCGGTCGAGCATCAGCGCCACGAGCTCGAGGCCCTGGTTGCGGCAGTACTCCCACCATGGGCACAGCACCTTGCTCGCCGGCACGCCGTCGCGTTGCCAGCCGTAGTCGCTGTTCCCGTGCGTGCCGAACGGCGTCATCGTCTCCGGCCAGTAGGCGCCGTCGACCCCGTGCCAGGCCTTGGCGCGCGCGATCGCCGTCGGCAGCGTCGCGCGATACAGGCGGAACAGCGGCGCCTGCATGTCGAAGTCGCCCTGCGCCAGCATCGGGTAGTACGGCAGCCGCGTGTTCTGCCACCAGTAGCAGTCGCCCCAGCGGCGCCAGTCGGCGTCGAACGGCTGCCCGCCGGTGGCCTTCGGTATGACGGTGAAGATCGAGCCGTTGAACTTGATCGGGAACCGGCCGCGGCCGCCGCACGCCTGCACCCAGCGCTGCAGCGCCAGTGCCTGCGTCAAGCGGGAGCGCGGGGCAGGATCGGCGACGTTTCCGTTCGCGCCGGCGGCGCTGTCGGCGACGAGCTTGCCGTCGCACGTGATCGTCATACGCCCACTCGCGGCGTCGAACGTCGCCGCGACCTCGTGCCGTTCGCCCGCGCGCAGCACGTCCTTCGCCAGCAGTTCACGGTCGCCGACGATCAGCCGCAGCGAGCGGCCGGGATGGGTGTCGAACAGGAATCCGTCGTTCCGGCCCGCGGTCAGCTTGTCGACGATGCGACCGACCGGGTGTGCTCCGTCCTGCGTGATCGTCGCGTTGATGCGCAGGCCCTGGGTCGCGGCGATCGTGCGCAGCTCCGCGAGCTCCTGCGGCAACGTGCTGCCGGGCGTGGCCGCGAACAGCTGCTTGCCGCCGCTAGCGGCGTCGAACAACGTGACCTCGTCGATGCGGCCGACGAAGCGGTTGCCGCCGCCGCTGTCGACGCCGATGCGCAGCGGGTGGGCGTTCGCCGGGATCGCCGGTGGTGCATCGCCGTCGACGACGACGAACGAGCGCTGCCAGAACGCGCGCCACCACGCCCGGGTGCGTTCGCTGGCGGCGGTGATGGGGCTGCGCGCGAGCTCTTCTGCTGCAGCTGCCGAGAACGCGACTTCGCTGTCGGCGTCCGCTGCGACCACGAGGCAGGGCGCAGCGATGCGGAAGGCGTGACGCGTCGCGTTGCCCGTGAGCAGCGGCAGGGTCTGCATCGACTGCGCCGAGCCGTGGCTGGCACCTTCACCGACGGCGACCAATCCGAACGTGCGCCCGAGCAGCACGTCGGGCACGGCCGCGAGCGGCAGGCCTTGGCGCGCTGCGGTGAACCCGACCACCGAGCTGCGGTTGCCGTGGTAGAGCACCAGGTTGGAGCTGGCGGCGAAGTCCATCACCGTCGTCTGCACGTCCGCGGACTCGGTCACCGCAACGGCATCCGGCGCGTCCTTCATCGTCCAGCTCGACGCCAGTTCGTCGCCGCGCAGTCGCCGTTCGTCGGTGCGCCAACTGAGCAGATACAGCACCCCGCTGCGGCGCGCCCCGCTGTCGATGGCGACGTGCACGACGTCCGCATCGCTGTCGACGAACAGCGTGGCGGTGACCCGCGCCTCGCCTTCGCCGATCGTCACGCGCACCGCGCCGTCCTGCAGCAGCAGCCGTTGCTCGAAGAACTCGTCCTTCGCCGGCGCCCGCAGCGGCACCTCGATCGCGCCGAGCTTCAGCAGCCGCGACGCCTCCGAGAAGCTGTCGGTACGCGCGACGTAGGCGTGCAGCACGCCGTCGGCGGTGCACCAGACGTTGCAGCCGACCTCGCCGTTGCCGATCGGCATCGATTGCTCCGGCCCGGTGCATGGTGTGCGCCAGACCAGGTCGCCGGGGGCCGTGTCCTGGGCGGGAAGCAGGAGGCAGAGCGGCTGCGCCAGCAGCCACGCCGCGACGAGTCGGCATGCAGACATGCAGCCACCATAACGAACAGGCCGGCTGCTCCTGCGTAGGCGGTTCGCCAGAGCGGCGGCATCGCGGAGGTGGAGCCAGACGGGTTCGGCGGACCGCGAACACGCAACAGTCCCGTATCCCGGGCGCATTGCCTGCGGGGTCCACCTGCCCGACGAACGCGATCGCCTCTAGTGTTCGCGCCTCACCGCGGCCGCACCCGCCCGCGCGGCCTCGCTTCAAGACCCTTCGCTCGCTCATGAACTCTCGCACCCGGTCTTCGTGCGTCGCCCTGGCTCTCGCCGCGGCGCTCCCCGCCCAACTGGTCCCAGTGCCGCTGAGCTGCAACTGGAACGGCATCGTGCACGCGGGCGAAGCGGGCCTGCCCGACAGCGCGACCGGCTACCGCTCGATCTCCGATCGCGGTCTCGACTTCTCGGCCGGTGTGCCGAACGACCCGCTGCTCGCGAACTACCAGCTCGTCACCGCGCCGGACACGCTCGACATCGTGCACGTCGGCAACCGCAATACCGTCGACAACGGCGCCTGGGCCTTCGACACGGTGGTGAACGGCGACTTCCGCGGCGTGCAGCCGGCTTGGCTCGCCAACCCCGACCAGACCGGCGCGCAGACCACCGTGCTCGGCACGCCGCTGCCGATCGTGCCCGGCACCGACGTCGCCTTCCTGTTCCAGGTCAGCAACGGCGGTGGCTCGTTCGACGTGACGTTCACGTTCGCGGCCGGCGGCACGCACACGGCGACGCTCGGCGCCGGCGACTGGTTCGGCGGCGCCTATGCGGGCACCGCCAACGTCGACCTCGGGACGACGGGCAACAACCTGTCGATCACCGAAGGGCGCGTGCCGATGAGCTCGTTCGCCGGCCAGGTGGTGACGCAGATCGCGTTCGGCAACCGCTCGAACCCGATCGCCGGCTACGCGATCCTCGCCTGCAACTTCGAGTACTCGCCGCAGCCGCGCCGCATCAACAGGATCCCTCTCGCCTACAACTGGAACGGCATCGTGCACGCGGGCGAAGCCGTCCAGGCCGATGCCGCGAACGGCTACCGCTCGATCTCCGACCGCGGCCTGAACTTCGCGGCCGGCGTGCCGGCGCAGCCGCTGCTGGCGCCGTACGACATCGTCGCGCAGCCCGGCGTGCTCGACCTCGTGCACCTCGGCAACCGCAACACCGTCTCCGGCGGCTTCTGGGCGTTCGACCTCGTCGCCGACGGCGACCAGATCGGCACGCAGCCGACGTGGCTGCCGAACCCGGACCACACCGGCCCGCAGACGACGACGCTGGCCGACCGCATCCTGCTCGATCCGTCGTCGAGAGCGTCGCTGCTGTTCCAGATCAGCAACGGCGGCGGTGCGTTCGACGTCGAGTTCGTGTTCCTCAGTGGTCCGCCGGCCGTCTACACGGTCTCCGGTGGTGACTGGTTCGGTGGCAGTCTGCCCGGCACCGCCGGCGTCGACGCCGCGACCTTCGGTGCCAACCTGTCGCTGACCGAGCGCACGATCGACCTGTCGGCGCACGCCGGCCGCGTCGTCACCGACATCCGCTTCCAGAACGCGACCACGTCGAGCGGCTATGCGATCGTCGCGATGAACGTCGGCGGTTGCATCCACTGCGCGAACGGCACGCCGGCCGTGATCGCGCCGCTCCCCGGCGGCACGCAGGGCACGATGGTGACGTCGAGCAGCGGCGGCCTCGGCGCGCCGTTGAACTACACGCTCACCGGAGCCGCGCCGGTCAGCGCCGGCCTGTGGAACTTCAGCGCCGGCTCGGTCAACGTGCCGCTGGCACTCGTGCTGCCGGGTTGCCCGGGCTCGATCCGCGCCGCCGGCGACGTGCTGCTCGGCGTCATCACCGACAGCCTCGGTTCGGCCAGCGTCGACATCCCGATGCCGGTCGACCAGGCGCTGTGCGGCGCCACGATCACCGGCCAGTTCGCCGGCCTCGCCACCGGCAACTGCTGGCTCGTGCTCAGCGACGGCCTCGCGATCACGATCGGCAACTGATCCGAGCGGAACGAGCGCTGCATGTTCGACCCGGACCTCGACCCCGCGATCGCGTGCTACCACGAAGCGGGGCACGCCTACCTGGCGCATCGGCTCGGTGGGCGCGTCGTCGCGGTGACGATCGAGGACGAGGACGACGGCGTCATGGGCCGCACCACCGTGCACTGGCGCGTGCGGGACGAAGCCGAACGGCGTCGCTGCGTCGCGCTGGCCGCACTCGCCGGCCCGGTCGCCGAAGCGCGCTTCCGCGGCGACTTCGAGTCGCTGACGGAGTTGTCGGCGTGGCGCGCCGACTTCCGCGAAGTGCAGCAGGCGCTGCGCGCCGAAGGCCCGCCGGCCACGCATGCGGCGGTGCTGCAGCGCTGGCTGCTGCGCGTTCGCCGGGAGTTCGACGACCCCGACGGCTGGGAACGGCTGTGTCGGATCGCCGACCAGCTGGAAGCCCACGGCACCCTCGACGAGGACCTGCTCGGCGACGTGCTCGCGGACTGACCCGTCCCGAAGTGCGGCCGCGAGCGCTCGGTGGCACTGTCGGTGTGCGGCGACGGCGCACCTCCTGGCGCCGGCAGGCAGTCTGCCTCGATCGGTGCGGTAGAGTCCTGACGCATCGTGATCCGAGCCAAGCACATCCCGGAACTCGATGGCCTGCGCGGGTTGGCCGTGCTGCTGGTGGTCTGGGTCCACGTCCCGACCAACCTCGATGGTTACCCGGTCTGGCTCGGCGCGGTCTCCTGGCTGCTGGTGCCGGGGAACCTCGGTGTCGAGCTCTTCTTCGTGCTGAGCGGCTTCCTGATCACGCGCATCCTGAGCGCCGAGAAGGCTGCCGCCGCGCCCGTGCGCTGGTTCTTGCTGCGGCGCATGCTGCGGATCTTTCCGATCTACTACCTGCTGCTGGCCGTGATGTCTTTCGGGCGGCCCGCCGACGAGATCGCGTGGTGTGCGGCCTATCTGAGCAACGTGTCGGGCCTGATGCTCGGAGTGCCATCGGGACCCCTCGAGCACACGTGGTCGCTCTGCATCGAGGAACACTTCTACCTCGGTTGGCCTCTCGTCGTGGCGTGGTGCTCGGCAGCAGCGCGCCGGCGCGTGCTTCTCTACTTCGCCCTGCCGGCCTCGTTGGTGACCATGGCGGGAGCGGTGATCCTGGCCCCGGATTCCGGTGTCCAGTTCGTCGATCGCTTCACGGTCTGTCGCTTCCTCGGCCTCGCCGTCGGAGCGTTGCTGGCTGAGTTCGGGGCCCATGCGGGACGGAGCCCCAGGTGGGCTCTCTGGGTGCCACTGATCGTCGTCGCGCACCCGCACCTGCTGTTCCTGTTCGGGCCGCTGTGGTGTGGTGCCAGCGAGCCCTGGCTGCCGCTGCCTTGGGCGCCGGTCGTCTGGCGATTGCACACCACGGCACTGTGTGCGCTCGTGGTCATCGCGGCGATTCGCTCCGGTGCAGCGAGCGGTTGGCGCGGCCTTTTCGGTCGTGCGCTGCGCGCCCGATGGTTGTGCGGCATCGGGCGCATCAGCTACGCGCTCTACCTCTACCACCTGCCGATCTTCTTCTGGCTCGCCGGTGGCGGAACCCTCGGTGACTACGGGCTGGCGATCCTGGTGAGCTTCGGCGCCGCGATCGCGTCCTACTTCCTGATCGAGCGACCCCTGCAACGGTTTGGTTCGCGGCTGCGCGTTTGACCACCGCACCGTCCGCGCCTAGCCATTTCCCTCGCCTGGACGGCTGCACTAGCTTGTGCGCCCGAACGTGAGCCGTCCCCGCGACATCTTCGAAGAGATCGTGCGCCTGCGTCAGGAGGGCATTCCCGCCGCCCTCGCGACCATCGTCGGCACGCGCGGCTCGACCCC
>Ga0169931_10010365_pt1 | contig 13282 bp, 10 predicted proteins | sample Kivu_15m_20L_FD_129675 | JGI IMG/M metagenome (GOLD analysis project Ga0169931, IMG submission 129675) | Freshwater microbial communities from Lake Kivu, Western Province, Rwanda to study Microbial Dark Matter (Phase II) - Kivu_15m_20L... | ecosystem: Environmental > Aquatic > Freshwater > Lake...
ACTAGCGGCGATCTTAACGCCGAGCCCGAAAAGGGTGCCAAGTCTATCGCCGCCCGTTGGGGACAGAAAGTTACAAAGATCGGCTATTGTCCGGTCCCTTCGCTCCTGTTGCGGGCGCAGCGGCGGTTGGGTTTAAACCCCTCTCAGCATCGATGTGGCGCCCATTTCTTTTGGCAGCATCTGACAAGGCTTTCATGATGGATGTTCTGTAGTCGCCGTAAAGTTCGCGATGCGCCGCACGCAAGACCGGGTTATTTGCAATCTCGCCCCATAAGGTCAGCCAGATATTCATCACCTCACGATCAAACAGCGGTGGAGAGACGAGGGCATCAACCATTGCTTCGATACGCGAAAGGCCAGGACGAGGGGTCTCCATCACCGTCAACCAATCGCGATACATGCGTGAGTAGACCGCCACCAGCAACCCGTCCATGGAACCGTAATGATGTGTGATCAAGCCATGAGAAACGCTGGCCTCGGCGACCACCTTATCCACTGTAAACTCGCGGATACCACCGCGCGCGATGCAGGCACAGGCAGCATCTTCCAACAAGGCGCGCCGCTCTGCGGGAGAGAGGCGCGCCTTCCGCTTTTGAGTTTCGGCCAATCCTTGGCTCTCCTTTCCGCGATGCGGCCTTACGATCAGGCCCGGCGGAAGGCTACTGGGTCTGGGTGCCCATCGGCAAGAATGACAGGCACCAACTCCGCATCATGGATGGCAAGGTAAGGTTCAAAGCAGATAAAAACGAACCCACCAGATTCTTCCATCAAGTCTTCCATGCGGTTGAACATCGCACGGCGTTTGTCGCTGTCCTGCTCCGTCATGGAGGCCTGATAGAGTTCCTCATATTCAGCACTATCGAAGAAGGACCAGTTATAGACGCCGATCTGATCAGGCCGGAACCAGACAAGGTTTTCGGTCGGGTCAATCCCGCCCGCAAAGTTCATGAGGACGAGTTCGATGGATTTATAATCTTCTCCCACCGTCTTGTCGCCAAGCGCCCAATAGGCTGCCTCTTCGGTCGGCTGGATGTTCACGGTTATTCCTGCCTCAGCCAGATTGGCCTGAATGATCTGGGCGATGGTTTGGCTTGTGCCATCGGTGAGCGCATAGAGGTTCAATTCAAGCCCTTCGGCCCCCGCTTCGGCAAGCAGCGCCTTGGCCTTTTCAACATCGCGCCCTGCGATCAGGTTCGAGGCGCGGGCAAAGCCTGATGTCGGGGGCACAACGCCCGTGGACCGTATCACCAGCCCGTCATAAGCCCCCGCCAGAACGGCCTCGCCATCATAGGCATATTGAATAGCCTGACGCACACGAATGTCCCTAAGCGGTTCGGCATTCATATTGATCGTCAACCAGGCATAGCGGGTAGAGGCGGCTTCGATCAGAGTGGCGCCGTCGGGCATGGCACCCTTCAGCTGTGCCGCCGCGCTTACGGCCACGCGTGTGAAATCGAAGGCATCCGCCTCATAGGCCAGTTGCGCCGCCTGATCGTCGGTGACGATGTAGAATTCCACCTTGGCGAAGGCAGGCTTCTCACCCGTCCAAGCCGGGTTGGACACCAAGGTGACTTTCTGGTTCTGTTCCCAGCTCTCCATCAAATAAGGCCCGCATTGGGCCGGGATTTCGGTAGTGTATCCGCCCCCTGCTGCCTCGACTGCCTTTTGGCAGACGATATGGCCGCCGTAATAGGGTAGTGCGATCACCATGAACGGGGCGAAAGCTTCGGTCAGATGGATGATGCCATTCCGGTCATCGATAACCTCTACTTCCTTCAGCTTTTCGAACTGATAGGCCCAAGCGCTTTCGGATCCGGCGATGCGTTCGAAAGAGTATTTCACATCGGCAGCCGTCACCGGGCCAAAATCGCCTGTCCATGTCAGCCCCTCACGCAGAGTGAATGCCAGTCGCGTGCCATCCAGCCATTCGATCTTTTCCGCAGCCCAAGGACGCACAGGGTTGCCCTCGCGCATGTCGCCAAGGCGAACCAGTGTCACATTGGTGCAGCGTGGTATGATGTCATCCAATTCCCCAATGATCCCGAAAGGGTCAAGTACCTGAAAATCGGCCCCAACGCGCAGGCGAAGCGTATCGCCCTCGGCCGCCCATGCAAAGCGCGGCAAAGTGGCGGCAGCGGCAAGGCCAGCGCCTGCAGCCTTTAAAAAACCACGTCTATCGGTGTTCCACAGCATGTCTCACTCCCGGTTGGTTTTGTTGTTGGTCGACGAAATGACAGCGCGCTTGACGCCCTGCGCCGATGGCTGCAAGTGCGGGCGCGGTATGGCGACAAAGATCGCGCGCCATGGGGCATCTGGTATGGAACTCACACCCAGACGGGCGGCGCAGGATTGACGGCACCTCGCCCCGAATGGCGAGGTCCATCCGTCGTTGCCGGGGATCAGGTCGTGGTTCGGCGGCGATCAGGCTTGCCGTGTAGGGATGTGCTGGAGTGGCAAAGACCTGCGCTGTTGGACCTTCTTCTACGACGCGGCCAAGATATAAAACGACCACCCTATCTGCGACATGGCGCACAAGGGCGAGGTTGTGGGTGATGATAAGGTAAGCCAACCCCATCTCAGCCCTCAGATCGGACATAAGGTTCAGGACTTCGGCCTGAACGGACACGTCAAGGCCAGCCGTGGGTTCATCCGCGATGACCAAGCGCGGCCCAAGCGCAAGAGCGCGCGCCACACCCACCCGCCGCGCCTGACCACCAGAAAGCTCATGCGGATAGCGCGCGGCGATGGCAGGAGGCAGGCCGACCTTTGCCAAAAGGTCGCGTGCTACATGTTCTGGATCAGGAAGCGGCTGGCCATGAATGCGGAAAGGTTCTGTCACCAAATAGCCAACTGTCAGTCTAGGAGACAGAGAGGCAGTGGCATCCTGAAACATCATCGCCGCATCGCGCCGAAGACGGGCAAGGCCTGCGGGGTCAGCGACACTCTGCCCATCGAAGATAACCGAACCTCCGGTTACGGCCTGCAATCCCATCACGGCACGGGCAAGCGTTGTCTTGCCGGACCCACTTTCGCCCACCAAAGCCACGCTTTCTCCTTTGGCGACGGTTAGGCTGACGTCTAGAAGAATCGGCAATCGCGTACGGGTCATAAACCCGCCCAAAGGTAGATCCACTGAAATATTGCGCAGTTCCAGAACCCCGGTCATGCCTCGCTCCTGTGGCAGAGAACCAAGCGACCTGCTGCCTGATGGCGGGGCACGGGGTCCGCGCAGACGGGATCGGCAAAGGTGCAGCGTGCGGCAAAGGCGCAACCCGGAGGCAGCGCCGAAAGATCAGGGACGCGCCCACCGATGGTGGGAAGATGGCCAGCCCCCGGCTGCACCACCGCCGGATCGCAGGACAGAAGCGCGCGGGAATAAGGATGCCGTGGGTCGTGAAACAGGGCATCAACGGATGCCTCTTCCACCACTTCGCCCGCATACATCACAGCGACACGGTCACATAGTTCGGCAATAACGCCCAGATGGTGCGTCACGATGACGATAGCACCGGAAAAACCTGCGCGAAGGTCGCGCAAAAGATGGATGATCTGCGCCTCCATCGTCACATCCAGTGCGGTGGTCGGTTCATCCGCAATCAGCACGTCGGGTTTCATCAGAAGGGCGGCGGCAATGGCCACTCTTTGCCGCATCCCACCGGAGAGTTCATGCGGATAGCGGCCAAGGCAGCGTTCAGGATCAGGGATACCCACCCGTTTCAGCATCTCAACGATTTCGGATCGGCTGTGGCGGGATGCATCATGCGCGCCGATAAAATCCGAAAGCTGCCGCCCGATGGTCAGCACAGGGTTGAACGCGGTCATCGGATCCTGAAACACCATCGCAATAGATTGGCCGCGAAGCCGACGCTGCTGTTCCGGAGGTAGGCGCAAAATATCGGCACCGTTCAGGCGAATTGTACCGTCGTCCACGCTTGCACCTGCAGGCAGCAATCCGATCATCGCGGCAGCGAGCGTGGACTTTCCGCAGCCGCTTTCCCCCATGATCCCGAGCACCTCGCCACTGTGTACGCCTAGCGACACATCCCGAACCGCCCGTAGCTTTCCGCCGGGGATGCGGTAGCTGACCGAAAGGTTTTCGACGGAAAGCACGGTCATCCCCACCGCCTTCCAGCGCCGCGCGGGTCGAGTACATCGCGCAAACCTTCGCCCAAAAAGGTAAAGCCAAGGGTTGCCAGAACCAATGGAATGCCTGCCACGACAACCACATAGGGCGCTTGCCGAAGGGCGTTATAGCCTTCCGACAGGATATTTCCCCAAGAAGGCGAGGGCGGCTTTACGCCAAGGTTGAGATAGCTAAGCCCAGCCTCCAGCATAATGACGACAGGAATATCCATGCAGATCAGAATAACCAGCGGGCCAACGACGTTCGGAAGCAGGTGACGAAAAATGATCCGGCCCGTCCCCGCCCCCATCGCCTTTTCAGCAAGAATGTAGTCCGCCCCGGCCAGAGTAAGGGTCTGTGTACGGATCAATCGCGCATAGGCCGGAAAGGAAACCAGCACGATCACAAGGATTAGTGTCGTCGTGCCGGGGCCGAGGACAGTGATTACGGCCAAGGCGAAAAAAATCATGGGCAGGGACGACATGCTGTCAAAGATCAGGACAAGGATGCTGTCCAACCAGCGCGGCCCATAGCCCGCGATCAGACCCAGCACCAACCCGATTGCCCCCGCTATTCCAACGGAGGTTATGGAGATGCCAAGAGCCAGACGCGCGCCCCAAATGATGCGGGACAAGAGATCCCGGCCCAGATGATCCGTCCCCGCCCAATGCGCCGCGGACGGCGGTTGAAACTTCGCCCTAACATCCAAAGCGATCGGATCATAGGGCGCGATCCAAGGGGCAAACAGCGCCATCAGAAGGAAGGCCGTGACCAGCGCCAACCCGGCCAAGCCCATAGGATCGGAAAGAAGCGCGCGACCGATACTGCGCCGGGCCGCAGGGGATGCATCAGCTACGGAGGACATCGCGCACCCTCGGATCAAGCCTTGCTATCAAAAGATCAGCAGTCGTGACGACCAACAGGTAGAAGCCAGTCATGAAAAGCACGGTTCCCATCACCACCGGGTAGTTCCGTTTTTCCACCGCCCCAGTGATCAATGTGCCAATACCGGGGCGCGAAAAGACGCTTTCCACAAAGACCGCACTCGACAAGATCGACCCGAAGCCCACGGCAAGAATGGATATCGTCGGAACGATCGCCACCGGCAACGCGTGGCGAAAGACGATATCCCGTTCGCGCATCCCAAAGGCGCGGGCAGTTCGGATATGCGGCGCCTCCATCACCTCAAGCATCGAGGCGCGGATGAGGCGGGCAAGGTAGCCGACCCAGCCGATACCAACCGCGAATGCGGGCAGGATAAGCGCGCGGATCTGGCTTGCCAGATCGCCCTTCTCACCCGCCCCAATGGCAGGCAACCAGTTCAACCAGACGGCAAAAACGATCAGGGCGTAAATCGCCACCACAAAGGACGGGACAGAGATGACGCTGACCGATAGGACGCCCAGCAGCCGGTCGACCCAACTGTCGCGCCAGACCACAGCAGCGCAGCCAAGAAGGATGCCTATGCCCAATGCCCAACCCAATGCCACAATGCCTAGGATGAGGGTGTTGGGAAAGACTTCCAAAATCTGATCCAGCACTGGACGTTTCGACCAGACATCGATGCCCAAATCACCCCGCAGCACGTTGCCGAAGAAGTAGAAAATCTGCGTCAGGATCGGTTGATCCAGCCCCATCCGTTCGCGCAGCGCCTCTTTCAATTCCGGGGTCGCGCGCGGACCTAGCGCAAGGGATGCCGGATCACCCGGCACCAGGAAGACCATGCCATACATGGCCGTCATGACCACGATCAGGATAAGGACGGACAGCCCTAATCGCCGGATCGCATAGGCCAGCATTAGCGTCTTCTCCGCCTGCTACATGTGGTCACGCGCTATCCTTTCCTTCCACTCGCGGAAAAAAACTTCTGTCCCATTTTCGGTGATGCGAAGGCACATGTTGATGATGAAATCGGTGGCATCGCAGGTCAGGCTGCCTTCGCTTTCATGGCGGATTGTGCTGTCTGCTCGGGTGATTTCGACCGAGTATCGCGTTTCGCATGTCGCGCTGAGCGGATCTCCATCGGTGATGCGATAGCGGACAAGACCGGTTCCGCGATGGGTTTGGCCTATCGCTGGCATTTCCGTCGCGTAGGTCCAGCGGGGGAAATCGACAACGGATCCACCCGTCAGCAGATCACGATGGATACTGCGGCGGATCACGGGAAGGGAGGGATCGATCGCCAAATCATGTTGGGGGTCGCTATCCGCCTGTTCGGCCCGAGGGAATGGACGCAAAGTAGCATCCTCTGGGCGGGGGGGACGGATGGGCAGAACAAGCGCACTGACGCCTTTATGAACCGTCACTGTGGCCAACTCTGGTGAAGGCCATGCGATGGGCCAATAGGCCGTGGAAATCGATACTGCGATGCGGTGGCCCGCCGGGAAGCGGTGGCCGATATCATCAAGGTCCACTGTGGCAGTCGTTACCTCTCCGGGGATTAGGGCCTGCGGATTGCCATGACCGAAGCGGTGACAAAGGTTCAGATGCCCAATCGCAACGCGGGTTGATGCCCCACTCGGCGCCACGTCATTGACCCGGACCGACACAAGGGCCTGTGGCTTGTCGCAGGAAAAGGTAAGGTGAAGCAGCGGCGCACCGAGTATGTCCGTATCTTCAGTCAACGGGTCGGTCACGAAAACAAGCGATCCACCGTCATCTTCACGCTGATCGGGGGCCCATTCGGCATCGTCACCATAGCGTCCCACCTCGCCCGCCGCGAGCCCGACCCAGAGGGGCGAGCAGATGGGGGCGACCCCCTGCCCTGCTGCGCCAAGACGGTTGTTGTCACCCAGTGGCATCCTTTTCTGCTCGATCCGGGGCGAGGGCCATTGATCCTCTGCCACCCAACGGCCGGGACGTTCAGTATAGCATGTCTTGGGCGGCACAGAGTCCTGTACCCATGCGCGTAATAGGGGTTCGTCCATGATCCCCGTCTCGCGTCCTTTCAACCAATGGTCGCACCAGCGCAGCACCTCTTGCAGCCAGCCGATAGCAGGTTCCACTGTCACATCATGCGGGTAGGAATGCGCCCAAGGCCCGATCAATCCGCGCCGAGGGACAGAGAGGCCCGCCAAAAGGCGCGGTACGGATTCGGAGTAGTTATCGGCCCAACCCGAAACGGCGTAGACAGGAACGGTGATCCGGCTGAAATCTTCGCAAACCGATCCTTGCTGCCAATACGCATCGCGCGATTGATGCTGCAACCATGTCAGAATCCACGGCTGGTTCGCCTGCATCCGGGCCAGCCACATGTCGCGCCACTGATCCCCTACGATCGCAGGGTCAGGCGGAAGATCCTGATGGGCGAACATGGTGGAGGACCAGTCAAAATTGTCTTTCGATAAGCAACCGCCAACCCAGTGAATATCTGTGGCATAGCGGTCGTCGGTCGACCCAACGGTGATGATGGTCTTCAGCGCGGGCGGCTGGCGGGCCGCGATTTGCAAGCCGTTGAACCCGCCCCAGCTTATGCCGATCATCGCCACTTGGCCATCGCACCAATCTTGCCGTGACAGCCAGTCGATGGCAGCGACCCCATCTTCTTGTTCCTGACCCGTATATTCGTCGTCGATGATACCTTCGCTGTCGCCTGTTCCACGAATGTCCAACCGAAGGCAGGCATAGCCGTGCCGCGCTAGATAGCGGTGCATCTTTTCGTCCCGGGCGCGTGTCCCGTCACGCTTGCGATAAGGCAGGTATTCAAGGATCAGCGGCACCCGCCCTGCCCCTTCTGGCAGCCAAAGCCGCCCGGCAAGACGGACACCATCAGGCATGGGAACCCAGATGTTTTCGATCTCCCTCAAACCAAAGGGAAATTCGGTTCTGACGACTGCGCCCCTGCCCTTCGCCATCAGTTCATCGGTGCCCCGCCTTCGACCTTGCGCCGAGCGACATAGGCAGAAAGCGCCTCGTCTATACCCGGATCAAGGGGTGGATCTTCGGCCTGTGCCAGTAGTTCTTTCCAGACCCTATTGGCGCGCGCAGCAGCATCGATCCCGCCGCGGTGCAGCCAAGTCGGATAGTTGTCCCAGTTCGACAGCATCGGCGCGTGGAATGCGTGTTCATAGCGTTCCATCGTATGGGCGGTGCCAAAGAAATGCCCGCCTGCGCCTGCCTCCCGGATAGCGTCCAATGCAAGATCCGCTACGGTGGTTGCCAAGGGCTCGGACCAAGCATCCATCATCTGCAACATCTCGGCATCAAGAATAAGCTTTTCGAAACTTGCCGTTAGGCCGCCATGCAGCCAGCCCGCCGCATGTTCCAGAAGATGCGCCCCCCCAGTCAGCGCGCCCCAAAGCGCCATCTGCGATTCATAGGCTGCTTGTGCATCCACGGCATTCGCGGCGGTTACGTTGGATGATCGGAACGGCACGCCAATATGGCGGGCAAGTTGGCCGGAGGCCTGCGCCGCCTTGGCATATTCGGGCGTCCCAAAGGCGGGTGAACCCGATCGCATATCCACGTTGGAAGTAAATCCGCCATACATGACAGGGACACCAGGACGCACGATCTGTGTTAGCACGATACCGGCCATCGCCTCGGCATGTTGTAGGACCAAGGCCCCCGCGAGGGTGACAGGCGCCATAGCCCCGGCCAGCGTAAAGGGGGTGATGACGTTGACCTGCCCGTATTCGGCCAGCGCGATCAGGCCTTCGGCCATGGGTATATCAAGTTGCAGGGGGGAATTGGTGTTGATGATGCCCAGCAGCACCGGCCGATCCCGCAACCCTTCCGGTGCGACACCCAGCATGATCGCCGCCATCTCGATTCCGTCCATGGTGCGGGCATGGCCAAGTGTTTGGGTCTGCCAGCTTTTGTCCAGATGGCGGATCTGGGCATGGTAGATATCAAGGTGGCGCGTGCTTGCAGGCAGGTCGAGCGGTTCGAAAGGGCCGCCACCTTCCTGATGGATCACGTTTAGGCCCTGCACCAAACGCAGGAAATCGCACATCTCGGCAAAGGTGCCGTCACGACGGCCCTTATCGTTGCACATCACATAGGCCGGACCGCCAACCGAGGCATAAACACAAACTGCACCGCCGATCCGCAATGATTTTGCGGGATTTCGTGCAGCCAGGGTGAAACTGTCAGGGATGGTTTTCAGGCGTTCCTCAACCAATCCGGGGTCGAGACGGACGGTATCGCCTTCTACCCGCGCGCCAGCCTTGGCGAATAGGTCGCGCGCCGGGGGGTGCAGGACACGCATCCCCTGTTGTGCCAGCACGTCAAGGGCAGCGTGGTGGATCGCCTCCACCTGATCGTCCGAGATCACGCACAGCCAAGGAGTCCGCCGGTCAATCTGACCAAAAGGCCGCTGCGGCACCCCGCCCGAGGAGCGGCCAGCCTGCCGACGGCGCCCCTCAATCCGTGTCATTCGGCGGCCTCCGGCAGGTGAAAGTCGCGGGGCGCAAAGGGGGCATCACGACGGGGTTGGGTTTGTGCCAATGGCAGGCCGAGTTCACGGGCCGTCTTGTGTCCCTGATAGACGGCGTGAACGATGGCTCCCGGCGCATTGGCATCGCCCGTCAGGTGAAGTGAACCGGGTTTGGCATCGCCCGAAAGGCTGTCATACAAGGCGCTGCCACCCTGCCGGTACCCCACGATGACAAGGGAACGGGCCGCGATGCGGCGGTCTTCGCCGCTGAATATCTGCGACAGAAGAAGGGTTTCACCGTCAAAGCCTGTGACCACCTCTGAGGTGCGCAGGGCGATGTTTTTCTTGGCGAAAGACTGGTGGACGAGGGGCTGTTCGTTGGTCATGAAGCCCCAAGCGGCGGCTGTGCCCGCGGTGGTGATATAAGTCACCGCCCTGCCCTGCCCTGCCAGATGTTCGGCAATCGCTGATCCCAGATAGTAGTTGTCATAGTCAAACACCGCGACGGGGCCTTCGGGAACAAGCCCGGCTGCGATGTCGTCCGGCGTGTATACGCGGGGTGCATCAATCGGACCCGAAGGCAGCTCATTCGCCCCGCAGAGATACGGTAGCCAGCGCGCGCCAGTTGCGATGACCGTGTGATCAGCCCCGAAGTCGCGCACATCCTGCGCCGAAAGATCGCTTTCAGGATAGAGCGTCACGTTCGGCATCTTTTGCAACTGGCCCATGCGGTAATCAACGACGCGGTGCCATTGGTTCAAACCCGGCAGTCGGCTTTCCCAGCGCAGGCGACCGCCGAAGTCGCGCGCCTTGTCGGCCAGCGCCACGTCATGGCCCCGCCGGGCCAAGGTCAGCGCCGCCTCAAGCCCTGCGGGCCCGGCACCGACCACAAGAACCTGACCCTTGCCGTCGCGACGCACAATTTCGGGATGCCATCCGCGCCGCCATTCCTCGCCCGCGGTGGGGTTTTGGGTGCAGCGGACCCAGACACCGTCATGCCAGCTTGAGATGCAGAGATTGCAGCCTATGCATTCGCGGATGTCCTCCACCCGGCCTTCTTCGATTTTCTTGGGAAGGAACGGGTCGGCGATGGAGGGTCGTGCGCCGCCGATCAGATCGAGCACCCCCCGTTTGACCATCGACACCATCGTGTCAGGGCTGGTGAACCGCCCTACGCCCACGACGGGCTTGTCGGTGATCGTCTTGAGGAAATCGACCACGGGTTCATGGCTGCCCTCGGGTGTGTAGCGGCTGGCGGCGCAGTCGGTGGCAGAATAGTCCATCTTTACGTCGAACAGATCGGGCGCGTCCTTAAGATGGCCGATCACCTCATGCGCCTCGGACGGGGCAATATCAGAGGGGCGCGCGCGGAGTTCCTGCATCGAGATCCGCAAGGCAACAGCGCAGCGGCCATGCGTCGCTTCGCGCACGGCGTCAATCAACTGTTCGACCAGACGCACGCGGTTGCGGACTGACCCACCATAGTCATCCGTGCGGTGATTGTAGTCCGACAGCAGGAATTGATACGGCAAATATCCCATGCCCGCATAGACATACAGGATGTCAAACCCCGCGCGTTCAGCCATAACTGCCGCTTCGGCGTGCCAGCGGATCAGGTCGCGGATATCCTGTGCATCCATCACCTTTGGCCGGGCTGAGGACATGAAACCCACATGTGTGGCCATCCACGGTATTCCCGACGGGGAAAGGGGTGCGTGGCGGGTGGTGCGGTTCACGGCTGCCGCGCCACCATGCCAGAGTTCGATGGCGGCCAGTGCGCCGTGACGATGAGCGGCCTCTGTCATCAGAGCGTGGGATCGCAAGTCCGCCTCATCCCAAAGCGTGGCACAGGGGAAAGGGCTGTCATCTGATGTGGGGTGGATGGAACAGGCCCCAGTGGACACGACTGCCCAGCCACCCTCGGCCTTTGTTTCGCGGAAAGCCGCGCGAACATGTGGCGCGGCGTTCGTCATGCCAGAAGCGTGCGGAACCTGAAAAAAACGATTTCGTACGACCTTTGGGCCGATTTTCACTGGTTCGAACAGGATATCAAAGCGCGGGTCGCGGGGCATTCTGCCCTCCTGTGTCGATTCTTTACTGAACGACCGTATAGTATCAGCGTGCTGCCTTCTGGCAACATAATCCTTACCAGGCTTATTCGGCGCTAACTTTGACGATGCGGATGGACCCGTCCTGTTGTCGCGCTGCGGCGAGGAGGCGGATGAGATGATGGGTGGTTACATAAGCCGCGTGAAAGCGGGATGGAGCGGCGAGTTCGAGGCAGCCGCCCGCGAAACCGACCTGCGCCAATTGCCGAAACCACATGTTGAAGGCTGCGGGATCTTCGGCTGCAAGGCGGGATTGAATGCGTTCCCAGACGGTTGCATCTTCGGGGAGGGTGGCAGGAGCATTACTAGGAAATGCCACGACATTAGGGGCAGGTTGGTCGCTGACCGACTGGGGACCCGCCATTCGGTCCACAAAATCGAGGCCGACGGCATTCCAGTCGGGCCGGGTGCTGGCAAGGATCGCACCAAGGTCTAGCCCATGGATCGCCACCCTACCCCGGACCGCGGCGCGCTTTTGCACAAGCCAGCCAAGCGCGCGAAGCTTTGCCATTTCGCGCTTCACGGTGCGTTCGTCCACCGACCACAGGGTTGCGAGTTCGCGTTGGCCGATAGAAAGCTCATCTGTCTGCCAGTTGTAGCGGGCGACGATGGCTGTGATGAAGCGCAGCACGAGGCGTTGAAAATGCTTGTCCCCACGGCAGGCATGAACGCCAAGCGCGGTGATCAGATCGTATTTGCGAGAGGCCGCCTGTCTGCCGACAGGCCGGACGATCTGCATCCCTGTTGCTCCTGTTTCGCCGGGATCATCTGCCCCGTTTATTCCTCTGCCCAGCCTACAACCCGTTTCCCGGTGTTCTTTCGGACTGTGGGCTGATTTGCGTCCTGTTTGTCGATTCTGTCAAGCGAAAGCGCAAAAGCCGGGGCTTTCGCCCAACCTCGGATCGAATGAATCCGGTTCAATTGGTAATAGGGGACGGTGAGAGTGTCACCCCATCAAGCAAAGATGTCACCCCAATTGGCGGTAGGGGCATTTGTCTGTCCCCCCAATATGAGGTGGGTTCAGACGGTGTTTGCGGCCCTTTCCGCCGAATCGGTCTGATCCTCTTTATCCTTTGGCTTGCAGGGGGTTCAGCTCCTTGCCCTGTCGCAGACGTCGTTTCGTGAAAGGAGGATAATCACGTTTGCGCAGAACGCAAATTCAACGTAATTTCGTGATTGGCAGGAATTAACAATGAGGCGCCCATGTTCACCCATCGCGATTTGCAGGAGTTGCGTGACACATCGTTGAAGATGCAGGGCTGGATCAGGAAGCAGACCTTTTCCCCGCAGATGGAAAAGACGCTGCGGCGGTTTTCCAGTTGGGAAGTGTCGGAACTGATCCTGAAGGTGAACCAGTCCACTTTTCGGGGGCGTCTGGCAACCGACCCCTCTCTTCCTGACGGCGAGGTGGAGGAGGATGGGCGGCAGCGATGGTTCAGTCTGGACGAAATCAACGAGATGCGACGGAAGATGAAGGTCAACCGCAAGCCGATGACGCCGCATCGTCCGGCAGGGAAACGTGCGATCCGGGTGGCAGTCGCCAATTTCAAAGGCGGTGCCGGAAAGTCGACGGTGGCGCTGCATTTCGCCCATGCGGCGGCGTTGGACGGGTATCGCGTGCTGTGCGTGGATTTCGACCCGCAAGCAACGTTGAGCCATTCGATGGGTCTTTCT
>Ga0169931_10010366_pt1 | contig 13282 bp, 10 predicted proteins | sample Kivu_15m_20L_FD_129675 | JGI IMG/M metagenome (GOLD analysis project Ga0169931, IMG submission 129675) | Freshwater microbial communities from Lake Kivu, Western Province, Rwanda to study Microbial Dark Matter (Phase II) - Kivu_15m_20L... | ecosystem: Environmental > Aquatic > Freshwater > Lake...
CTGACGAGTCAACTCGAAACGATCGTCAAGGAGCGCGGCGGACAGGTGACCAAGATCGATCCCTGGGGCCGTCGCAAACTCGCCTACCCCATCGACAAATACGAGGAAGGCATCTACACGATTCTCTATCTGGAAGGGTCTGGACTGGAGATTGCCGAGGTGGAGCGCCGGTTACGCGTCACAGACTTTGTCATTCGCTACCTGACGATCCGCACCGATGAGGATCTCAAGCGCGCGGAGAAGATGAAGGCGAAGCGAAAGACAGTGGTCAGCAGCGATGCGACGCGCAACCAGGACGACGATGAAGCCGGCGATGACATGTCGGATGACCTCGACTAATCAGGAAGGGAGGAGATAGACCATGGCCAGAAATTTTGATGATGGGGGAGATCGAGGCGGCAGATTCGGGCGACCTTCGCGTGGGGGTGGGCCACGTCGCCGTCGTGTCTCGCGGCTCTCCGCGGAGAAGGTGGACTACATTGATTACAAGGACGTCCGGTTGTTGCAGTCGTACATCGCGGAGAATGGCAAGATCCTCCCGCGCCGTTTGACTGGGATCAGCGCCTGGCAGCAGCGGAAGCTGACCGAGGCGATCAAGCGGGCGCGAAACCTGGCGCTTCTGCCCTACTCGAAGTACTAAGCGGGTCTTCCTGAAACAGAAGAGGAGTGTGTGAGATGGCAATGATGGAACTTTTGCTCAAGGAAGATGTCGACAATCTGGGCGTACGTGGCGAGATGGTGCGGGTACGGCCTGGCTATGGTCGCAACTTTCTGCTCCCGCGTGGGCTGGCGGTACAGGCCACTCCAGGGAATGTCAAGCAGATCGAGATGCAGCGTCGGGCTCTCCTGAAGAAGGAAGCGACGGAGCGGACCGCGGCGGAAGGGCAGGCCGCGATGCTGCAGGAGTTGACCCTCACCTTCCCGCGCAAGGTGGGAGAGCACGGAATGCTCTACGGGTCGGTCACCTCGATGGATATTGCGGAAGCGATCAAGGCGAAGGGCTTCGATCTCGATCGGCGTCGGATCCAGCTCAAGGATCCGATCAAGGAGGTCGGAGAGGTCGAGGTGCCGGTCAAGCTGCACCGCGAGGTCACGGCCACCGTTCGTGTCGTCGTGATTGAGGAGAAGGTCGAGGCGCCGAGCGAGGAAGCGTGAAGCCCCTCACGACCTGAGGGGAGCAAGGCCTTTGTCAATGAAGAGTTGACGGAACGCGAGGGGGAGCGAATCCTGCCTCGGGTCAATGAACGGGAGCGGAATGGTCCAGGTGCAGTTGATTGCAGTTGGGCCATTCCGCTCCTCTCTTTTTCGACTACAAACGGAAGCCGCTTGGTTGAGGAGGTCGTATGCCGAGAGACGGGGGGCGAGATCGGGGTGGAAAGGCGGCGAAGCCAGAGTCGTCAGGCGAGTATACGCTCGAAAAGTCGCTCCCCGGCAACGTCGAAGCGGAGCGGATGATCCTCGGGGTGATCCTGCTCGACAACTCGGTCATCAATCAGGCGATCGAGCGGCTCAAGCCGGACGATTTCTTCCTCTCTTCCCACCGGTTGATCTTTGACAAGATGGTTCGCCTGGTCGAGCAAGGGCGCGGGATCGATCCGATCACCCTCCAGGAGGAGCTGCGACGGAGCGGCGAACTCGACACGGTGGGAGGGATCGCCTACATCACGAGCCTCTTCGATGGAGTGCCGCGGTTTTCGAACCTCGACAGCTACCTGCGGATCGTCAAAGGCAAGTCGACTCTGCGACAATTGATCGGGGCCTCGAATCAGATCATGGCGATGGCCTTCGACGAGCAGGAGGAGCCGGAGCTGATTCTCGATGAAGCGGAGCGGAAGATCTTCGCGATTGCCGAGGGTCGGATCAAGGAAGGGTTTGTCCACATCGGTGAGGTGGCCGGGAAGCAGCTCAAGGTACTGGATGAGATTGCCGGTCGCCAGCAGCTGATTACAGGAATCTCGACCGGCTTCCGCGACCTGGACTTCATGACGTCCGGAATGCAGCGCGGCGACCTGATCATCATTGCCGCCCGGCCCTCGATGGGCAAGACCGCCTTCTGCCTCAACATTGCCCAGCACGCGGCGCTGCATCCGCAGCATCACGGCCAGAAGGCGGTGGTTGGTGTCTTCTCTCTCGAGATGAGCAAGGAGCAGTTGGTCCAGCGGATGCTCTGTTCGCAGGCGCGGGTCGACGCGCACCGGCTGCGGACGGGAATGCTCGGGCGCGACGATTGGCGGCGGCTTGGCCTGGCCGTTGGTGAACTGTCCGAGGCGCAGATCTTTCTGGATGACACGCCGGGGATCTCCGTCCTGGAAATGCGGGCCAAGACGCGCCGTCTCCTCAACGAGCAGAAGGCTCTCGATATGATCATTGTCGACTACCTGCAGTTGATGAGCGGCCGTGGTCGCAATGAGTCGCGCCAGCAGGAGGTCTCCCAGATCTCCCGGGAATTGAAGATGCTCGCCAAAGAGCTCAATGTTCCCCTGATTGCCCTTTCCCAGCTCTCGCGGGCCCCGGAGACAAGGACTGGCAATCATAAGCCGCAGCTCTCGGATCTGCGCGAGTCGGGCAGCATCGAGCAGGACGCCGACGTGGTGATGTTCATCTACCGCGAAGAGTTTTATCGGCCCGAGACGGAGCGCCAGAACATCGCCGAGATCATCATCGGAAAGCAACGAAACGGGCCGATCGGAAGCGTCGACCTCGTCTTCCTCAAGTCGATGACCAAGTTCGAGGACAAGGCGATGGAGTAGCCCGGCATCGATCTTGGATGCACTGCAAGACTGAACACCGGAGGGGAGATGGCATTGGAAGGAGCAGCCCGACCAACCTGGGCCGAGGTCGATCTGGAAGCGCTCCAGGCGAACTACCGCGCGATCCGGAGTCAGCTCGCGGATGGTGTGCAATTGATGGCGGTGCTCAAGGCGGACGCCTACGGTCACGGTGCGGTCCGTTGCGCGCAGGCCCTGGAGGCGATCGGGGCCGATTGGTTTGGTGTCGCGCTTCCGGAGGAGGGGCGGGCGCTGCGGCAAGCCGGGCTTACGCGCCCGATCTTCTGCGTGGGAGGATTCTGGCAGGGGCAGGGGGAGCAGATCGTGGCGGATCGCCTCGTTCCGGCCATCTTCCGTCGCGACGCGCTCGAGGAACTCGACGCGCGGGCGCGGGCGGCTGGTCGGATCGTCGAATACCACCTCAAGATCGATACCGGCATGGGTCGCCTCGGAATTCTTGAGGAAGACCTGGCCGACTGGATCGAGATTCTCCCCGCCTATCCCCACGCGCGGTTGACCGGCGTGCTGACCCACTTCGCCGACGCCGATGCCGAGGATCCAGGGACCACCCAGCGACAGATTGCGCGGTTTCAGCACGTCGTCGAACGGATCGAGTCGACGACTGGCAGGATTCGTTGGCGACACCTCGCCAACAGCGCCGGGGTCTACCGCTTTCCAGAAGCGCAGGGAACCCTCGCGCGCGCCGGAGCCACCCTCTATGGGCTGGTTGGAGATGTCGTGGCCCCCTCCGTTGCCCGTGCCGCCTCGGAGAGACTGCGCCCGGTCCTCTCGCTCCATTCGCGGATCATTCTGCTCAAGTGGGTACCCGCCGGGCAGCCTCTCGGGTATGGAGGAACCTACCGAACCAAGAGGGTCAGTCGGATTGCCACCCTGCCGATCGGCTATGCCGATGGACTGCGGCGGGCGCTCTCCAACCGGGGTCACGTCCTCATTCGCGGTTGTCGCGCCCCGATCGTTGGGCGCGTCAGCATGGATCTGACGCTGGTCGACGTGACGGATCTTCCGGGTGTCGCCCTGGGTGACGAAGCGATTCTTCTTGGCCGGCAAGGCCCCTCCGATTCCGCCCCGACGATCCGCGCCGAGGACCTGGCGGCGGAGATCGGGACGATCTCCTACGAAGTCGTCACCGGGATTGGATCCAGAGTCCCCCGGCACTACCATAAATCCCCCGCTCTTTCCCCCTCCGCCTCCTGATCCGCGTTTCCGTTTTTCCTCTTTGGGAGTACACTACCGCCCGGCTGCCCTCTTCGGCGTGCCCTCATCAGTCCAAGTGATTTGCCTGTGGCGCCGGCTGGCCTCTCTTGCCTGCCCACTCAGTTCGAGCTATCCATAATGGAGGATCCATTTCATGACGAGGATGTCCCAACGAACCCATCTGCTCTGCGCGTTGAGCCTGACGCTTCTCCTCTCCCCCCTCGCCCTCGCGCAAGGAAAAGGAGAGGAAGGTTTCAAGTCGATCTTTGACGGAAAGAACTGGACGGGATGGAAACTGGCCAACGAGAATCAGGAGAGCTGGTCGATCAAAGATGGAGCGATTGTCGCCAATGGCCCCCGTGCCCACGCCTTCTATGTCGGAGATCAGCAGCCCCTCGTCGATTTCGAGATGAAGATCGAAGTGATGACCGGTCCTGTCTCCAATGGGGGCATCTACATTCATACGCAGTACCAGGAGACGAGCTGGCCCCGCAACGGCTATGAGGTGCAGGTCAACCAGTCGCACGGAGATTGGCGCAAGAGCGGGTCCCTCTACGATGTCGTCAATGTCCGGGAGGTCAACGTCAAGGACGACGAGTGGTACACCTACCACATCATCGTCAAGGGCAAGCACATTACGGTCAAGCTCAACGACAAGGTCGTCGTCGACTGGACGGAGGAAGCGGACCGCCAGCCCGGCAAGGAGTTCACGCGCATCCTCAGCAAGGGGACGATTGCCCTCCAGGCGCACGACCCGAAGAGCGTGGTGCGCTACCGCAGCATCCGGATCAAGCGGCTCAGCTAAGGCGTCGATCAGCGCTCTCCTCGCGGGAGGGGCGAGGCCCCTCCCGCACCCGCTCTTCGATCAAGACGACGACTACTTCACTGCCGAGATCGCGTCGAGCCCGAGCACCCGGCATTCCGACCTAGATTCCGACCTGGATTCCGACCTGGATTCCGACCTGGATTCCGACCTGGGACAGAGGAGCGAGCATTCGCGATGGCCGATCAGAAGGTAGAGATGATTCGGGGGTTGACGCTGACCGACACGACCGCGCTCGTCGTCGGGACCGTCATTGGCACAGGGGTCTTTCTCAAGACCGCGATTATGGCGCAGGATGTCGGGGCACCGTGGCTGGTGCTGGCGGCGTGGGTCGCGGCCGGTCTGCTCTCCCTGGCCGGGGCGTTGACCTACGCCGAGCTGGGCGCGATGCTCCCCCACGCCGGAGGGGAGTACGTCTATCTGCGGCAGGCCTACGGCGAGACGACCGCTTTTATGTTTGGCTGGATGCGGTTCGCGGTGGCGGGGACCGGCTCGATCGCCATTCTCGGCACCGGTGTGGCCACCTTTCTCTCCGCCGTCTTTCCCTTGACGACAGTCTGGGCCGAGCACCACTTTCGCTTTCTTGGGCAGTCGATCCACTGGCGACTGGGGACGTTGCAGCTCGTCGCGGTGGTGGTGATCCTGCTCTTTGCGCTGGTCAACTGCCTGGCGGTGGCGTTCGGAGGCAAGGTCCAGTCGATCCTGACGGTGCTCAAGATCGGGGGGATCATCATCGTCGTCGGAGGGGTCTTCCTCTTCTCCGACGGCGCGAGCTGGGCCCACCTGGCAACGCCCTCCGGGGAGGGAGCCATCCCCGTCGGAGGATTGGCGGCCTTTGGGACCGCCATGATGGCGGCGCTCTGGGCCTATGACGGCTGGAACAATATGCCGATGGCGGCGGGGGAGGTGCAGGACCCCGGAAGGAATATCCCGCGCGCCCTCATCCTCGGCATGGTCGCGGTGACCGTCATCTACTGTATCGCCAACCTTGCCTACTTCTATGCGCTGCCGTTCGGCGAGGTGATCACCTCCAGTTCGACCAAGTACCGCGACGCTCTGCCCGTCGCCACCAAGGCGGCGCAGACATTTCTGGGCGACTATGGCGGCCGCATCGTCTCGATCGCTTTTATCCTCTCGGCGCTCGGAGCGCTCAATGGGTCGATCCTTGCCAATGCGCGAGTTCCGTACGCGATGGCGCACGATGGCGTCTTCTTTTCCAGGATGGGGCGGCTGCACCCTTCCTCCCGGGTTCCCGTCTGGTCGATCCTGATTCAAGCCGTCTGGGCGGCGATCCTCGCGCTCTCCGGAACATTCGATCAGCTGACCGACTACGTCATCTTCGCCTCCTGGATCTTCTACGCGCTGGTCACCTCATCGGTCTTTGTCCTGCGGCATCGCCAGCCGAACCTCGCACGGCCCTACCGGACCATTGGGTATCCGCTGGTTCCGCTGATCTTTGTTGTAGTGGCGATCTGGCTGGTGGTCAACTCGCTCTTCACGCGACCGGTCGAAGCGGCGATCGGCCTCGGTCTGATCGCGCTCGGGTTGCCGCTCTATCTCTATTTTCGCGCCTCGAAGTCGAGAGGGGGAGAATGATAATCCTGCCGCCATTTGACAGAACGCGACGATCGCGGTCCATCTGGAAGCGGGCCGCCCTGCTCCTTCTGCTCCTTCCCCTCTTGTCCGCGGGAGGGGCCACCGCGCAACCGCCCGCCGCTCTGACGGGGACCCGGGTCGAGACGGGAGAGATCAATGGCGCGCCCTTCCGAATCGAGCTGCCCGATCCGCTGCCGTCGGGAGGGCTTGCCGGCCTGGTCATCTACTGCCACGGCTACCAGTCCGTCAGTACGCCCTACCGGTTCGACCTCCTCCGCGGGGCGGTCTTACGCAAACTCTTTTTGAGCCGGGGCTTCGCCTTCGCTGAATCGGCCTACAGTCGCCAAGGGTGGGCGATCAAGGAGGGGGTCGAAGATACCGAGGCCTTGCGAAAATACTTCCTCCGCACCTACGGCGAGGTCCGCGAGGCCTACGTCCTGGGCCACTCGATGGGCGGAGTGATCACCCTCGCGACGATCGAGCGCTATCCGGATGCTTACCAGGGCGCGATGCCGATGTGTGGTCCGCTCAACGCCAGCCTCAATGGGCTGCAGGAGCGGGTCTTCGATATGCTGGCGACCTTTGACGCCCTCTTCCCCGGGGTGGTCGGGCCGCTGACAGGCCTCTCCGCCAGCGCCAGGCTCGACGGCGCCAGGGTCAAGGCCGCGGTCGATGCCGCCCCGGAGCGGGCGACCAGCTACGCCGCGCGCTACAGCCTGGCGGGACCGACCGAGATTCCAGGAGTCCTGACCTTCTTCTACGAGATCAATCGCGAACTGCAGGCGCGAGCCGGCGGCAATCCGTTCGACAACCGTCAGACCATCTACGATGGATTCGGCGACGACCTCTCCCTCAACCGCACCATCCAGCGGGTGACGGCCGATCCACGCGCCCGGGACTACCTCCGCCAATACCACACTCCAACCGGCCTGGTCGCCCGTCCCGTCCTGAGTCTGCATACCATCCACGATCCGTTGATCCCGGGGCGCTACATCAGCGACTATGCCGCGACCACCCGCCTGACGGGCCGCCAGGATCTCTTCACCGCCAAATTCACCGCCGGCCGGGGCCATTGTTCATTCACCCCGCAACAGATGGAGAAGGGGTTTGACGAACTGCTGCGCTGGGCGCGGGAGGGCGTTCGCCCCGAACCCGGTGAGGTACGATAAACGATGAACTATTTCGATCTGGCGATCCTCGTCGTCTACCTGGTGGGCACCGTCCTCTTTGGCGCCTGGTTTTCCCGCTCGCACCGGAACCTGCAGGACTACTTCGTTAGTGGCCACCGGGTTCCCTGGTGGGCGATTATGGGCTCGATCGTGGCCACCGAGACCAGTACGGTGACCTTCATCAGCGTTCCTGGATATGCCTTTGGCGGCAACTTCACCTTTATGCAGCTGGTCATCGGCTACATGATCGGGCGGCTGACGGTGACGATCCTCTTCGTCCCCTCCTATTTCAAAGGAGAGATGCTGACGGTCTACCAGCTGCTCGGTCAACGCTTCGGAGCGGGCGTTCGCCGTCTCGCCTCCGCCCTCTTCCTGGTGACGCGAACCCTCGCCGACGGTGTCCGGCTCTTCGCCACCGGGCTGGTCCTCGCGGCGCTGCTCCTCACCGTGCCTGGCCTCGAGGGGCTAACCAGCTGGATGCTGCCCGGAATGAGTCCGACCCAGGCCTCCCTCGTCATCTCGATTCTGGTGATGGGAATCGCGACGATCATCTACACCTACCTTGGCGGGATGTCGGCGGTCATCTGGACGGAGTTCGTGCAGCTGGTGATCTACCTCGCCGGGGCCTTGATTGCGGCCTGGGTTCTCCTGGGGCTGATCCCGGGAGGGTGGAACGAGGTCGTCGCCACCGGGACCGCGGCCGGAAAGTTCAACTGGTTCGACTTCACCTTCGATCTGACCCGCAGCTACACCTTCTGGTCAGGCGTCATCGGTGGCGCTTTTCTGACCACCGCGACCCACGGAACCGATCAGCTGATGGTACAGCGCTATCTCTGCAGCCGCTCAACGCGCGAAGCGAGAATTGCCCTCATGACGAGCGGGGCGGTCATCTTCGTGCAGTTCATGCTCTTCCTTCTGATCGGAGTCATGCTCTTCGTCTACTACCGCGGGGAGATGGCGGGTGAGATCGCCGGGTTGATGGTCAACGGGCGGGTACAGAGCGATCGGATCTTCCCGCAGTTCATCGTCCAACACCTCCCGGCCGGCATTCTCGGACTGGTCGTCGCGGCCATCTTCGCCGCGGCGATGTCGACCCTCGCCTCCTCCCTCAACTCATCCGCCGCGACCGCGATCGGCGACTTCTACCTTCCGATCACCAAGGGGGCGCGGAGTGACCGTCACTACCTGCGCGTCTCGAGGTTTCTGACCGCCTTCTGGGGATGCCTGCAGATCGTCGTCGCCCTCGCGGCGATCCAGTTCTCGCGGAGCGCGGTCGACGAGGTTCTCGGGATCGCCTCCTTCACCAATGGTGTGATTCTCGGGGTGTTCTTTCTCGGGACACTGACGAAGCGAGTCGGGCAGCAGGCGGCTTTTGTGGGAATCCTCGTCGGGGCCTCTGTGATGTTGTTCGTCAAGTTACGGACCGGTATCTCCTGGCAATGGTATGTCTTGATCGGATCGATCACCACCTTCCTCGTGGGCTACGCAGCCAGTTGGAGCCGGCTCGACCGAACGCGCCCAGATTGATCAACCGCCAGGGAATGGAGGAGTCGAATGCGAAGCCGACCAGGATCGAGACGACAATCAGCACTACTTCCAGCGGCTGGCCGCTGGCGGCGGCTGGAGCTTCTGCTGACGGGCCTGATCTTCGCCGCGGCGATTGGCTCGGTCGTCGCCGCGCAGGGAGGACCTGGCGCAAAGACGGCCCTTCGCCCGCTCACTCGCGCCGAGCAGGCCTGGGTCAAGCGGACGCTCGCCCGCCTGACGCCCGAGGAGAAGGTCGGCCAGATGGTCCTCGCCGATGCCAACCTCGTCTTCTGGAACCGCGATGGGCTCGATTATCAGAAGATGCGCCACCACCTCGTCGACAACAAAGTCGGGGGCGTCCTGCTCTTTCGCAGCGAGGTCTGGCCGTCCGCGATCCTTGCCAACCGCTGGCAGGAGATGGCCAAGGTCCCGCTCCTGATCGCTTCCGATCTCGAGATGGGGCTCGGTATGCGCTTCGACGACACGCCGTGGTGGGTCCCCAATATGGCTGTTGCGGCGACTGGCGACCCCCAATGGGCCACTCGGCAGGGAGAGGCGACCGCCCTTCAGGCCCTGGCGATGGGAATCAACTGGCTCTACGCCCCGTCGGCCGACGTCAACAACAACCCGGAGAACCCCGTCATCAATACCCGCTCCTACGGCGAGGACCCGGAGGAGGTCGCGACCTTTGCCAGCGCCTTTATCGCCGGCGCGCAGGGAGCCGGGGCGCTCGCCTGCGCCAAGCACTTCCCAGGACACGGTGACACGGCTACCGACTCCCACATCGGCCTGCCGGTCATCGATGTCGACCTCGACCTCCTCCGGCAACGAGAGCTGATCCCTTTCCGGGCGGCGATCCGCGCCGGCGTCGGATCGATCATGTCGGCGCACATCTCGCTGCCCAGGATCGAGACCGAGCTGGCGCAACCCGTCCGCGCCCTCAGCGAGCGTGAGGCCGCAACCGCTGAATTTCTCTCCCGTACCGAGAGCGCCGCCGATCGGGTGACGCTCCCTGGAACTCTCTCTCCGAAAGTACTCACCGGGCTCCTCCGCGAAGAGCTGCAGTTCGAGGGGCTCGTCGTCACCGACGCCATGAACATGGCCGGCGTCGCCGCCCGCTACCTCCCAGGCGAAGCTGCCGTCAAAGCGGTCCTTGCTGGCGCGGATGTCGTCATCAAGCCGCCCGACCTCGACGCCGCCATCGCCGGACTGCGCGCCGCGGTCGCCCAGGGCGAGATCTCCCCGGCGCGTCTCGATCGCTCCGTTGAGAAGATCCTCCAGGCCAAGGCCCGTCTCGGACTCCACCGTCGACGAATGATCGATGTCGACGCAGTCGACCAGGTCGTCAACGCCCCCCGATTCCTCGAGACTGCCCAGGGGATTGCCGATCGTTCGCTGACCCTCGCGCGGGACGAGCAGGGCGTCCTGGCGACCTTCCGGCAGCGCGTCGCCGCCTGGCGCGCCGGGGGGACTCCGCCTCCCCTCTTTCACCTCACCTTCACGGATGAAGAGGACCGCACCGCTACCCGCCATCTCGAGGAGGAGCTCCGCGCCCAGGGGCTCCCGATCGAGAGCCAGGTGCTCGACCGCCGGGCCGGCGATCCGGAACTCTCCCGCGCCCTCGCGGCGATCGACCAGAGCCCCGCCGAGCTGATCGTCCTCTCCATCCCCGTCCGTGCCCGCAGCGGCAAGGGCAGCGTCTCCCTCCCTCCAATGGGCCAGCGCATCGCCGACGAACTGACCCGTCGAAACCGCCCCCTCCTCGTGGTCTCGTTCGGAAACCCCTACCTCCTGCTCGCCATCCCGCGCGCCCCCAGTTACCTCCTCGCCTGGAGCCCCTTCCAGGTCAGCCAACGCGCCGTCGCGCGCGCGCTCCTCGGGACCATTTCGATCGGCGGGAAGCTCCCGATCACCCTCCCCGGGCAGTACCCGCGCGGCCACGGCCTCCACCTCGAGTAGGCCCAGCCAGGGGCCCGGGCGGCATTACCCAACCCCCTCTCCCGATGAGGGCCGGGTTTGCAACCACTCGACGAACTTTCCCATCCCCACGCGCAACGGCGTCGTCGGGCAATAGCCCAGCAACCGTCGGGCTTTGCCAATGTCGGCGTGAGTGCGCGGAAGGTCCCCCGGCTGCGCCGGATGGTGCTCGACGATCGCCCGCCTCCCAAGCGCCTCTTCCAGCAGCCCGATCATCCCCAGAACCGAGATCGTCTCCGACTCCCCCAGGTTGATGATCTCGAACGCCATCTTCTCATATTCGATCGCCGCCAGCACCCCCTGCAAAATATCGTCAATGTAGGTGAAATCACGCTCGGCGCTCCCGTCGCCATAGACCTCGATCGGGGCGCCCATCATAATCTGGCGCGCGAACTTGTGAATCGCCAGGTCCGGTCGCTGGCGTGGACCATAGACGGTGAAGAACCGCAGACAAACCGCCTTGATCCCGTAGAGATGGCTGTAGGTGTGCGCAAAGAGTTCGCCCGCCGCCTTGGTCGCCGCGTAAGGGGAGATCGGGGAGAGTGGACCATCCTCCCGGAATGGCACGCTCGCCTCCGGACCATAGATCGAACTCGACGAGGCGAAGACAAACTTTCTCACCCCAAAACGACGGGCCAGCTCGAGGAGTTGAACGGTTCCCCCAACGTTGACCTGCTGGTAGAGCAGGGGATCCGCGACCGAAGGCCGCACCCCCGCCCTCGCCGCCAGGTGGATGATCGCGTCGAAAGGCGCAGAGCCACCGGCTTCCGCCGCGGCACCTCGGAAGACCTCCCCGAGCCCCTCCCCATCCCGTACATCCAGGTTGACCAGCCGCCAGCCCGGGAAGCCCCGGTGGCTCGCAATGTTCCCCCACTTGATCGCCGGGTCGTAGAAGTCATCGAAGTTATCGATCACTGTCACCCGCCCAGTCTCCTCCTGCCCCAACAGCCTCTCGACGAGATGGCTTCCAATGAAGCCGGCTCCCCCCGTGACCAGGTACCTTCTCTCCACCATCTGACGATCTCCTCTCCACTTCTACCCTCAGCCCTCAGATCTCAATCTCCCACTCCCCCAGGGCAATCGCACTATAACCTCAATCAAAAGATACTTTTCCATTGAAAATCGTTAACGGGTGCTGATGTCAGGCGTCAACCTCTATAGGAGAAGCGGCTTCCAGCCGCTTCTCAATGTCAGAAACAGCATCTTGTCGCTTCTACCCTGGCACTGCTACATTCCTCGAAGCGGCTGGAAGCCGCTTCTACTTTGACGTCGCCATACTCCTTTGATTTCATTGAAGTTATAGTGCGATTGCCCTGCCCACTCCCCCATCTTCCATTTTCATGATTGCCTCAGTCGGCACCTTTCCATTCAACGGAAATCCTCCTGCCATTCTACCGGAGGATGCTCTCTTATGGTCGTCGATCCTTCCATTTTCCCCCGATAAAAAGGACTTTCCCTCGCCTCCCCTCTGACCCCTGCAATGCTCGGGCAAGATGTCCGCACTGGAGTTGGGATACGAAATGACTTGACTTGCGCCCAAGTGGGAGCACATGATGGCTAATCTCGGAAGGTTGATAGGTAAGTAAAATATTTAAAAAGACAATTGTTGTAATAAATCAGACGACATTCAATCTTGAAATGGCCTGATCAATTTTTGACCAGCCGTTCTCATTTCAGGAAAACGGGGGAATACAGCTCAATTCTGTTTGAGAGAGTCTTTGGTCAATGTATTGATTTTGAATGAGATAAGGGAAAATTTCGGCTGTCAACCTTCTGGCCTCGGTCTCGATCACTATTTCGAATCTAATGATCAGAGCAGAACGCTAAGTGGTCACTTTAATCAAGAATTTGTCTTCTTCAGCTGGCTTAATTTGTTGTGAATTTTTATTTGGAGCGTGAAAAATATGAAAAAGATTATCACTGTCGATCTTAAGGATTTTTCACTGTCGAGCTTAAGGATTTTTCATTATTGATGGGGCTATATAGTTGTTCGCTCTTATAGCTAATAAACAAGAGACAGACTGATTATTCAAATATTTGTTGGGCGTCGGTGAGTGATTAATCCAGGGTCGTTCACCATCCAGGGGGTTGTCCAGAATCTAGTTGAAATCCTATCTGTCAGTCCCCCGGCAGTTGAGGGAATAGACTATTTTCTAGTTGAAATTCTTCTCCCGGGTGGCTGCCGAAACCGCTCTTTGTAGTGCCGA
>Ga0169931_10010367_pt1 | contig 13281 bp, 24 predicted proteins | sample Kivu_15m_20L_FD_129675 | JGI IMG/M metagenome (GOLD analysis project Ga0169931, IMG submission 129675) | Freshwater microbial communities from Lake Kivu, Western Province, Rwanda to study Microbial Dark Matter (Phase II) - Kivu_15m_20L... | ecosystem: Environmental > Aquatic > Freshwater > Lake...
CAATTTGGTACTCAAGAGGCGGCAAGACAGGCTGCTCTAGGTCAGGGACTTATTGGCGGTGCTCAGGCAATTGATCAGCAGACTCTAGCGGCTCTTAATGCTGCCTCTACTCTTGGACAGCAAGAAAGAGCCATTGCAAGTCGCAATGCGCTCCTACAGACTGAAGCAGCGTTACAAGGCTTACAGATGAGAGCGCCCTATGAGCAATTAGGATTACAGGCAAGGGGAACTGCTTTAACTGGTGTTGGTGGCGCTGCTAGGGGTATGTTTGGATTACCAACACAAACTGGTAACGTCTTAGGCAACTTAACTCTTGGTCAATTATTTGGTAGTAGGGCTGGAACAGCGCCAGTTGGGCAAGGAACTGGAGCACAATACGGCTATCAAGACTACGGTATTTTCTTCTAAGGAACAGATATGGCGAATGTAATGCAATCTTTGTTTGGTCTATCAACAGGACAACAGCCTGTAGCGACTACTCCATTACAGGCGTATTCTGGCCTCATTAGTGGTACTGGTGCTTCTTTGCAACAGAATATTACTAGCGCCTTTGGTCAACAAACACCGCAGCAGGCTCTTAGTGGCATTATTCAGCGTACTCAACAAGAGGCTGACCTTGGCACTCCAGAAGGTTTGATTAAACTAGCAGAGAATCTTAATCAATTGCCTCAGTTTAGTGGCATTGCTATGGCTATGCGGCAAGAAGCAAATAAACTTGCACAACAGCAGCAACTTACACAAGCAGAAGCATTCCAGCGTACAGCATTAGGAATGAGAGCATTGCAAGAAAAACCAGAACCATCAGTTAAAACAACCGCTGATTTTGCTGAAGTTGCTAGTGAACTTGGTTTTGGTGTTAAACCAAACCTTGCTGATTATACTGCAGAACAAACAGCAAAAGTTAATGCTTTATTACAAAAGCGTAAACTTGAAAAAGCAGAGGCTGGTGTTCCAAAACCAACACAAACAGAAAAACAAGTATTACCAGTAAAAGCAGATATATTTAAAACAATTGAAACTGGTGCGCTTCAGGCTGCAAAAACAAATCAAACTGCAGATGCAATTGATCGTGTATTAACAAACGCATTTACTGGATTTGGTGCTGATGCAAAATTAAAAGCATCGCAGGTTGCAGAAGCATTTGGAGTTACTGTTACAGGAACATCTGAAACTGAACAACTTAAACAATTGCTTGCTCAATTAGCGCAAGGACAAGCAAAAACGCTTCCTGGATCTTTGTCTGAGAAAGAATTGGCATTTTTGCGGGAAGCAATTGGAACGCCTGGATTTACTGTTCAAACACTAAGAAATGTTGTTGGTCGTCTTCGTAAAGATGCTCTTACATCTGAAATTGAAAATAATTTTGTTCAAGATTTTGTTTCTGGCGGTGGGGATTTAAATAAATATAATTTTGTTGCAAAACGAAAAGAAGCACAAGCAGAAGCAGACAGACAGACTGCTGATAGAGATGCAAAACTTCGTAGATTACAGGAACTTCGTGCTAGAAAGGCTGGAGGACAGTAATGGCTTTGACACAACAAGAGGAACAAGAACTTGCACAACTTGAGGCTGAACTTGCTGGTTCGGTTATGCTTGAGGGTAAACAACAACCCGGAGTTTTAAAACAACTCGGTCAAGCCACAATTGAAGCACTTCCAAGTATTGGAGGAATGATTGGTGGAGTTGCTGGTGCTGTAACAACCAGAACACCTATGGGTGCTCGTGCTGGTTTTGGTTTAGGTGCTGCTGGTGTTCGTAGTATGATTGGTGCAGGTCTTGGAGGCGCTACTGGAGAAGCAGCACAACAAGCAATTACTGGTAGACCTTCTCCTTTGGCTGTGTTGCGAGGAGGTGTTGAACAGGCAGTATATGATGCTGCTGGTAATTTAATTTTTTCAGCCGCTGGTAAAACATATCGAATTGCTAAAGATCAAGTTGCTAAATACTTTCCTGGACAAGCACCTGAAGAGGCCACAGTTGCAGCACAAAAATTACTTCAGTCAGAAGGCGCTACTTTAACTCCTTTTCAAGCAACTGAAGACCCTTGGGCTGGTTTTAAAGAATCAGTTGCTCGTGGATCATTTACAGGTAAACCTGTGTTTGAGGCTGCTGAAAAGAAAACAGATCAAGCAATTATTTCTGCTAAAAATAAAATTCTTGATGAAGTATCTACAAGAGTTTATGATAGTCTTCAAACAGGCAAAGAACTTGTAACAGCAATTAACGAAGGAGATGAGGCTTTAAAAAGTCTTACTCGTCCTTTTTACGAAGCATTACAAGCATCGCCAAAAATTACAAGACAACCTGTTGATATTACAGGATTAAAAAACGATGCACAATCTTTATTGGCTCGTGGTCAGGAAACAAGAGGATTAACTTTATCTTCAAAAGAGCGTGGTTACTTAGAAAGTTTTGCTAATTTGCCAGACAAAATTGATTTTGTAACAGCACATGATATTTCATCTTCTTTAAAAACAACTTTGCGTGATCTTCGTAGAAACCAAACAGAACCTGATTCAAAAACAGTTGCACAATTAACAAGAATTGTGTCAAACATTGAAAAATCTATGGATACTGCTGGATCTAAATTTGCGGGAACTGCTATTCCATTTCAAGGAAGGCTTCCTGACGATACTGCTAGTACGTTAGCAGATCAATATAAGTTTTATTCTAAGTTTTATCGTGAAGGTATACAAGATCTTTATAATGATACTGCTGCTAAACTTCTTGACGTAGATCCAGAGTTTGTTGGTAAAAATATATTTAAAAGTGGTAACGTAACTGCCTGGAATGAAACTACAACAGCACTTTCTCGTGCTAAACAGTTAAGGCCAGATTTAAATGTGCAACAAACTATTGAATCTGTTCGCCGTGGATACTTAGAAGATTTGCTTAAATCAGACAATTCTTTTTCAAAATTAGGCGATAAAATTAAAAATGATGAAGCAGTGCGTAGAACTTTTGAAACTGTTTTACCAAAAGAACAACAAAAAAGAGTTATTACTTTGTTAGATGCTGCAAAACTTACAGAAACAAAACCAAGTGCTAATGCTCCTTTGTTTTTTGCTGCTCAACAGGCTCAGGCTACAGGAGCACTTTTGTCTTTAGGATCATTATTGGTAAGTGATGAAGCAAGAAATCTTGCTGCTGACAATCCTATAAAAACAGCATTAGTTGGCGGTACAATTATTTTAGGTCCTAGATTTTGGGCAAAGGCTGCTTTAAATCCAGAGGCAACTAATTCTGCTTTAGGGCTGATAAAAGCACAAGAAGCCGGAGTACCTATAGGAAAAAATCTTTTCTTAAAAGCATCTCAGGCTTTTGAAAAGGTTGGTATTACCTCTGATGACTTAACACAACCACCTACTCCAACTGCAGCGCCTGCTGGTCCTGGATTAACGTCTGCAGAACAAGAAGAACTAACTAGACTAGAAAAAGAACTAGGCCAATAATGTCCGATCCAGCCGCAACCGCTAGGGCTGCGCTAGGAGGCATCAAAGAAGCCGTTGCTGTAGGTCGTGAGATCAAGGAAACAGCAAAAGAAGTAAATGCTTTCTTAGACGAGGAAGCAAAGGCTCGTGTTGCCTGGAAGCGTAAGCAACAACAGATTGAACGCCGTGGAGACATGATGTTCATGAACGCCTATGAAGAATACAAGATCATTAGGCAGATTCGTGACGCAGAGGCAGAGATGTATAAACAGATTGAGCAGGAATATGGTCGCTCTGCTGTGTCCGAAGTCAAGTCACTTATAACACAAATGCGTAAACAACACCTAGAACTAACTGATGAGATGTATCGCAAACGCATGGAAACCAGACGAGAGATGCTATGGCTGCTAGTGGCATCAACGGTGGTGTACGGAATCTTTAAAATGATGGGGCTGATGTAATGATTACACTATTATCTACACTAATCTCTTTCCTCATGGGCGGTATGCCCAAGATCCTTGAGTTCTTCCAAGACAGGTCAGATAAGGCTCATGAACTTGAACTAGCACGGATGCAGACTGAGCGTGAACTGCAGATGCTGGAGCGTGGCTTTGTAGCACAGGCTCGCATAGAAGAGATCAGGACAGATCAGATAGCAATGCAGACAGCGGTGCAGGAACGAGAAGCACTGTATGCACACGACATCGCCATCGGTAAAGGCGCATCGCAGTGGGTTACGAATCTGCGTGCTTCTGTAAGGCCAGTCATCACCTATGGTATGTTTATGATGCTTCTGTTTGTGAACATCTTTGGCTTCTTCTACGCATGGAAGACTGGTGTGCCTTTTGATGTGGCTATGCAGATCCTCTGGGATGAGGACAGTGCCATCATCTTCTCAAGCGTTATCGCCTTCTGGTTTGGCACACAATCGTTTAAGAAATGAAAGTCTCCAAAGAATGTATTGACATGATTAAGCACCACGAAGGTGTCCGTACTCGTGGATATAGGTGTCCTGCTCTGCTGTGGACCATCGGGATAGGCCACGTTATTGATCCCAACCATATAAAGGTTCCTTTAAATGACAGAAAAAACTTACCAATCCCAGACGGATGGGACAGAACACTTTCAATGGCAGAAGTCGATGACATACTTGCCACAGACTTGGCTTCGTTTGAACGAGGAGTATTACGACTATGTCCTTCTGGTCTTACTCAGTCTAGGTTTGATGCACTTGTTTCCTTCTCTTTCAACGTGGGTCTCGGCAATCTCCAACGCTCTACAATAAGGATGTGCCACAACAGAGGCGACTTTGAAGGCGCTGCTGAGGCTTTTATGTCGTGGACCAAGGCTGGCGGTAAGGAACTACCTGGCCTTGTAAAGCGCCGCAAAGACGAAAGAGCACTATACCTAAAGCCATAAAAAAAAGAGCCTCCGAAGAGGCCCTAAAGGACAGCACCTAGACTACCAAAGAAACATTATCCTCACCACGAACACATCAATCACGATGCCTTTAGAAAAGCCATCTGATTCATCAAGGTGAACAAATTCAGCACCAAGCATACAGCCGGATATAAGATACAGATCTATTTCCATATTCATATCTCGCAGTGACCAGCAACACACGCCAATGTCTGTGCACCTTCGACATTATCATCCTTCTCCGACAGAGTGTCCCAGTAGATATTTGCTGGCATCTTAGTCAGTAACTCTTCATAGACCTCTTTAGAGCATTCCTCATACGGTGCTTGGCGGTATGAACCACCATCCCAAGGCAGGAAAGACACACCAGAGACTTCATCAAAGTTTCTCCAAGTCCATGCGCCAACATCCATCCACTCATCTTCCTTAACAGAGATCGTCACAGACGGTTTGTGCTCACACCAGTGCCGCTGATACATCAACCACAGATCAAGGTGCTCCAATGCTGTTAGATCGTCACGCAACCGTGCTCCTTCTGGAGCCTTCATCGGAAATGAGAAGACTACTGTGCTGTCTGGTCGCATTACGCAGTCTTCGACAGGCACACCAGCAACCGCTAGAAACTGCGAGAGAGGATCTTTTTTATCTCCACGAACACGGCGTATGTAATAGCGGCTATGTCGAGCATGAATACCAGAGGCAGAATCAACAAGTTGAGACACAGTGCCAGAAGGTTTGACGCAAGTGATAGCAGTAGACTGAGGGATGCCAAGAATAGTTGCAAACTCAGAATTGGTATCCACAGCGATCTTTCGTAACTGTTCAAGATTCTCCGCAGTGCTTTCACTAACTTCCCCCATCCAGTGATTATCTAGGATGCCTGTTAGGCTAACACCTAAGAGGCGCTCTTCTTCAGTGTTCTTTTGCCAGATCTTCCGCAGATACGGAAAGTGTGTCAGCGTAGACTGGAATGTGCCCAGAATCGTTGCTATACGAACTTTCTTAGCGAGTGACTCAACGGTGTCATCAGAGCGTACAACGACTTCTGTAAGGTTACAGAATTGATAGGGTCGTAGTATGATTTCTGAGCAGGGATTTGTTCCGAAATCATAATCTCCATCGCGCCTTCCGTTTTTCTTAGCCTGACTCTTACTTGCGGCTCGTGAGAAGATCCCTCGCTCTCCAGAGTGACTGTTATAAAGGCTTGTCCATTCTGCGAGAAACTGTCCAATATCTGGTTTAGTAACGTAAGTTGCTGAGTTGTTAGCAAGTGCTCGTTGTCCGTTGTGTGTCCACCAGTCTCCACTCTTGGCTCCTCTCATCCGATCATCTTCAAGGTCCGACAAGGAAATCATTGCAGATCGCCGTACTCCACCCACAACAACAACTTCCCCGATCTTGCACAGAATATCATGACACTCGATTGATGTAAGTTTTCTACCTGCGGCTGCTCTAAATTTGGCAGTAGTGAATTTAAAAAGTTCATCCAAAGGCCCTGGACCAGAGGCACGTCCTCCAAAAGTTTTGAGCCTGGCTCCTGCAGGTCTAATTTTGGATAGGTCATACCTTGCCACTTCCCCAGAGTACAGAAGAGCGATGACTTGGCGTAGCGCCTTTGCCCATCCTTCTTTACTATCGGCAACAGAAATAACAGTCTCAGACTCAAACAACTGATCCGGGACTTCAGGTAATTGGTTAACATACTTATGCTCCACAGAAAAACCTACTCCAGTGCCGCAGAGCAGGATATACATAGCCTCATCAAATGCCTTCGGATCATCAATAGGCAGATATGAGCAGTTATAGCCAGCAGTGTTATCACGCTCCAACGCCTTGCCAGCAGTCATGATAGCACGCATCGATGGCATGACTTCTAGGCCAACGATGGCATCACGGATGTCACGATAGAGTTCATCGGACATCTTGTAGTCGTGCTTCTCTTGCAGGTGCTTATAGATAAACGTGGTGTATCTATTTACTGTTTCTTCCCAGTGCTCACGGCGATCCATCTCTGGCAGAAACCGACTGTAGCGGCTCTTAGCAATGAACTCTGAATATGGTGTCATCTTAGTCATCTAGGTCTATCTCCAATTCTTCAAACTTATCTTCAATCTTATCAGCAAACCGTTCAATAATCTCTTCTGATGATATATCTAATACCTCCAGCAGCGTTATTTCATCAAGTTTCGCCATCCTTTCCATTATGTCCCTGAGCGTTAACGACATCTTTAATACCCCTCCTACTTATAATACACTTCTTTAATACGATCATAATTCGCTACTGCAAACTCAAGATAGTGTAAAGCCTTCTGCAAGTCTTCTAAACCATTTTTCTTGTGATGCCGTTGCACATACTTTACTACATTACACAGCCAAGGATCTAACTTCCAATCAAGGAATACGTCCCAAGGCTGAATACCGCTTTTATAGTGATCGCCGCCGATCTGCTTAGTTACGATGTAATCACCAAGAGTTTTATGCTGCTGTGACACTGGCGTGCTCCTTCACTGCTTTGGAGGATTTGGACCAGGAACCACAATCCGTACACTGGAATCTTTGGAAGGTTCCTGTGGTGGTGTAGGTGAATCCACGCTTCTGCAATCGATGGCTTCCACAGTTGGGGCAACCACGACCATCGAAGAGGTTATGGTTAGGGTGAGACTTAATCCAAGGTAGCAAACGATCATAGACTTTCTCCAACAGCAGAACATCCTGCTTATTATATTTCTCCATTACTTTCCATGCAGCAGGGTCTTTGTTCATGCACTTGACCCAGAGTTGATAGCCTTCGTGTGCAGTCTTCTGACCAAGACCAAGACGCTGTGCGATGTGGTCTAGTTTATTGCTTGCAAAACGGAACTCTTTGCGAACTACCTTTAGCAAGTCAATCTGCTTATACGGTGCAGGCGGTGCTAGATGATGCAACAGAAACTCTTTGTTGAGCACTGGTATGTCAAAGCGAGTGCCGTTGTAGTGGCACACAGCATCGGCCTCAGAGATAAGATCGTGTATCCGCTGAAGCATAGTCTTGGGTTGCTTCGTCTGAAACACAGAATCAAACATGACATCTTTCTTGCCGTACCACTTCGCTGCCCAACACAGGACATAGGAAGACTCTAGCAAGTGCTCAGGACTGATGTACTGGTCACGAAGGCCCCAGATGTGTGCAGTATTGGGGCTTGTTTCGATGTCTAGCATCAGAAGTTTCATTCGGCATCCTCATTCAGCGCATCGTAGTATTCTTGAATATCTTCTGCAGTGTAACGCTTTTCTTCAAAGTAACGCTGGAACAGACACTCATTGATGTCACCATCGATCTTAACTCTCTTACGCACACCTTCAAAGCCAACGTGCTCAAGGAAGCGGCAGAATTGCCACAGGATCGGATGCCAAGTCTGATCGTCATCAAAGTCGTGTCGTGCCTCTAGTACTGTCTCGGACGGAAATGGACTGTCAGACCTGTCATCAAACTCTTGGCCTTCATAAATAAATCTATACGTTGTCATTGCTAACTCTCCTCAATAATTCAAAAAAGTATTCACAGTCTACCACAACCAGGGGCTTATCTCTGTTTTGCTTGATGACGAGCACTGGTTCGTATCCTCTACAGTTGTCCTTCGCTTGTTGATAATGTCCATAAACTGAGATGCTTGCTCTGGACTTGCATTCCACACTGATTGGTAACTTCCGTCTGGCTGCTGGACTAAGAAGCAGGTCTTCCCCCGACACGCCCATGCTAACTGAACGAACATCATCAGGCTCCAGTGCGAACTTTGCGATTATAAGGTCTCTTACTACCTGCTGGAGAACCCTTCCCTTTGCTTTCGCTGATGATGGCTTCAATATCAACTTCCTTTCTGGTTTTGATCCACGACTTCGGTATGTGCATTCTGGCATTACTGGAGTCCATGCTGACCGTATTGGCAATACAGATAGCATCGTCTGCCTCTGACACAATCCAGCCAAGCGTGTAACACTTGTGGATCTCTGTCTTGACACCTTCTTGCCAGCCTGCATCTGCTACAGCATCAACCCATTCGACATAAACTATCGGGGCTTTTTCCAGACCTGATTTGGTTTTCTTCGTATCCATAGTAATTGTGCCTGCTCCGTTAGATATGTTTCATCGTTGTCGTATGCTTTCAAAACTGCTTCATAAAGTTGATCTTCAGTCTTGCAGCCTTTTAGAATCTTCTCTGCCTTCTTTGGGCCAATGCCTTTCAATCCAGGCACATTATCGACACGATCACCAGTCAGCACCTGCATATAAAAGGTGTACAGCGTGTCGTCTTCGTCAACCCAAAACTTCTCATTCTTTCTCATGTTATAGTGCCAGCCACGGATCATGTTCAGATCCTTGTCGGTGGTGCAGATAACATAGTCCTCTGGCTCTAGCGCATAGGCAGCAATGCCGATAGCATCATCGGCTTCCTGGTGCTGCTCAATATTAAACTTCCAAGCACTGTTTAGGTAGGTCCTAAGTAACTCCAAATGCTTAGGCTTTTCCTGTGTCCTATTGCCTTTGTATGGCTGTGTCTTCGCTAGTGTAATACGAAAGTTCTGATGACCTGTAAGCCAACCATCAGCATCGTCACAACCAGCATGAACATAGACCAGTTCTTCAATGTATTCAGAGCACTTGCTGAGGGCTGTCTTCTCGTTATATTCCTCACAACCAGCAGCGAGGGTATAGGCGACAATATCGCCATCAACAAGTGCGATCACGACTTAGGCTCGTGCGATTGAGTAACCGAGTTGTCCGTGAATACGGCTCAGTCCTTTGCTTCGCAGATACTTACGCAGTGCATTGCGAGCCTGCTCATACTTCGTCAGTCCCGAAAATGCTTTGAGTGACAACTTTTTACCATTAAATCGAACAACGTACATAATTATCCTTTCGGTTATGTTTACAGAACTTCATCAAGTGCTTCTTCAGTCGCTTGGCCTTCTTCGTAAGCAACCAAAGAATCAATCACCAACTTAGTCGCAGACGGGGAAATGCCTTTCTTGTTTTTCCACGCCCACTCGTAAGTACCAACTACAGCCGTAGCCGTAGATCCGTTACCGACAGGCGTAGCCTCAAGGCTATTCCCACTGGCATCGAATACTTTGATTGGCACTGTGCTCTTACAAGTAATGAAGAAGCCTTTCTCTGGCTTGTCTTCACGCTTGCGAACCTCAATGCCAAGACCCTCAAGAGCCTTAACTGCGTTATCAGACAGATTGCATAGATCTACCTGAAACTTGTTAGACATCTCATTAGGTTTGTTGTGAAAGCACCACATCACTGTGGCTTTAACCTTCACTGGTTTTGCTAGGTCGTTCATTTAATTATCTCCTTTAAGGTTAATGAACACTGGTTTCATCCTGCTTGCCTTGAGCATTAAGCACCATCATAGCAGCAGTTTCTAAAATGTCAAGTATCTCATCATAGTCATCTGATAAGTCCAGAGAATACGCTAAATGTACCTGACCGTCAACAACAGCAATCATAATTGCTGAATCTGGTTCCTCAAACTCTTTTAGTGCGTCTGACACCAATTATCCCCTATCTTGTACTCCCCATCAAGGGGACATCTCATCTCCAATAGTACACCAGCCTTGCGTATGCTGTCAACTGCTAATTCCCCTACTCTTTGTGCGTGTTCTGCTTTGGCCTCTATCTGGAACTCATCGTGCACATTAGCAACAAAGTGTGCATCTAACTTGTTCCGTCTAAGTTCAGTGTCGAGCAAGACCAGAGCCTTCTTCATTACTATCGCACCAGCACTCTGCAGTAGCGTGTTAAGTGCTGCGTGTGCGGAACGGATGTGTAGTTTCCTACCGTCCAGACCTGGTAGCGTGCCTTGTATCGATAACTGGTCAACCTTGTCCCGAAGTCTTTTGAGGCTCGGCGTGTTCCGAAGAAAAGTATCGATGAGTTTCTTACCATGCCCTGACGAACCACCAACAATTTTCCCGATCTTGGCAGGCCCTGCGCCATAGAGTAAAGCATAAATGAATGTCTTGGCTTGCGCCCTAGTTTCAAGACCTGCCGCAGTCTGGTTTTTTGTATGGATGTCACCTTCAACGATTTCTCTAGCATAGTTCTCATCCTTCATATAGTGTGCCAACATCCGCAACTCCAGCGATGCAGCATCGACACCAACCAATTTATAGCCTTCTGACACCGTAAACAACTCTCTGCACTCAGCACCATACTCTGAGCCTACCGATGGAACCTGAGCCATGTTAGGACTGTGGTGAGTCATTCGTCCCGTGACTGCTCCGTTGGTGATGACCTTACCGTGAACCCTGTGTGTTTCATTTGCACTTTCAATCCAGGAATCAACCATAGCCACCCTTTTCTGAATGAGTAAGTATTCAGCAATGGCTTTTGCTTCTGGTATATCAACTCCTGCCAGAGTAGATTCATCGACAATCACTTGGCCTTTTTCTGTGTGCTTCTTCGGTTGCCAGCCTTTTTCGATAAGGCGTTTGGCGATTTGCTGCCTTGAGCCTGGGTTAAAGACTTCGACATGATCCTTGAGTCTCTTTCCTGTTTTTTCACTAACTCGCTCGGTAACGATTGGCGGAAAGATGCCATGTAAGGATGCCTCAATTGAAGCCATCTTATCTTTAAGGCTTGCCAAAAGCACCATACCTTTAGGCAGATCGAATCTAAAACCTCTGCGCTCTTGTCTAGCAATGATAATTGCGACTTGGTGCTCAAGTTCGATGCTTTCTTCTGAGAAACCATATTGCTCTTGCTCCTTTAAAACTGCGTTATAGACTTTTTCCAACACTTCGACATCCCTGCGACAGTAACGCTCAAGCAGTGCCATGTGCGGCTCATCAAATGACAGTGTGCTATCTTTGTCGTAAGGAATCTTATTGATCCTAAACCACACACGGCTGTAATCAATCTTTTTTGTTCCTAACCTCGTTGCCCACTCTTTTAGACTGTGTCCGTTTTCTCGGCTTGGACTCATCAGCCTTGACATGACTAGGGTGTCTACGCACATCGATGCTTTGATCTTCGTATTCCATAGCCTGTTCAAGATCGGGTAATCGAAGAAGATTCCGTTGTGTGCTACCAGTAACGGATTGTCCTCTAATACTTTTAATAAAGTGTCGGCCTTGCGATGACATTCAACTACTCCGCTTCTTAGATCCTTTGTTACGCACAACCAAATCTGGCTGGCTTGGCTGTTCGTCTCTATGTCCAGGAATACTACCCGCCTCTGACCATCGGTTTTCATCTTCTGCCTTTTTCAGAATAGTACCGTCATCCATCAATACATACATCGTCATTACACCACTCTTGTTGAGCACTGTCGAGACACTAACGGGGTTCAAGTTCTTTCTCCACAAGTCGAGCAAACTGAATAATCTTCTTGTCGCCAGAGATGGCATAGCCAGCAACAAAGACCTTTGATGCGCCAGTTTCCTTTGCCAACTCAAGGATGCGCTCATCTGTCAGCCCAGTCGGCTCCATTTGTACATCATAGGGGACACCACTAACCTTCGGCATAAGACCTCCACAAAGCAAAGATAATAACAAATAAAAGAAATAGAACGAAGATGGCTGCACTTTGTGCGTGCAGATGTGCTAATTGCTCAACCCAATAAGTTTTCATGTGCTCACCTTAGTAGCAAGATAGAGTCCAACATTCCCGATTGAATAGCCAATAAAAGCAATACCGAGACCAATGTTACCACGCCAAAGTAGATCAGCAGCCACCACCGCATAAACAACTCCTATTGTCGCTATGAGCGTAGCACTCATGCGGCCTTTTTGAGTGTTTCGATAGACTTCTCAAGTGTTTTGACAACTAGGTCACGCTGCTGCTCGTACAGTTTGTCAAAGCCTTTTGAAGAAGACCGAATCTCAATGAACTCTTTGATAATGTCCTTCATCGAAAACTTCTGATTGACGATGGGGTCATCACCGTTGCCTAAAAAGATTGAACACTCTAAGTAGCCATCATCATCGAATCCGATGTAGTTATCCAATCTTAGTTTCACTTCCGACTGTTTCATAAAACTCTCCAATAGTGATTAAGGTTTTTCTTACTTGCTCTCTTACTTCCTGATTGACTGCCCATCCAAAGTATTCTGGATGCAGCAGTTCTCTCAGAAACCGTACACAGGCGTTGACTCGTGCTTCCTCATCGCCACGTTGCTCTGTCAAAATCATAATCTCTTCGTGCAATCGATCAATCTCTTTGTCTTTCTCTTCTAAGTAGACATTGACCTTTGCTGATGACCAGTGCTCTATCATTTTAGTCCTCTGATGATTGATGCCACAAATGCGATTATACCGATGATTACTGGTGATGTCATGTGTTCTTCTCCTTTAGTTTGGCCTCAATGGCTTGAGCAAAGTCAAACTCATCTTCGTTATCTAATAATTCGTAGATGTCCGCCTCCGTCAGCCCAACCCATTCAC
>Ga0169931_10010368_pt1 | contig 13280 bp, 9 predicted proteins | sample Kivu_15m_20L_FD_129675 | JGI IMG/M metagenome (GOLD analysis project Ga0169931, IMG submission 129675) | Freshwater microbial communities from Lake Kivu, Western Province, Rwanda to study Microbial Dark Matter (Phase II) - Kivu_15m_20L... | ecosystem: Environmental > Aquatic > Freshwater > Lake ...
CCCAATCCCCAATCCCCAATCCCCAATCCCCAATCCCCATTAACAGTACAAAATAAGAAAAAAATTTTCTTCAAAAATTTAATTTAAAGTTGAATTAATTTAATAATCTTTTTATCAATAAATTATACCATTTGTTTCAAGAATAGTAAAAAGTTTTCTTAATTAAGAATAATAAAAAAATAAGTCTTGGCATTTTAATATGTTCTAACTTATCTTTTATAAACATTTAATCATTTTTAAATCAAGACCGTAATTTTGGATTAAATATAAGACTACTGCGCTAGTCCAACCGAATCCATGCTGAACCAGATATTCTCCTCCTGTTCCAGGCTTCCCGACTATGTTTACATCATATTTTTCAAACATATATCCTGTTTTTTTCCAAGTACAGTAATTGTTTTCTATCCATTTTTTTGAGACAATTTTTGCAAAGTCCCAAGCCTTAGGATAGTTTAAATTTTCTAAGGATTTTATCAATAAATATTCTAAAGGAGACCAGGCATTAGGGAAGTCCCACTGTTCTCCTGTAGATAACATAGAAGTAGGTGTGCCCCCTTTATATTTCAAGAGTGGTGTTAGAGTATCTAATAATTTATCGACTTGCTCTTTAGACAAGTTATTAATTCCTGCCCATGATGGCAAAATATTACTAATATATAGGTTAGTATTTTGTTTTTTTTCTTTAATTAGATAATCATTCCAAATGGCTTGTTCTTCATTCCATAAATATTTCTTCATTGATTTATATCTGAGGATAGCTTTGTGTTTGTAAAAATGTTGTTTTAGATGATTATTTGTGATAGAGAAAATTTTACTCAAAGTTATCTCTACCTTATACAAAATGCTGTTTAGATCCACAGGTATTATATTTTCTGTATTAATAGAAGATAATTCAAAGGCATCCTTGAACCATCTAGATGAGAAATCCCATCCGCTCTCAGCGGCAGAAGCAAGGTTCTTAAATACTCTTACTTTTTCTTTTTCACAAGTATATTTATCTGCCGTTAAAATATCTTCGAAATAACTTTCTGGTCTGGGATCTTCATTATCCACATTATAATAATTTAAATTAGTTCTAATCCCTTCATCAAGGTAAACTAATCTGTATTTATTCCAAAATGAATACTCTTTCTCTAAATAAGGGATCGAATCCTTTAAAAAATCTAAGTCATTTGTTTCTTCATAATACCTATATACCATCAATGTTAGCAAGGGAGGTTGGCTCCTATTTAGATAGTATATTCTACCTGCGTTAGGGATCATTCCATATTCATCGATTAAGTAGAAAAAGTTTTTAATCATCCCTTTTGAAGTTTCATACATTTCTGATAACAGAAGCCCTTCAATTATAAAATAACTATCCCAGTAGTAGTATTCTCTGAATCTACCTCCGGCAACAATAAAAGGATAAGGTACCCACAACGAAGAATAACAGTCTCTACCACATGATTCATTGTTAAAACTTCGAGCAAGAGTCTTCCATTTTATGTTAAGAAATTGCACCCACTCTTTTAAATTTTCATCCTTGACCTCTTTAAGTAATTTAATCTCCATTTTCCAATCTTTTGGCTCCACTGCGACAATTTCGGTTCCCCTGGTACCAAAATATTTGCTTATGAAATTTTTCAGTTCTTCATTGGAGGCTTTTTCAGGAATCTCTTCAAATGCTTTTAGAATAACGTCAGGTTTTTCAAGTAGTGGCATGTCTACAAAAGTTTTGGAGTCTGAAAATATTCTTGACAATTGAATTGTTTTTAACAAATTACCTTGACAATATATAGGGTGTGTGCATTTGAACTCGTTTTCAGAAGTAAAACCAACAATTATGATAATTATAAAATAAAATTTGAATAAATATTTGAAATTTTTATTTAAAATTGGATCAGTGGTAGAGGTTTCCATATTCTTACTCTGGGTTTGTTTAAAGAAAAGTTAGGAAGTTATATAGTCAAACCATACCGTGAGTTGCGTGAAACATCATTTGTAACTAGGCACCATAAATATATATTAAAATTAAAATGAATAATAATTTAATTTTCATAAAGAGAATAAAATTTACAAAATTTCTTAAGATTTCTACACCAAAAATATATTCAAAATTTATCATTGAAATGTTTAAGTTTCAACTAATACATTTAATGAAAAATTTTCATTTATTCATCAATCATCTTTAAGGGATGATTTTTCTTAAAAATCTTAAATTAGTAATATTTCATTCATATTACAAAAATTAAATACAACTTTAAATTAAAATATTTTAACAACTTTATTTATAAATATATAATCTATCTAATAAATGAATGAAAAAAATTTTACAATAAAATTCAACATCCCTGCTCTAAAAATTGAATACCTCTCAGCAAATTGGGAAAAGGAAATCGCAAGAAACGATAACTTCAAACTTTATGAAGGAAATTATGAAGGGATCGGACCATGTACAATATTGATGATAAGAAATATCGAAAAACACATGGACGAGTTTATAAGCATGGTTAATTACATCAATATATTTGCTCAAATGAATTTTATGCAATTAGCAAAATTATTCGGATTTATAAAAGATAAAGATAAATTTTGTTTGATTTTTGAGAGGCTCCGTTACTCAGTTCAAGAATGTTTAAAAAGAAAAATGCTGTCTGAAACAGAAAAATACTCAATACTTTTGCAATTGATGGAACTTCTCATTTCATTTCATGACAGTAAACTCCGTGTGTTTGATTTAAGGCCTAGCAATATATTTATAAACGATATGGGAGACGTTAGAATGATTTATCCTTTTGGTAAGAATTTCTATTTTATTTTAAAGAGAATATTCACTTGTTCAAACACGGAATCGAAGACGAAGACGAAGAAATTCTTGATCGTCTTGTCCAAGATGAAGAAGATCTAATTGTAAGGTTTACTGCTCCAGAACTTCTTCAAGATAACGAGGTGACAGGATCATTTAACGATGTTTGGATGTTGGGTTGCCTATGGATTGAACTATTTAGCAAGAAGAAGGTTTGGGATGGCTATACTGAAAGTGAAATCTCAAAGCAATTGAAAAATTACACGATGCCTAAAATTCCTTCAGATATCCCTCAATTGTGCTGGGGGATAATCTGTGAATGTCTCAATCCTTTTTTTAAAACAAGAATAGATGTAAAAGAGGTAGTTATGAAGTTTCATAATATTTTGTCTAAATTAGGACAAAATGAGGTTATTCTAAGAATGCAAAGTATCTTTATTAAATTTTATTATATTTAGCAAGTACTCATCTTGCTGGTAGAGTTCCTATCGTCAGCTTGAATAGATCTGGCCTAAATAACTCTAGAAACGAGTCAGTTAAAAATGACGATCCTTATGCTGTTAGATTATGTATAGAGCATCCTAAATATATGAGTATTATAATTTTAATTTAAAATTTCAAAGCCGATTTGTATTGCGCAAAATGTAATGATATTATCTGTAACAAATGCCAGTTTTCTAGTCACAAAGAACATGAAGACGCTCAGTTGATTGTTGAAGTAGAAAAATATATAAAAGAAGCTGGGACACAATTCAGTTCATTCAAAACCAACTTTGAAAATTTTGTTCAACTTGCTGCGAATAATTTCCCCATCGATGAGAAGGCTTATGAGTATATTTCAAAAGAGAAGAATATGATTGATCTAATTTACGATGAGCACAAAAATTATATTATCAATCAATTTGACATTTTCCACAAGAAGATCAATGACTTACAAGAACTTGAATTGGCAAATTTAGAAAGATTCAAAAAATTCTTCCAAGGAAAATTAGAGGACTTAGAAAATAAAATCAACTCTATCGCAGATTATAACGCTAAAATCATGGACACACTTAATGAGAAAATCGATAACATTGATAATTTTTTGAATTTAAATACTTCCGAAAAAGAAGGAACAGTTAAAGGAATCGAAGTATTCAAAGCAAAATTAAAGAAAAAGAAACAAAAATTCGTAAATCTTATCCAGAATTATATTGAAGAGTCACAGGAGAGCGAAAAACTGAAGAGATACTTCCAGAGAGCAGTTATGAATCTAAAAGAGAATAAGACATATGAACTCATCAGAATTCTTGATAAGCTTCACTTCCAACTAGACAACAAATACAAATCAATAGATTTGCAAGATTATCTTAATAATATAATTATAGAACTAGACGAATACGCACTTATGAACAGCAGAAACAACGCACCTAAAAATGTGAAGGAAATATTTATTTCCTTCTTCAACTCTAAAAAGGTTATTTCGTATAATGTATCAAACAACGCGATGACAATAAACGAGGCAGATTTTTCCAACACAAATTACGATTCTTTCTTACACTTTTCTCGTAACATAAACATAAACGGAACTCTCTTTATAAACGGTGGATGGCGAGAAGAGAATAAAGTCGCTATGAAGACTCACCTTAGTTATGACAGCAAAACTTTGAGAGTGACTGAAGAAGCAGAAATGTTGTACGGTCACTGTGCACATTCTCTACTGTTCGTGCCTCCTCAATATATCTATTGCGTATCAGGAGTAGGGACCCCTAAATGTGAAAGATACGATTTATATTCCAAAACTTGGAATGAGGTAGCTGAATTAAACTTCCACAGGCAAAATGCTTCTCTATTTTATTTCAATGAACAATTCTTATTTGCCTTTGGTGGTCTTAACTGGGACGACCAATTGAGAGAATTCACCTACATCGAGGCTGTTGAAAAATTGGACATAGGTTATTTCGGAACAGTAAATCCAGTTGATAAATGGGAAAAGGTTGCTACATTTAAGGCTAATAACGATGTGACAATATCAAAAACAGTTATGACAGTTATTCCTCTAAGCTCGAATAAAATCATATTAATTGGAGGAATGAATAAAGATCAGAGTTACTCTGATGACGTAATTTTGTTTGACTTCGAAACTATGACATTCTCAGAGGAAAATTATAAGATCTCGAAACCGACATGCTTCCCTAATAAGTACTTCCTTTTCTTCGGAGAATTTGCTTATCAGTTTGATAACCAAGGAGATGTCCATGAATTTGATGTGAAAAATAAGTCCTTTAGAGTAGTTAATCAACAAAGACCACTTGCTATCTAAATTTTTGAAGATCACAGATAGACTATATTTCTAGTAACAATTATAATCTATTTTAATTGATAAGATTACAAACATTTAGTTAATATTAATTTATATAAACACTATATAAAATATTAAACATGAATAGAGTCATATAATTATGTGTATTTTTATGAAGAATCTGATATCTCCAAAGCTGACGCAGGTAGGGCTGATATTCTCTTATATTCAGGATTTCCCTCTTCAGGAATTTTCTGTTTTTCTCTTATTGTTTTCTCTAAAATAATTTTCAGATTTTTTTCTAATTCGATTGCTTTCTTTTTATTCGTTGTTTCTTGATCAAAATCGTAGAAATCATTTAAAATATGATTGTATTTATCAGATAATAAATGCGAGTAATGTGCTGTTATTAAACTACAAAATATTCCGATAGAATATTCGGCTCTTAATGATAATAGTAATAAAATATACAGCACCATGTTAATGTACGAAAATCTACTTAATTTGGTAAAATGAAAACTTTTTAATTCAACAGCAATTATTAAGAAAAGACCCAAAGTTCCAGAAAAGAAAAAAGTTTTGTTTTTATGGTAAGAAATGGACAAAGAAGGAATTCCAGCGTATCCCCATATTATATCTTCATCTAATTTGATTTGAAAATTGTGGCTTATAAATTCCCGTATCGAAAAGAAAATAAAAAGAGTCATTACAATCCTCCAACTTTTTCCTCGTAGAATCCAAAGATAACAAAATACAAGGATATTCAGATCAAGCATCAAAGAAATAAAAGTTTGAAGAAATATTCTTAGATTATTATGCGTTCTAAGAATGTTATAGAATAAGCTAGTATATTCATAGGTATTATCTGTAATACATAAAACATTATCATCATCATAAGAATTTCTGTAGTAATAATTTATATACTTCCTGAATAAAAAGAATGTTGCTATGGATATTATCATAAACGAACGAAAGATTTTGTTTTTATTCGAAGATCCAATTTCCTTAGATTCCTTCGGGTCTGATTCCATTTTTTGAAATAATAACTAAAATTATATAATAAACTTTCGATTAAAAAATTTCAATCAAATGGCCATATAGATAAAAAATTATGCATGATATTTAAATAAATAAAAATTTATGATTTTAACAATTTCTTTCGAATAAAATACCCTCTTACATTTATTATCTTAGATTAATTATTAAAGTTTTGATTTTTTATATACATTTAAGGCAATCAACAATAGCTTGAAAATGATCAAACTTTCTTAAACATTACAACAATAACATAGCTCCAATTATAAAACACTATCACTTCAAAAAATAAGGCATCGATTGCATTTGGTCAATAACCCTCCTTGATTTTTTGTTCTTACAAAATATAAATCAGAGGGATCATAAACTATAGAAAACTTTTTAATATTAGTTCCATAAACAGTCGATTCGAAATTGATGCCTAAAAATAAGAAAACTATTACTTGGCAAATCATAATCCGGTTTTCCATTCTTTTTACTCGGTTTTATTTTATAGTTAGATATTATAATATTATTCAAGCGAACTCGAAAATTTTCTTCTTCAAAAAGTTTGTTGAACATTTTAACACTCTGCTTTAACAAGTCATGCAACGTTACTTTATTTGTTATACTCACATTTACAAATTTAACATATTCCTTATCCTCTATGTTTAACTGGATGTGAACTGTGATAATTTCATTTATTATTTCTTCTTTATATTCCTCAAACGATTCGCTTTCCTTTTAGTTTTTATTTTTCAATTTTACCTCAATTATCTTTTCGTAATCTTTGGGATTCTTTAGAAAACTCTTCTCTTTTTCTAAAAATGAATCATTTAATTTTTTTGCGAACTTGCTTTCTTTACCTTCAGGTAGGCTTCTTACTTTGCATTTGCTATTATCACTTTCCATTGTTGTTTTTTTAGAGTCAATTGATTTATCACAAAGTTTTATAGATGTATTTATTTCGTTTTCATTTCTGGCGAGTATATTATTATCTACCATATTATTAGATAAATTTTATTTGTTATTAAAAAATTTTTAAAATAATATATAATAACTTATTTAAACATTAGTATGGTTAACTTCTAAACTAAATTCTTAATTTTAAATAATTAAATTTTTTTTGGATTTTAAAGTCTTTTATATTAAAAATTTTCTTGAGCTATTTAATATTTTCTTTTGATTTATCAAAATTTACGTTTTGGTTAATTAAATCCAAGAAAGATCTATTTCTTTTGAATAGATCTAATCTTATTTAAAAGTGATGTCATTGCTTCATTTGAAATTTTCCACATCTCAGCATTTCCTTCATATTTTTTTGCAATATTTCCAGCCAATTCAAAATCACTTCTTAACTCTATTAATTCTTCATTCAATTGATCGCAATTTTTTCCTCCTCTTCTGCTCCTTCTTCAGCTCATTCTTGATACTCCCGCGCACTGAGAATTTAGAGCCAATCCTATGATTAAGATAGAGAATAACAGAGTGGTAATCTTCAATTTTTTAATAAATTTTAATGATAAATTTTTAAAAATAATAAAAATCCTAAATTATTTTTTATGTTATAAGAATAGAGAATTAGTAAAATTCCTAAAATGGGAACACCTACCTTATATTCTCATATCTTGAATAAGAATATAAATTACTATAATTAATTAAAGAATCTAACATTTATATTAGTTAGTCAAATTAATTAAGATACATAGTTATGTATAAACTTTTGGAGTATTATAGAGTTAAAAGAAACGTTCTATTTGTGATTATTTTTTTATTTATATATAGATATCTAATAATACCATAATACTCCTAAAAATTTAACATTTACAATTGTTAGATTGAGTATTCTTAGGGTTATCATCACTTTTGTTATCATTTAATGTGATATTTTTCTAAAATTTAAATAAAATATTGTTAGTGATAATTTCAAAGTACTTTCTTTTCTTCGCTGTCTTTGTTCTTATCAAGATTTTTCATAATCAGTTGGGCTGAAATAGTGAAAGCTTCATCTACATTAAATGAATTTTTCGCAGATGTCTCTAAGAAAATTAAACCATGTTGTTTAGCCATCGCATCTCCCTCCTCAAAAGTAACCTGTCGTCTAATGATTAATAATATGAATACTTGCTTTCCAAATCTGTTTTATTACCTACCAATATTATTACAATAGATTTAGAGCTGTTAGCCTTGACTACTTCGAGCCATCTAACAACATGTGCGAAGGTTTCTTTTCTAGTTATGTCATATACCAACAAAGCGCCGTTAGCTCCTTTATAATAAGTTTGAGTAATTGCCTGAAACGCTTCCTGACCAGCCTATTCATGTGAAAAATTCTGACTTAAAACTTACAGTGTCCCAAATTTGAATTTTCACTAGTTTCTTTTCTATTTCTATTGTCCTGGCTCCGAATTCCACACCGATTGTGAGTTCGTGTTGATGGCGAAATTTACTTTCTGCAAACTGCAGTAAAAGACATGACTTTCCGACAGCTTTGGAATTTTTATTATCATATTTAATACTTACCCATGTCTCCAACAATTATATATCTAAATAGGTGATTGTAATTGTTGCTGTATTTCCTGCTGTTCATTTATAAAAAATAATTTAAGAATTATTTATGAAATAAAGAAACTTATAAATTGTTAAAAATTACGGTTGAAAAATAAATCATTTATAATCTATTTAAATATCACCATGGTAAGTTGAAAACAGTTTTAATAAATATTAAATTATATCAAATAATAACTTTTTTATTAGTGTCTCCCTAATATTAAAAAGAAATTTAATTCATAATAGCTAAAATTTAAAATATAATTTTAAGGCTTTTCGATTAAAAATTTTATTTTTTGCTTCTTTTGGGATTCGATCTCTTATTATTAGAATCATCGATGTCTCCTCTTCTTTTAAGATTTTCGGTATCATCCTTTATTGCTTTCTTTTCTAATTCATCCCAAGACATGCCTTCTTCGCTAAGTTCATCATCGCCTCCTTCTACATCTGAATCTGAATATTCACTTTCTTCTGAATATTCTTCCTCCTCTTCTTCGTACTCAGACTCATCAAAGACAGAGCCTTCATCTTCCTCTTCTGATTCATCATCAGCCTAAGATATTAGAAAAATAAAAATTACATTATCAACTAGGGATGCCCATCCCCCATCCTCTTCAATAAAAGCTTCAGGATCCTTTTTAATCTTGTCTATTATTTTGTTCCAATTCATGTTATACAGACCTTCTGAAAATAGGATGTCGCAATCATCTATCCAGGATTTGATCATCTCTAAATTCTCCATTGGAATGGTTCCTATTCTTAGAACTGGTTTATTCAAATCTTTGAAAATAATCGCCATATCAAAATTTTTGATTGAATGTGAGACTCTTTCAAAGTAGACCAATTCAACCTCATCTAAGGTAATTACAAAGAACGGCATTTCTATTAATGATACTAAACAGAAAGCGGTGGGGATAAGTGTTACATTCGATTTGAAAGGAACACCTGTGAATGCTAAATCTCTGGCAGGTACGTCGAATTCAATCTCTTTTAATTCCTCTACTTGTTTAGTGAATCTTGTAAATTCATCGTTGATTTTCTCTTTCATCATTCTTTCTTTTAATTCTATTTCGTATTCTTCATAGTCGTTGCCTCTTCTTCTAAGATCTAAATCGTCTGCTTGTGAGCCTGCCTCTCTATAAAATTGCACATCGAAAGTTTTTTTCTTGCCTACCAAAATTGGATTTTTAAGATGGAAGTGTAGGACTACAATTAATTCATTTTCTCCGGGCTGTAAAAATGCATGTTTTATATTCTTATAGATGATATCGATTTTCTCTCCTTTGTTAGACTGGAATCTAAAACCGTTTTGATGAGCTTCCAAAACACCGGAGGTCTTTTTTGATGTAATATTAGGTCTAACAATCACATCATTTAAATAGATACGCTTTCCTTTCATTAAGACGAGTGACTCCTGAGCAACTAAGTCAGATTTCTCTTTTTCTTCTTGATCTTTTACTTTCACCTTTTTTATTAAATCTTTAATTTGCTTGAATAAGTTAGCCATGTTCTTTTGATCTGCACTTTTGTAAGAGAGATCTCTTATATATACCGGTTGAGGGATGTTCATGTTCCCGAATGCGGTACTAGGGACACCTGTAATAGGAGTGTGAAAATTAATTCTAAGGTTGGAAAAAGAATTTTCTTCATTCTTAGAAACATTTTTGATTAGCGAAATATGGAAAGGTACCATCATTCTAAAAATTGGGAGGATAAGCGTGTCATTTCGAGAATCAACAAAAATTTTTCCTGGTTTTATTTCAGGAGGTAACTGTGATTTACTTGAGTATGATTTAATTGTAGTTAGATTTTTCTTGCTAACTTGAACCTCTTCATTCATATTTCCATCGTTCAAAATTCTCTCTTTGAATTCTTCATTCTTTTTTTGGAGTAATTCTAACTGATGTTCTTTACGCCTTTGGTTCTCCTTATTTTTATCTAGGATTTCAGTGTTGTGTCTTCTTGTTTTTCTGGAATTGTCAACATGAACTCTGCTTTCCTGTTTTTTATTTTTTTCTTGTTCTTCTTCCTCGTCTTCCATATTGTAATATATATCTGATAGAACTTTAGAAAAGTCATTTGTTAAGATATCTTTCACACTGTTTGATTTAAAGACAAGAGTATCTGCGATTTGAAGGCAGTATTTTAGACCTTTCTCAGAACGAAGATTGATAAAACTCATTATGATATTGAAGCTCATTCCAGGGGCCAATTTTCTGTAGTTTGATCTGTTTATAATAAGACTTTGATTTAGATTTTCTAAACCTATTCCGTTACCGAAATTGTCAGGAATGTGGTCTTTAAGTGAGGCATCTTTAGAAATTATAAAATCAAAAACTTTTTCATACAGTTGAGAAATAAGAACACCTTCCTGCATTTGAGAAATTAAATGATTGAAAGCCTCATATAAAATTTTGTAATAGTTCTGTTGAGTTTTGTCGGAGTCTATCATGAATGTTCTTATAATATTCGAGTTATAATCTTTGTATCTTGAATTCACCTTGCAAATGATGACATCAGAAGAAAGATTATTATTATCATTAGGCGATAGAGGGCTCAAGCTGTAGTTTCCTCCTGATTGGATGATTGGATGGCTGCTGATTTCTAAGTTGGGAAGTTCAATGTTATTTTGCAATTTTGATTTTTCTTTGAATTTATTCTGGAATTGAGGCTTTTCTGTGAGGCCCTTAATTTCATTTGCGATTGTAGAATGAGGAACCTTCTTATCCTCGTCGATTATATTTTCAAATCTTCTGTTGAGATTCTCCATGATAAAACATGCATATTTTGAGGCGATCTTGATATTTTCTAATTCTTCTGGTTCCTTCACAGCCAGAATCTCATCCATCAAAATAGAACAATCTAAAACATCTTCGACATTCCCTTGGATACTTCCTAGGATCTTGTTCCATTCTTCAGGAATTACTCCGATGCCTGGCTCATTTACTAACTTGCCGATTCTGGTATTATCTCCTCTGAGGATGGCTTTTCTTATTTTTTCATGAGATTCTTCATTTCCTTCATTTATGTTTCTTGTAATAAACTCAACCTGAGGCCCTTTGTAATTGGCGGGTTTTATAGCAGATTCAAGCATCATTTCTTGGTTTAATTAAATTTTATTTTTACTTTTTTTCTGGGCGACGTAGAAAATGACTTTATTCGGTGTGAAAACAATAAGCGTCTCAGTGAATTCGTATCCCAGGAGATATTCGCTAAATTTATTATTATTTTATGATATCTTTACTGCATGAGCGAGGTTTTTGGCTGCAAACTTTCTTTTACATTTTCTGCGTGTTTTCCTCTTAAAATTATAAATGCATCGAGGTTTCTGCCAAAGTTAGACTAAGAATAATTAGGAACATCTTACTTCTGAGCGCCAGATATTGTGGATCTTTTCTAGTCTTGGATAAAGTTTATTTCCTTTGATTTCGATTCCCTCCATAAATTAATATTTAAATATTTTTAAAATTTTTAAATATACTAATTAAATTAGTTTATATACCAATTAATTAGATTTTATTGAATATAATGAATGACTTAGTATGAAAAGATGAGCGGAGAAAGATTCCCCCATAGATACAAAAATTTCTGTTAAAAAATTTCTATCTGGCATAAAAAAATTAACATTTTGTTTTTTAAATTATATTATACATTTCTATACTTATTCTTATACATAAAAATAAAATAATTTTAATTTTAAAATGGAATTCCCATTAAAATTTATGATAGAGAAAGTTTTCAAAATAGTAAAATAGAAAATTTTTAAAAATCTTATTAGATCCTAAAGGACTACATAGAATCAGAAAATTTAAATCTTGATTTTATTTCGATTCTGAACACTTCAGGAATTTTGAGGAATCTTATATTAAAATCAGAAAAGATCAACGAAATTTTAGATTCATCACAAATAGGAATCAAACTTCTCTCAGGTTCAATCAATCAAATCGAAATAGAAGGATACATATTTGATAAGCAGCTAAACTTATACATCGATGGCTTGAATTTGAACATTTTCGTTCCTTTTTCCGCAATAGACAAAATTTCTTCTCATAAAATTAAATCCAACAAGCTTACAACAGACGATTTGACGGCATACAGCTACAAAGATAATAAAATAAATGGAATATTTTCTATTCTTGAAAAATTGCAAATGTTGTTAATCAAAATTTCGAATATAAACATAAACTTCTTTATTGACTTTCAAAAATTTGTATACAAATTCTCATTCAACATAAATGAACTTAACTCCGACATGAAGAAAATCAGCGATCATAATATTCTAAACAGAAAAATTACCATGTCAACTTTTTCGATGACTATGACCCCTTATTATAACAAGGATAATGAATTCGTTGAAAAATTAATAAGCAATCCAAAAAATTTCATGGAATTAAAAAATTTGAAATCAGCTTTTACTTACAAAGTAATTTCAGACATTTCTTTAAAATTATCAATCACAGCTAGGAAATTCAGATTTGACAGAACAGAAATTGATTTTACAGAGAGCTCGATGAAAGAGCCTCAAAAATTAAAATGCCTTAACAAACTTGAATCTAATGCGAATTTTTAATTGTAAATTACTAAATTCGAGTTTAATTTTCAAGAAAATGTTTTAGCTCATTTTATAAAAATTTCTGAAACTTTAAA
>Ga0169931_10010369_pt1 | contig 13280 bp, 13 predicted proteins | sample Kivu_15m_20L_FD_129675 | JGI IMG/M metagenome (GOLD analysis project Ga0169931, IMG submission 129675) | Freshwater microbial communities from Lake Kivu, Western Province, Rwanda to study Microbial Dark Matter (Phase II) - Kivu_15m_20L... | ecosystem: Environmental > Aquatic > Freshwater > Lake...
CTAAGTTGTCGTTATAATTGGACAAATAGGACATTTAGGTAGGTTATTTAAGCCTACCCTTCAATTGAGATATCTGTATTGTTCAATTTGAAGGTTTCAATCTGGAGAAGATGTGCGGCGTACACAAAATCGAAATAGATAGTGATTACGGTAAACAATATTGTGGGCCCTGTCGGGATCGAACCGACGACCCACAGATTAAAAGTCTGTTGCTCTACCGACTGAGCTAAAGGCCCTGAAGCATAATTAGAGTGAGATGTTTCTTGTACTACTTTATCTAGATACACTTTACGATATCGTGAAAAATGTAAGTACGTCAAGTCCGATTTTATTATAACAGATTAAACTCACATATCTTCCCAACTGTAATATTGAATTCCATTAACGGTGGTCGCAACTCTACCTCGATAATACGATCTATTCATCATTTCTAGTTCAGAAGGATTTACAGACTCCAATTGCAAAAATTTTTCGAATTCATAAGTATTTATTTCAGCCAATTGATCTATTTTTGATAATTTAGAGAAATTCACTAACTCAGAAACTTCTTTACCGGAAATTGATATCGGACCATCTTTAGTCTGAGATGGATCCAACACCGTGAAGTGCCTTTCAATGAATTTTGCACCTAGAGCAATAGCTGTTTTACTAGCACACAACCCAGTTTCAATTAAATTTGTATGATCAGAATAACCAGTATTAAAGCCAAACATATCTAATAATTTCATTTTAAGAAGTGAAACTTTATTCAAAGGTGTAGGATATAGTGTTGTGGCATGCAAAAAAGTAATATCCTGATTATTTGATTTATTCCTTGATAAATAATTCGCGGTGTGACAAATATCTTTCCATTCAGTTGCACCAGTTGATATGACTAATTCCGAAGCAAATTTTAGGACTTTTGAAATTAATGGAATTGAAGCACAATCATAACTTGCAATTTTAATGTGCTTAAATCCAGCCTTTGAAGCCCTTTCCACACCAGCATGTGTGAAAACTGTAATCATTGGGATAATAGAATTTTTCAAACACTCCAAAACAAACCATTTTTCTACCTCAGGGGTCAAATCTAATTTACTTAACCGATTTAACTCTTCCTGAAAGGGTCTAAAAATAATACCATTTGGATTTTCAAATTCTTTTCTTCTGGTCAACTCGTGACTATATAAGCCCTGGATTTTTGCATAAGTAGCTCCAGAAATTTTAGATACCCTAATCATTTCCTGTAGTAAGTCTCTACTGCCTAAATGATTTTGACAAAATTCCGCAATAATCTTTATCATGTTAATTTTTCATTTGGATCTTCAACAGAATAACTATCTACACTTCTTGCAATTTGTAAGTCTAAGTTGTTATCGATATTTATACTATATGGAAAAGTTCGTCGAATAAAGCGTGGTGTATTTGAGTATTGTACCTGAGCTTTGACTAATTCATCGCCAATAAGATAAAAACCTCCGTCTCTAATAAATATTTCAGGCAAATCTTGCCGCCTTGATTGTTTATACCTACCAAAACCGCGTAAACTTTTCAAAGTATCTTTTCTTCCCAGCTTATACATTCGAGCCGGATGATTGTCCATAACAGATGTAACACTTACAATAGATGTTTTTCTGTTGTCTGAATTTTCCATTATACTCTTTATCGAGTGCAATTCTTTATTTGACCTGAATGGCGATGTTGGCTGCAATAAACACAATACGCCAATTTTCTGATTTAGTTCTAATAACCTTTTTCTTATATCAAATAGGGATTCAGATATTAGCGAAAAATCATCTGATAAGTCAGGAGATCTGAAGTGCATTTTTATTGGTCCAAATTCTAAAATTTCATTCCGCCTTGGATTAAAATTCTTAATCCTGTAAAAATTAGAGGCCACGTCTATGATTTGTTCACTGTCTGTACTTAGGATGATTTGCGCACTTGGTGAGATCAGAGATGCATGTACAAGACTTCTTAAAAAAAGTGGTTTCCCTAAAACTTCCTGTAAATTTTTATTTGTGATACCTTTTGAACCGCCTCTGGCAGGTACCACAGTGTAATTATTTATCATAATTTTAGTTCTTCAGTTGCTGATACTTTGAAAGTGTAAAGTAGTGAGCATTTATATAAGGTTTCTCAAAAATAATTTGCTGTGGATCAATGAGTTTCCAAGGGTCAAAAATAATAATTTCTTTTTCTTTTAAATTTTTATAAAATTGAAAAAAATACTCTAAATTCTTGGTGTTATTATTAAGAATCGCAATCATGTTAATATCTTTTGAAACTCTTTTCCCTAAAGTTTTTAACTTTTCAGATGATAAGGTGCTGTCCCAGACCGAAATAGATCTTACTTTTTTATCTAACAATGAAATAAACTCTAATGAAGGGGAGTCACGAATATCATTTGTCTCAGGAATGCCTTTAAAAGCTGCTCCAATTACTAAACAATCAAAACTTTTTAAACTTTTAAACTTACTTGAAATAAAATCTATCGCCCTTTCGATAACTTGTTCATTCGCTTTCCGTGCCGCAATAATTGGAGATTTTTCAAGATCAGACTCTAATTCATACATTAAATATGAGTCCTTTGTTAGGCATGGACCACCTACTCCTGGTGATGGTAAGGCAATGAAGCTTCTTGAATAACCAAAATTTGAAGCTTTAATTAGTGCATTTACATCTAAATCGTATTTTTTTGCAACCTCAATAAGGTGGTTTGAAAATCCAAACATATAATCTCGAAAAGCGTTGCCCATTAATTTAATGAGCTCAGTAGATTCAATTTCTTCAAGGTGAATGACTGAACTTGAAATTTCTTGAAAAATTTTGGATCCAATGGTTCTACATGAGCTCGTAGCTCCTGATACCAATTGTGGGATTTCTCGTATCTCACGCAAAGCATCACCCTCTACTGTGCGTTCTGGTGCAGATATATAGTGAAAATCAGTACCAACATTCCAATCTAACTGCTTACATATGAATTCAATAATTTTTCGTCCTGTTCCAACTGGTACGGTTGATCTCATAACAATTGTGTCAAGTGGCTTAATAAATTTCATAATTTTTGAGATAACATCTTGTATATAATCCATATTTCCAGATTTATCTTGATTAAGTGGTGTACCGACACAAATATAGAAAACTCTTTGTATTCCAAAATCTTGACTTAGGAAAGTAAAATTGCTTTCGACAAATAAACTTTTATTCAGTTTAGCTTTAAGTAAAGCTGCAATACCTGGTTCATGAATATAACTATATCCATTTTTAAGTGAATTAACTTTAAATTCATCGATTTCAAATCCAAAAACTTTCTTACCGTCTTGAGCAAGCGATAAAGCTAGAGTTAAGCCCACATAACCTAAGCCCAATACTACGTGCTGAGTATTTCGAGCTAAAAAACGGTCTCTTAATTCCATCAAGTCTAATACTCCAAATGGAATTTTCTTTTTTGTTACAGGAATTACTCTTACAGGTAACGAAGTACTCCATTTACCTCTGTTATTCATTTGGTCGATTATTGAATTTACTATTTGATCTTGATTCAAACCAAATTCTACAGATATAAAATCTTTTCTCATAACATCCTTAATTTTGATTCTGCTATCTGTAGAAGTAGCTAAGTGTTTTCTAATATCAGAGTCTTGAACTATTCCGACTAATTCGCCCAGGGAATTTACCACAATAGCAAAACCAGACCCATAATTAGGATTGATGGTAATGCTCAATACCTGAAACAACTCACTTATAGTAGATTCTTCATTTATAATTAGTTTGGAAACATCAATTATTTTTTTGTGCTCCAATATTTTATTCCTTATCTTTGGTTATTAGTGAAAGTATATCACTACAAATTCTTGAAATCTCATCTGAGATTTCAAGCCATTTTTCCCGCCACAATAAATTTAAATTATGAATTTCATTTATGCTCCTATTTAGAATATCAATATCTTGCATATCATCAAAATTATAAAATGGTAATAAATTTAGGTTATTTAAATTTGAAACATTTGATTTCAACTCAGGATCTGCATTATCCCAAATTGGAAGTAAAGGAACTCCGGCGGCTAAACAGTCCCTTATTGTTCCCATACCTGGCCTCCCAGCTATCATAATTGGCTTGATTGTTGAGTTAACCAATCGAAATGACTCTCTTTCGAAAACATTAAATTTATAGTTTTTTAAAAAGTTATAATTTTGTTGTTCTGCAAGATTAGTGGTGCCAGACGCTAACCAAATCTCGGTCGACGGTTTGATATCATTTGGTAGAAATTGATCGGTTTTGTATCGCATTAGTTTTACTTTTTTGTGTGATTTTTTTGGAATAATTGAATCAGGTAACGCAAAATCTAAGAAACAAAAGGCGGTCTTAATCTTGCTGCACAAAATGCTCTCTTCTTCAAAAATTTGTTTTACTTTTGATGGAAATTTGTGTGATTTACTTTTATTCCAGTAATCAATCCAATTGAAGTGTCCAAATAATACTACATTACTTGAATACCCAAATGGCCATATTGAATTATCAGTTAACACCAAATCATATTTTGTAATTCGGTCTATAATATTTTTTGGCGGTTGTTTTATCATGCACCCATTCCTGTACCAAACTGGCCCTTCGGTGCCATATGTGTCAATCGGTACAAATCTAATTAAAACTTTGTCCCCTTTAAGTTCATCACTAACTTTGCTTATTTGTTCAGGCAGGGCAAGTATTTCTACATCGTGCCCCATCTCCATAAAACCAGTTGCCAAATGACAGAGTCTTCTTGTATGGCCTAATCCATTTGCAGATGAAACTAAACCGATATTCAACATTTACAAATACTAGTGGACGCATTATCTCTAAGTAAGGTAAGGTTGAAGTCATCATGGATTTAGCCACTATGGAGGATTGGGAATTTGGAGCAGGAGGGATTGCCAATCCTAAGTACTCTACGCTGAAGAGATATTTTGAATTGATCCCTAAAACTGTTCATATCCCTGGTCATCTCGCAGAGTTCGGAGTGGCACAAGGAAACTCTCTTGTGACATCTGGGTTAATACTAAAAAATTTAGCTTCGGACAAAAAGGTGATAGGTTTCGATACTTTCTCGGGATTCCCGAATTACAGTGATGAGGATTTGATTGAGAATTTCAATTCATTAGCAGATCGTAAAAGTATTACACAAACTCATTTTGATAAGGTTCGAAAAAATTTAAACTATATTAGGGCTCGGGGTTCTAACTTGGGAGTCAATGAAATTTCAAATTCTGGTAATTTTTCCAAAACATCAATTACGCTTGTCAAAAATAAAATCAAATTCTTTGGCCTGAACGATAATATTAAGATCTTCAGTGGGGATTTCACTCATAACCTTGCGAATAAAATACAAGATTTGACTTTTTCATTAATTTTGATTGACAGTGACCTTTATCGGGGTTATGCGGAAATCCTTCCAATTGTCTGGCGCAAACTCAACCCCGGCGGTTATATTTATCTTGACGAGTATTACTCTTTAAAATTTCCTGGACCTAGAATCGCTGTAGACAAATTTGTGAAAGAATCTGAAGCAAAATTGATTCGACTTGATGATTGGTTAGACTTTGAAAGGTGGGCTCTCCATAAGGAGTTATAGGCTAGTTGTCTGCAAATGTATAGCCTTAAAAAGTTGGCCCAATACCAATTTGGTTGATTTTTCTAATGTCTCTCTGGTGGCACCACCAACATGAGGAGTTATTGAGATATTCAAATTTGAATTAATTTTTTTATTTATGATCAAATTTTTTTTTGTCCAATTTGAATCTTTGTTCTGAACCTCTTCATCTCGGAGTACATCAACCCCTAGCCCACCGAGTATATTGGCTTCCAGAGCAACTAGTGCGTCTTCTTCATTCACTACAAAGCCTCTCGATGTATTCACAAGTATTGTTCCTGGATTAACTATGCGTTGAAAAAGTCTAATATCAATTAGGTTATAGTTAGCCGGTCGATCATCCACATGTACTGAAATTATTTCGCATTTCTCAAAAATTTCCTCTATGCACGCAACAAAAGTAAGTCCGCTATTGCCCACTGTAGACTTTTTCTCTATGTCGTAAGTGTAAACATCCATTTCAAAGTCAATTGCAATTTTGGCTACTCTAGCCCCAAGTCTTCCATAGCCAATTATTCCTATTTTCTTTTCAGCCAAGGTGTTAGTTATATGAGCCCTTCTATTCCATTCCCCTGCTACAACAGAGGCTTCAGCTTTAGAAAACTTCCTCAATAATTCAAATATATGCCAAAAAGTTACTTCTGCTGTTGCAGTAAAATTTTTTATCATTTCTTTATGGTTTTTAAGAGAAAAAATCTCTATACTATTTTTAAAGCAATAACTAAGATCAATATGTGTAAGTGATGTAGTCGGTGTGGCAATAAACTTAAGATTTTTAAACTTCTCTAAGTAAATTGCATCCAATTTAAATGCCACTTCTGTATAAATTCCCAAAATGTGTGAATAGTCTGAATGATCCAAATCATAATTAAAAATTTTTATAGTAGAGTATTGCTCACAAAAATTATATAAATCTTTCTCATTAATAGGCACTTCAAGAAGTAAAATCATACTTCATCGAATCTCTATAAATTTTTTCTTAACATCAAGTTCAGTATTTAATAAAACATTAGCTATGGCTTCTCCAGCTTTTCCGCTTCCATATAAACTACTTGGCGGAAACTTACCATGGTGTATCTGAATTTTAATTGATTCAACAATTTTAGAAACTTGGATACCTTCTAGAAAGATTACATTCTCAGAGTGCTGTCTACCCTTTTGCCTATCACCTATAGAAACAGAGGGAGTACCAACCCTAGAAGCTTCTCTGATTCCCGAACTTGAATTACCCACTATGCATAAAGAGTTGTTAAGCACAGCTACATAATCTTCTGGAGTAAAATTCCTTACAAACTGTATTTTGGGATTTCGGGATTGATCTCGATAAACTCGCAATTGTTTACTTATAAAATCGGTTCCTGCATCAACATTTGGCCAAATCCAAATTGTTGGTAAATCTATTTCCTTAATTGCACCTAGAAGGTTAACTGTATCTTCCATAGATTTTAGGTATGATTGGGTGTCAGGATGAAATAACACAAGTAAAAAATTTTGAGCTGTATACATACCTGGATTCGATAAATACTTTTTCAAAATACTATCTATATCCAGGTTCATATTTTCATCAATAAAATCAAGTGAAGGACAACCAGTTAAATGCACTCTGTGAAATTCTTCCCCCATTTGCAGTATATTTTTTTGAGCATTCTGCGTTGCAGGAAAGTGAATATGCGAGAGTTTTGTGCAGGCATGTCTCACTAATTCATCAATAGATCCAGTAATTTCTCCACCTTGTGTATGGGCCACGGGAATATTAAGGTAACTAGCAGCGATTGCCGTAGCTAAAGTTTCATGGCGATCAGCCACAGTCACAACAATATCCGGTTTTAAATCAAAAAATACCTGAGCTAACTCTATTGTTGCCAAGCCGGTAGTCTTTGCCATAACTACAGGATCATTGCCCTCAACAACAGTATAGACTTCTTTAGTGACCTCGAAACCGTCTTTTTTGATGATATCAATTACGTTTCCGAATCGAAATAGTAGGCCAGATGCACCAACGACAATTTGTAACTCACAATTAGAATGTTTTTTTAATTCAGAAAGGACACTTTTAATTCTCGCATAATTCGCCCTGCTATTTATAACAACACAGATTTTTCTTTTCAAATGAGTGCTCCAAGGTTATTCATCAATATACTCAAGATGTATCAGTTCACCTAGATTAACATCTTGATTTAGTTTTTTGCCAACAAATAAATGTCGATCATTCCAATTTAGCCCACCAGCCGGTTTTCTTAAGCAAAAATCTTCAATTCGAACAATTTCACCAGATCTAAATGCCCTATTTAAACCTAAACTCCTACCAAAGATTTGACGCTCATTTGCCAACTGAAGTGCTTGTGAGTCCTTATCAAGAGCTTTCGCCAAATAATAAAAATTATTTCTAAATTTAACCAGAGTTTTCAACTCGTCAAAAATAATTGAAGATGTTACGTCTGGGCCAAACATATCCAAACTAAAAACAACATGCTTTTCAATGGCCTCTGCGCCGTGACATATTGCGGCTATAGACGAATCTATCCCTTCTGAGTGATCACTTAATCCAACACTAACTTTCCACCTATTTTTAATTTCCTTCATTACATTCAAGCCTACTTGGTCCATTGGAGTTGGATATTTTGAAGTACATTGAAAAACTGTTAACCTTCCTAGTTCTAATTGAAATTTAAAAGCATTAATTGCTTGGTCTATTTCGCTATAAGTTGACATTCCAGTACTTATAAATAAATTTCCATTCCAATTCATCAAAGAATCTTGTAGCTCTAAATTGTTTAAATCACCTGAACCTAATTTCAAATTTTTAACTCCGATTTCAACCATCATTTCAATAGCTTTTACACAAAAAATGCTCACACAAAAATCGATAGACTCCAATTTGCACTTATTTACAATTAATTGCCATTCACTGAGTGTAAATGCGGTGCGATTCCAGTATTCCCATCTCGTTTTATCTTGTGGGCTAAACTCGATACGAAATTTTTCCGAGATACTGCTCTCAAATTCAGGAATATGACATTGAAACTTTACCATATCTGCGCCTGATCGTTTTGCGGCTTCAATAAACTTAAATGCAAGTCCGAGCGATCCCTCGTGAGCTAAACCAATTTCAGCAATAATTTTGCAATTTGTATGTTTTAGCTCAACATTCATACCGGACAATTTATCATAATAGCGATTAGATTGAAAGATCAGTTTTTGCGATTCTCGGCGTTAATTCAAAGTATTTTCAGGGATATTTAGTACACTTATGTGATTACTTATAGTTTAGGAAATATTCTTTCAACCCAAATATTTATAGACTATGGATATTATCAAATTCTTAGGTATTTAAAATCAAGCAGTTGTCGAATGATTAAAGCCAGGATTTCTGTATTAACGTTACCGGTCTATATAAAGAATCTTTGTTGTATAATTAACGCAAGATGATTAAATCAAAATTATACTCGATTCTATTTTACTTTAAAGTATTTTTTCTTACCATTTTACCTCCATTTATGCCTAGGCTCCTTCTCATTAGGTACTGGTTAATTTTGAGTTTTGTCCGTCACTTAAAAATGAATCGTGAATACATCAAAAAAATTAGTCTTTATAGAAAAGATAAGTTTAATTCTTTATATTTATTAAATATGACTGATGGTGATTTCTTAATTCAAGACATCTGTAGAATTAACCGCTTTGTGGGTGGCAAAAACCATGCGATAGATAGACTGTACAATCAATATATTCGATCTGACATTATAATTGATCCTACCCAAAATAATTTTGACCCTAAAAATATTATAGATATTGGTTCCAATATAGGTTAATTCACGATAGCAGCTGCAAATAAATTTGAAAATTCAATTATTTATGCGTTCGAACCGGATCCATTGGCATTTGAATGCCTGAAATTCAACATCACTAGTTCAAACCTAAATTCTCGTGTAATCGCGCTGAACTGTGCCCTATCAGATAACACGGGCCAAAGCGTGTTTTATGTCTCCTCTTCGGATGCAGACTCAAGCTTGGTGAAACCTGAAAAATTCACCGCAACTATTGATATCTCTTGTTTAAGAGGTGATGAAATTATGCAACAGTATAACATCACATCCTGTTTACTATTAAAAATGGATGCCGAAGGTTTTGAACCAGAGATTTTAGAAGGCTTTGGAGACCAAATTAAAAAAATAGATTACTTTGCTATCGACGTGAGTCCTGAAAGAGAGGGAATCGATACGGAAAAAGAGGTAACAATTTTATTAAACAATTTAGGTGCTTTTGTTAAAATTTTTAGAGATAAAGGAAGAAGAAAATTTATTAATTCACATTGGGTATTAGTTTGAAAAACCAAAGAATTTTACTTTTATTTGATCATCCTTTAGCTTTAAGAAGCTATATTGAAACAAGTTTAATTGATGAGCTTAAACTAGGTTTAGAAGTGCGAATTATTTTTATAGGAGATAGCAGGGGAATTTCAGACGAAATAATTGATTTAAATATAAGTTCGTTCCACTCATTTGTATTATCATTGTATGCCAACATATATTGGAATCAAATTGCGTACCGTGCCCGATCAATTCAAAACAGAACATGGTATTCAAGAAATGATTTGAAAGGTAAATTTTCTGCTTCAATGATTGCGCTAATTTACAATAAATATATCTCTGTTTCTCCAATCAAATTATGTAAATTGTTTTTATTTAAATTTTTTAAGTTACTGCATTCCAAAATTAATGATTTAGAAATATCCAAAATTATTTACATAACAGTTGGCGGAACTAATACAATCTCAGATTTCTTATACGATCACTATCATCAAAAATTTGATGTTATCACTATCCTTGAAAACTGGGACAATATGTCATCTAAAGCAGTTTTTGCCTTCCCGCCACGTAAAATAGGAGTTTGGGGAGATCAATCCGTTAATTTTGCAAAAAACATACATAATATAAATCGCAAAAATGTTAGGCCAGTTGGTAATCCAAGAATTAAATGGTTACTAGACAATGTTAAAAGTAACCAGAGTAAAACAAGTATTTTTTTTGGTGGTGGTAGTGTAGATTTGGATATGGAAATAGAATATTTAATAGCTACTATAGAAATTGCAAAAACGTTTAAATTGAAAATTAATTACCTGCCACATCCTAAAAATTATAAAAAGTTGCAAGAGATTATCTCGAAGCAAAATCTATCTGAGGTGAATTTCATTGGAAGTCATTATTTGCCAAATTCTAATGACCAAATTTTATTACCTAAATTGATTGATTATCTTGAACCCTATCAGTCAGCAAAAATTTTTGTTTCTTCGCTGTCTACTATGAATTTAGAGGCAGCACTTCTAAAAATTCCCTCGGTAGCAATAGATTTAAGCACCAATTTAAGCATTTTGCCAAACAAAATTTCAGATAGACACGATCATATTTTTGAAGCTAAACAAATGGGTATATTTAATTTTGTCTCGAGCATCAATGAGTACGATAAACTACTGAGGAATTTGCTGGAGAGTAATGGCATCGAAAACACAATGGGTAATTCAAAAAGCGATCTAAATTACTTTGTGAAAACAGATAAACCTTTTATTGATAATTTCCTTAATTTAATTAATTCCTAGTACATTTCTAAGTTATTTTATTCTACCCAAATATTTGTATAAATCATTTGAATTTCTCGGGATATTTATTGAAATACTTGTTGGGTAATTATTCGAAGAGGAAAAATCATTAACTAATACTCGCGGTGAGTGCTGAAGTCCCATTATTAACTGATGATATTTAATTCCAAGTTTTTCCATTTCTGATTGAGTTTCATGGCGGGTAAATTCGGGTCTGCTTGTTGTTAAAATAATTTGATTTTTCTCAAGTTCGTATAGCGAATTAATAACATCAATATTTTCTTGAATTGGTGCACCATCCCCGATGTATGGCTTAAATAGCATGGAAGAATTTTCTACTAATGTGCCATCTATATCAACAAAATAAGTTTTAAAACCATTACAGTATTGTTTCCATGATTGTAGAGTACCCCAGTCTTCAAAATTTTGAGCTGCAATACCAATAAATTTAATACCGGCGAGAATCATCTCAAAAATAATATCGCTTATATATGTCTCCCGAGTTTTTTTCTCCATTTTAAGGAAAAAGTCTGAATACTGAGAAGCGCTTAGAAAACCATAGCCACCCACGGAAAATTTACTACTTATCACTTTTTTCTCAACAATATTATTAATGGTTCCAAATTTATCAATTTGAAGGTAGCTCTTGGATTTTGCATCGATTAATTCGACATCTTCTAAGCTCTCATAAGCAACACAGTTTTCACCACTGTATGTACCAATTTCAAAAAATGAATCAGAGTCTTTTACGAAAATACTTCCTGTTATTCTCCCTAGATTTATAGCCTCATATACTGTTTGGGCTGGTGAATCAGTTTCTTTATTCAAAAAAATTAATTCTGATTTACTCAATAACCCCATTCTGGATAGTTGGTTAGAGAAACCAATTTCAAAATTAAACTCATCTTGATGTTTTTTTAAAAAAACGAAAAACAATTTATCAAAATTTTCTAAATTTATTCCACCAAGTGAAGCCAAAGCCATGTAAGTTCCACTTGATGGGTGAGTTAACATCCATTTAGGTCGATCTAAGTCAAATCTGGTTGATCGTCCCGCCATAGGCATTATTAAATTATTCATATTCTCCCAATCTGTGGATAATATCAGATAGCAGCTCTATCTCTCCTAGCTTGGAAAGATATGGCTCAATTCTCAGGAAATTAATAACCTCTAAGGTCTTAAAGGCTTTTGAATTAACTTGTACACTAAATTCATTTTCAATCTTAGTCCACATATAATTAAAAATTGATATGTATCTGATTTTTCTGACGGTTACCATTTCTAGCGACCAATAATAGTACAAATCTTGTTTCAGTTTTATCAGATCTATTAGCACCGAATCAACGAATGAATCGAGAAAGTCGATCAGATATATATCCGAGTTTACAAAGAGCATATTACTAAGTGTCATATCGCCATGACAGTAAGAATCAGGAATGACTAAATCATTTTTCTTTATGACTGCTTCTAATCGTAAAATAGTCTCACTGAATTGAGTTGTTGGAGCCAATAAATCAAGCTTTTCAAGAAGTATTTCATTAATGCATTTATTTTTTGCTTTTTTTAAATTTTCTTTTAGAAAATTTATAAGTGTATTTGTGGCATAGTCGATCTCTTGAAAACTAGAAGTTTCGAAGAAATCTATAAACGATGACCCAGGAATGTACTCCATATCAAAGTAACACTGAGGACCATCCTCAAACTTTATAACTTTAGGGGCTCGCAGACTCTTATACCTAGATTGGGGGAAATTTGACTGTTTCATTGCCTGTATTAACAGCCTACTATTGTAATCAAACTTATTGGAATTCTTCCTAATAATCACATCATCTTTTATCTCTAATGTACACCCACTCTTACCAAGGTGTATATAGTTCATAACGAAATTATAGCCATAAAACTATTATTTCAAGTACATATTTCCACATTGTATATTCGTAAGGATATTTCAAATCCCAGATAAATCAGTCATTATGTATATAACTAATTAATTTTTTAAACATTAACTTTGTAGGAAGCTTTTTCTATTCGATCTAAAACTGCTATAGAAAGCTCATCTTTTTTAGGAGGAATAA
>Ga0169931_10010370_pt1 | contig 13279 bp, 9 predicted proteins | sample Kivu_15m_20L_FD_129675 | JGI IMG/M metagenome (GOLD analysis project Ga0169931, IMG submission 129675) | Freshwater microbial communities from Lake Kivu, Western Province, Rwanda to study Microbial Dark Matter (Phase II) - Kivu_15m_20L... | ecosystem: Environmental > Aquatic > Freshwater > Lake ...
ATTCCGCAACCAACCGGCACCCAAGCCCACCCAAGCCTCCTCACCTACGGAAAATTTCGTGAGATCGCCTCCGCAACGTTGCTGGATAATTCGATAATGATATCCCGCGAACTTCAGTGGGAGAGCGCTACTGCCAGGCGTTGATCACAGACAAGCCGACGGCCGTGAAGGGGTCCGAAACGCGGGTGGCTACCTTGAAACCGTGCGCCAGGGCAATGGCAGCGATGTAGCCATCGGCCATCGGGAAGCCTTGGCCGGCAGTGCGCGCCTCGATGGCGAGCTTCGCAACCAACGACGACTTGCCCCCCTACCCCGCGTTCCTTACCCCAGCCGCCACCCCCACCAGCGACCCCATCAACACCCGCTCCAGCTCCGCGCGTTGCGGATCATCCGCACCACAAGCCCGCACCCGCCTCAACAACTCCACCTGGATCCGCCCGATCGGATCCACATACGGATTCCGCAGGTCAATCTGCCTCGCCAACGTCGGATGCTTCGCCAGCAACCGTGTCTCAAACGTCTCCTCCAACAACGCGCGCGCATCATCAAACGCAGCACGCAGCTTCGGATAGAACTTCTCCGCCAACGCAGGCTCCACCAAGCTCAAATACTCCTGCGCCACCAACAAATCCGCCTTGCCCAGCGCCGTCGCCGCACTGTCCAGCGTGCTCGCAAAGAACGGCCACTTCGCCAGCATCTCCCTACGCAGCTCCACCGGCATCGTCTTCAACCCCTCCGCCACACCAAAGAACGAAGGCACCGGCAAACGCACCTGGGTCCACGACATGACCCACGGAATCGCGCGCAGATCCCGCAGCTCGCGCACGCGGCCCGAACGGTAAACCGGACGGCTCGCGATCTTCAGCGCGCCGATCTCTCTAATCGGCGTGAACTGCTCATAAAACTCGAAGAACCCCGGAATCGCCAGCAACGCGCGATAGGCCTCGGTCGACGTGGCCGCAGCCTTGATCATCGCCTCACGCCAATTCTCCGGCACATCCCCGTGCACGTTCTTCACATCGCGCGCAGCCGCAAGACTCAGGTGATACAGCAGTTGTTCCAGATGACGGTGTGCAAACTCAGGATGGCTGTAGCGATCCGACAACGCCTCACCCTGCTCTGTCAGACGCATGCGATAGCCAACCGTCCCCGGAGGCAAGCTCGCCAGCGCGCGCCCGGCGCTACCACCACCGCGCGCCGTGGACGTACCACGGCCATGGAAGAACCAGACCGTCACACCAAACTTCTGCGCCTGCGCCGTGATCTCTTCCTGCGCACGATACAGCGCCCAGTTCGCAGACAGAAAGCCCGCGTCCTTGTTGGAATCGGAGTACCCAATCATGATCTCCAACCCACCGCGCTTTTTCACATGCGCCGCAAACACAGGCTGCGACAGCAACCGTTGCACAGTCCCTGGCGCGTTCTCCAGATCCGCCAGCGTCTCAAACAACGGCACCACATCGAAAGGCAGCGCCTCACCCGGCGTGAACAGCCCCACCTCGCGCGCAAGCAAGATGACCTCCAGCATATCCGCCGCCGAGCGGGTCATGCTGACCACATAGGCACCCCGGGCCCGCCACGCGCGCAGCGAATCCAGCGCCACGCGCAGCGTGCGCGTCTTCGGCTCCCAGCCAACCGGCGCCAGCGGACGGCGCGAGTTCAGCTCGGCCGCCAGCAACTTCTCACGCTCGTCCGCGGACAACGACGCATAACCCTCGGTCACACCCGAGGCCGCGAACAACTCCGCCACCGCCTCGGTATGCGAGCGCGACTCCTCGCGCAGATCCAGACTCACCAGATCCAGACCAAAGGTCTGCACCCGCACCTGCACCGGCCGCACAAAGACCCGCTCGACATCGGGCAGGCCCAGCGCGTGCAACGCTTCGGCCACCAACCCCAGATCCGCGAGCAGCGCCTCGGTCGAGGCATACGCACCCTCCTCGCCCAGTTCAACCGCATTGCACTTCAACACGATCAAACGGCAGAGATTGCGCAAGGGCTCATCTGCAATACGCTCTGCCGTGGGCAGCGACCCACAGGCCACCTCCAGGCGCGCCAACATCTCCGGAGGAAACGCGACCCGCTGTGAAGAGATGGACAGCTTGTGCGTGAGCGCATCCAGCTCTTTCACGTGACCGCGCACGGCCAGCTTGCGCGCATAACCCTGCGCCCAGTCCGTCACATCGGCCACGACGTTCGGATTGCCATCGCGATCGCCGCCAATCCAGCTGCGAAACACCACAGGCGGCGGCAAGGTGGGGCGCTTGCCATAGTGAGCAAAGACCGCCTCCTGCAAACCCTCGACGAGGCGTGGCAAGGTTTGCCACAGCACCATCGGCAGATAGTGCAAGCTGCCGCGCACCTCGTCCCGTACCGAAGGACGCGCCTCGCGCGACTCGCGCGTGGACCACATCAGGCCCACCCGCGCCGTCACCTCGTCTGCTTGCTTGCGCTCAAGCGCCTGTTCCATCTGTTCCAGGTGAAGGCGAACCGTACGACGGCGCGTCTCGGTCGGATGGGCCGTGAAGGTCAGGTGCAGCTGCACGCGGGCCAGCAACTCCGAGACCTCTTCATAGGTGAAGCCCGAAGCCTTTAAACTCCCCACCATCGCCATGAACGACTCGCGGCGCGGATGCTCAAGCGTGCTGTTTGCCTCGCGCTCGTGGTTGACGCGCGCGCGCTGGCGCTCCTCGGCCACGTTGATGAGATGGAAGTAGAGCGAGAACGCCGACACCAGACCGTCCGCGTCCTCCACCGACAGACTCGCCAGCTTTTCCCGCAAGGCCTGTGCGGACGGGGAGGCGTCGCCGCTCGTGGTACCAATTGACTTGCGCAGCTCCTTGACGGAAAGCCTCACCCCTTCTGCCAGCTCGAAGAGACGGGCACCCGACAGGGTGAAGATCTTCTGACCGAGCGCGGTTGCAAGCGCACTGACCTCGGAACGCAGCGGCGCCGGCGCGGGCGCCGCCTCGGAACCAAGCTCAATTCCAGCATCGGTATTGGGGTAAGGCATGGGTGTTTCCTGTCGCAAAATCGGATGCCCCGCAAGCCACGGGCGCGTTACCGAGGGGCAACGTACCGGAAAAAATGGCTCGCCCCTCGCCGTTGCCCCCCCGATGACGCGCACCGTATACTGGAACACACGATGCATTTGTTGGCAGCAGCAGGTGGGGGAAATCCGTTGGCGGCGCAAATTGGCCTTTGTTTGGTCGCGGCCGCGCTGATGTCGCTGATTTTCGCGAGGTTGCGCCTGCCCGTGGCACCTGCCCTCTTGCTTGGCGGGTTTTTGGTCGGACCACACTGCCTCGGACTCATCTCCGACGAGGCCGCCGTCGAGACCATCGCGAACCTCGGCCTCACCTTCCTCCTCTTTGTCATCGGACTTGAGCTCGATGTGCGCGCACTCGCCAAGAGCGCGCGCTCCCTCGCGGGCGCGGCGCTCTTGCAGGTCCCCGTCACGATAGGTCTCGCCTTTGGCATTTTTTGGGTCCTGCAGCGGGCGGGGGTGCTTGAAGCCGGCAGCTACGTGCCGCTTTACCTCGCCTTCGGATGTGCCTTCAGCTCGACCTTGCTTGTGGCGCAGCAGCTGGGCTCGCGCTGTCAGATGGACACGATCGACGGGCGGCTGGCGCTCGGCTTGCTCATCTTTCAGGACATCTGGGCGATCGTCCTTTTGGCGGTGCAGCCCAGCTTTTCCAATCCCGATGTCGCGGTCATCGTCGGCACACTGCTGGGCATCGTGGTCCTGGCGGGCATCGCGGTCTTCGTGACCCGCACCTTGCTGGTGCGCACGCTGGTGCATGTCGCCAAGCAACCCGAGCTGCTCGTCCTGATGGCGCTCGGCTGGTGTTTTGGGGTGGGGCTCCTCGGCGCGAACCTCAGCCGCGTTGTGCAGGTGTTCAACATCAACCTGCACGTCGACGTCTCGATGGAGATGGGTGCGCTCATCGCAGGAACGACGCTCGCAAGCTCACCCTATGCGCACGACATGGTGGGCAAGGTCGCGAACCTGCGCGACTTCTTCGTCACCCTCTTCTTCGCAGCGATTGGCATGAACCTGCCGCTGCCCGAATCGGCGACCCCCATCATCGCGGCTGCGCTTTTCAGCGTGGTCTTGATTGTGACGAGGCCTCTCATCTTTGCGCCCCTCTTTGTTCAAGGCAAGGTACCGAGGCGACACGCCTTTACCACCAGCATCAAGTTGGCCCAGGCCTCCGAGTTTTCACTCGTCGTGATGCATCTGGGTGTGGGCATGGGACATATCAGCGCCGCCACGCAGAGCAGCGTCTCGTTTTCCTTCGTCGCGCTGGCGTTTGGGACCGCGTTTGCCTTCGAACACGCCGACAACATGTACGGCATGGTGTCGCGTTTTTTGCCCGGCAAAGATCGGGAAGAGCACGGCAACCACAACCACCACGATCGCGAGCCCGCCAAGCTGGTGTTGCTGGGCTTTCATCGACTTGGCTCGGCCTTGCTGCAACAGATCACCGCGCAGCATCCAAAGCTGACCAGTGCCACGCTGGTGGTGGACTTCAATGTGGCCCTACACGAGCGCATCCGTGCAACCGGTGCACAGGTCGTCTACGCGGATCTGGCCAGCCCGGAAGTGTTCAATCACCTCGCGGTTGCGGACGATGCGGTCGTGATCTCGACCGTTCCCGACGAGCTTCTGCGCGGGATCACGAACCAACAGATCGTCGCCCGCCTGCGTGCGCGCATGCCGGCGGCGAAGATCTTCGCGGTGGCGCTGCGGCCAGCAGACGTGGCGGCCATCAAGGAAGCGGGCGCGGACTTCGTTTACCTCTGGCAGGTGGAGGCTTCCCTGTCGTTGCTACCGCTCCTGGTGGCAAGCACGAACGGCCATGTGGTGGATGCAGTGCTCGAACGGCAGTTGCACACCGGGCCCATGGGCGCACCTGCGGAACTACTGGACTGATGCCGCAGGACCCGCGACACTCTGACGAAGGACCCCATGCCATCGTCAAAAGCCCCCGCAAAACTCGGTAAATTTGTTGTTCCGACCGCCGATCGTGCTGCGATTGCGCTGCTCGACGAGGCGCTTGGAGGTCGGTCCGAGCTGCGAACCGGGCAGATGTTCGGATGCCCCGGGTATTTCCTTGGCACCAAGGCGGTCGCGGTGGTCTTCGGTGAGGATGTCTCCATCACGCTGCCCGCCGCCCGGGTCGAGACGCTGATTGCCAGCGAGGGTTACCGGGCCTTCGAGGGCGCCGGCAAGAAGATGTCGGGCTGGATGCTCATCGACGCCGAGCAGATGTCCCGCCTCGGCACGGATCACGTGATCTTCAACGAGGCCATCGACTGCGCACGGGCCAAGGCGGCTGCAAAGAAAGCCGCCACCAAGGCCAAGCCTGCCACCAAGGCCAAGCCCGCCGCAAAGAAACCCGCCACCAAGCCCGCCACCAAGAAACCAGAGGCAAAAAAAGCCGCGCCCAAAAAGGCAGCGGCCAAAAAGCGCTGACTCAACCAACACGACCCGAGGCGAAAAGCGCCGACGGGTCGTGCGGCGAGCGACGAACTACTTCTTCTTTGCGGCCTTCTTGGCCTTCTTGGCTGGCTTCTTTGCAGCCTTCTTGGCGGCCTTCGGAGCTGCCTTCTTGGCCTTCTTGGCTGGCTTCTTCTTCGCTGCCTTCGGAGCGGCTGCTGCTTCAACTGGGGCTACTGCTGGTTGTGCGACGGTTTTGGGCATTGGAATCTCCTGCGGCGCAGTATACGCACGCGTCATTAAATCTTGCAATGCAAAGGTTGCATGGCAACCGAGCGACGAATCAATCTATCGTCGCCAGCGTTGCTTGTGTGCTTGCTCGCTTGCACGTGTTTGAACACGAAGATGCACTGCCAACACGGCTCAAGTTGATCACCTTGATGGGCTCTCACACAGGGCATCCCACACCTGCTCTGCCTCTGCTTGCGCACAACCAAGCTGTGAAATCAGCGCCGCGCGACGGGGCCGACGACCCGAGACCAGTGCCTCGGCAACCGGTGCAAACACGGCCCTTGGCCCAAAAACAGGGTATCCCATGGCGTTGTAGAGCGACTCCGGCACGCCCGGTTTGCGTGCCACGGATGGTGCGCCAGGCGAAAAATCACGTCCAATTAACCCTGGTCCGATGAATCCTGCACACAGCCCCGCACGCAAGATCAGGCGCTCTTGTTTGAGATCGGCGAGCGCATAGACCACGGCGTGACCGACCACGAGGCCCATCCCCTTGAGATACGCGCGCTCATCCTCGGACAACATCTCGGGTGCAACGGTGAGATCCCGGACGCGAACCGAGCCGAGCCCAAGCTGAAGTTGGTAGAGCAGTCCCTGCAGCTCGGGTGAGCGTGACTCCCCATCTTGTGGTGCCCAGGGCGCGTGCAGCGAGGCGACGGCGTCGCGGGTCCAGGACAGAAGGCGACGGTGCAAGCGCAGCCTCACCCCCGGGGACACCGGCGACAGCACCACCAACTCGGGCTGTGTCACAGTTTGGCCCGGCGCCAGACGCGCGATCGCGGTGCCGCTGTCGGCGAGGACCAGCTTGCCGCTCGCCTGCAGCATGAAGTGCCCATGTGGGGCCTCGCACCACGCCTCGGCCTCTCTGTCGTGTGCGGCCTGAACCGTCACGGGAACCTGCGAAATCGCAGGGGTTTCGCCGCCCATGACGGTGCGAAGCTGTCCCGCCAGGGACCGGTCGGCAGCGGGCTTGCTGGCGATCCCCGAGCTGCGACGTCCCTCGGTGACAAAGCGCCCGACGAGCGCTGTGTGCAGGGCGTCCGACAGGCGATCTTCAATCTTGCGGGCCTCTTCCTGAAACTCGGCGGCGGCCTCGACCCAGCTGCCACGCTGGGTGATGTAGGTCCACACCCGGACGGCCTGCATACGGGCGAGCAAGGTCTCGATGTCGCCGCTGGTATTCGATACGGCATCCAGCCGTCGTCGTACGAATTCTGCATCAAGGCGCCCCTCGCCCTGCGTGAGCCGCAGGTAAAGCTCGGCCTGCAGCTGATGGTGATCGTCGAGCGCCAGCTGCCGAAAGTCAGGGATCTGACAGATCTCCCACAAGAGGCGCACCCGCTCGTTGCCGCGCGCCCGGATCGATACCTCCGGGTGGCGCATCAACGCCACGAGCGCGCGCAGATCGTCGGCGTCGTCCGCCAGCCGAAAGCAGGGACGAGGGGGCCGCTGTCGCAGCGATTGCAAGAGCGCCTCGGTGGTCCCGAACTGCAAGAGCGGGTTTCGGTAGTACACCTGTCGTATCGGCTCGAAGCGGTGACCCTCGATCGCACGCACAAGGCGCGGCGACAGCTCGGGCTCGGGCTGCAGGGTGACGAAGGTACCATCTTGCCGGTAGCGGCCCGCGCGTCCTGCGATCTGGGCGAGCTCGGCGTCGTGCAAGGGGCGCGTCCGCCTTCCGTCGAACTTCTGCGTGTCTGCAAACGCAACGCAATCCAGATCCAGGTTCAGGCCCATGCCGATGGCGTCGGTCGCCACCAGATAGTCGACCTGCCCCGACTGAAAGAGCGCCACCTGTGCGTTGCGGGCGCGTGGTGACAGCGCACCCGTCACGATCGCGGTGCCGCCGCGCTTCTTGCGCAGCCGCTCGGCCAGCGCGTAGACGTTGTTGGCCGAGAACGCCACCACCGCCGTGCGAGGCGGCAGCTGTGATAGCTGGAGGCTTCCACCGTGCGACAGTTGCGAAAGGCGCGGTCGGCGCTCGATGCGCACGTCGGGGATCAACGCCTGCAGCATGGGCGCCATCGTGTCCGAGCCCAGAAACCAGGTCGCCTCACGGCCACGCAGGTGCAGCAGGCGATCGGTGAACACATGACCACGCTCCTCGTGCGCGGCCAGCTGGATCTCGTCGACGACCGCCAGATCGACATCCAGATCGGTGGGCATCGCCTCGACGGTGCAAACCCAGATGCGCGGGCGCTTCGGCACCCGACGCTCCTCGCCGGTGATGAGCGCCACCGCCTCCTGACCGAGCTTCGGCGTCAGGCGATCGTAGACCTCGCGCGCGAGCAGGCGCAGCGGCAATCCGATCGCGGCCTTGGCGTGCGTCTGCAGCTCTTCCAGCGCCCGATGGGTCTTGCCGGTGTTGGTCGGGCCCAACAAGGCCGTGACTCTTGCCATGACGTTGACGGTCTACTCCTGCCGTTCCTTTCGCGCAGAGTATGATGCACTTCCCGTGCAGAAGTAGCCGACAAGACCCGCCCCAAATCTCGACCAGGAGCGGGCTCATGTGGTAGCCCTCGGTCATGGCTTCTCCCCTTGTCCCCTTGCGACAACGCTTTTCTGCGGCCCTCGTTGCGGCCTTTGGTCCCGAGGAAGCAGCGACCGATCCGGCGATTCACCGCTCGCAACATGCGGACTACCAGGCTGACGTGGCCATGGCGCTCGCCCGCCGCTGCAAGCGCAACCCACGCGAGGTTGCGGCGGCCCTGCTCGCGCACCTGCCTGTGGACGATGTGATCGCGCATGCCGAGGCCTCGGGCCCGGGCTTTATCAATCTGCGCCTGCAGCCCGCCTTCCTCGATGGTGCCGTGCGCTCGCTTGCCTCCGATGCGCGTCTTGGTGTGCCGCTCGCCGCCAATCCCGACACCGTGGTCATCGACTATTCGGCCCCCAACGTGGCCAAGGAGATGCACGTCGGTCACCTGCGCAGCACGATCATCGGCGATGTCATCGCGCGCGTGCTCGCGTTTGCAGGGCACAAGGTCATCCCGCAGAACCACATTGGCGACTGGGGCACGCCCTTTGGCATGTTGATCGAACACATGCAGGATCAGGGCGGCGTGAACGACGCCACCACCGTGCAAGAGACCGTTGCGCTCTACAAGGCGGCCCGTGTTGCGTTTGACGCCGATCCGGCCTTCGCCGAGCGCGCCCGACAGCGCGTGGTGAAGCTGCAAGCCGGCGATGCCGAGACGCTCGCGCTCTGGCAGAAGCTGATCGCGATCTCGGTGAAACACTTCACGGAGCTCTACGAGACGCTGGGTGTGGGTCTGCAACCCTCCGATGTGCGCGGCGAGAGCGCCTACAACGATGCCCTGCCCGCCGTCGTCAGCGATCTGCAGGCGATGGGCCTCGCCCGCGAGAGCGACGGCGCGATCTGCATCTTCCCCGAGGGCTTTGTCGGACGCGAGAACGAGCCCATCCCACTCATCGTGCGCAAGCAGGACGGCGGCTACGGCTATGCCACGACCGATCTCGCGGCGGTGCGCTATCGCGCGGGCACGCTCGGCGCCAATCGCATCGTCGTCGTCGTGGGCTCGCCGCAGCAGCAACACCTCGCGATGGTCTTTGCGGTCGCGCGCCTCGCAAACTGGGCCGCGCCCGAGTTGCGCATGGAGCACGTGGCCTTCGGTTCGGTGCTCGGCCCCGACAAGAAGATGTTCAAGACCCGCTCGGGTGACTCGATCAGCCTCGCGTCGCTCTGTGCCGAGGCGATTGAGCGCGCGCAGAAGGTCGTCGCCGAGAAGGCCCCCGAGCTGCCTGCCGCAGAACAACACGCCATCGCGCGGGCGGTGGGCATCGGCGCGGTCAAATACGCCGATCTCTCAAGCGATCGCATCAAGGACTATGTCTTTGACTGGGATCGCATGTTGGCCTTCGAGGGCAACACCGCCCCGTACCTCATGTACGCGCACGCGCGCTGCCGCTCGATCTTGCGCAAGGCCGAGGTCAACGACGAGACCGTCAGCCGCGAATTGACCCTGTCAGAGCCTGCAGAGAAGGCGCTGGGGCTGCAGTTGCTGCAGTTCTCGGAGATCGTCGAGAAGACGGCCGAGAACCTGAAGCCCCATCTGCTTTGCCTCTATCTCTTCGAGACCGCGTCGGCGTTCTCGACCTTCTTCGAGCACTGCCCGGTGTTGAAGTCCGAGGGCGAAGTTCGCGCCTCGCGCCTCGGACTTTGTTCCGTGACCGCGCGCGTGCTTGCCCAGGGACTTGCGCTCCTCGGCATCTCGGCGCCGAATCAGCTTTGAGCAGCGGGCTCGCCGCCGACCGGAGCGACCACCGGTGCCTGTCGGCGCGTCTTCCAGTCCATCAGAATGACGGCGCCCATCGCTGCCGTCGCCGCGAGCAACATGATCTGATTGCTGGCGCCGAGCAGCTTCGTTGAAGAGGCCGTGAGCGCGAAGAGCAACACAGGACGCAACACGCGATCCGGCGCGCGCGAGGACAAACGCGCGCCGATGTACACGCCGGGAATCGCGCCCAGCAAGATGGAACCGGTCAGCGCGAAGCGGAAATCACCGAACAGCAGGTGCGCAGCCGCGGCCGAGGCAACAAGCGGAATCGCCTGCACCAGATCGGTGCCAACCAGATCCGACAGCTTGAGCCGTGGGTACAACATCAGCAGCATCACGATCATCAGCGAGCCCGAGCCCACCGAGGTCATGCCAACAATGATGCCGCCGATGACGCCGATGATGACGGTTGGCAGCGGTCGAATCGGCACCGCGGTACCGGGAGGCGCGTCGTGATGTTTTCGGACGATCAAAGGACGCAACAAGATCCCGGCCGAGGCCAACACCAGCGCCACGCCCAGGCCCAGCTTGATGGCGCCTTGAATCTCCGCACCGCCGAACGACTTCAGCAACAACACACCGAGAAACGCACAGGGCAGCGACCCGAGCATCAGCCACTTCACGAGCTTCATGTTCACGGTGCCGCGGCGCAGGTGAACGCCACCGCCGATCGGCTTCATGACCAGGGACGCCACCACGTCGCTCGACACGGCCGCCAGCGGCTCGACGCCGAAGATGAGGACCAACATGGGGGTCATGAGTGCGCCACCGCCGACACCGGTCAGGCCGACAATGGAACCAACAATCAAACCACCGATGGCTATGGGAAGATCGATCACGGGCGGACTCCTCTGAATTTCGGGCGTGTTATGGAAAAGAAAGGGTTAGAGTTGGATGCGCAATGCTCTCGCAAAAAGCCAAATACGGAATCAAGGCGCTGTCGGCCCTGGCGCGCGCTCCGCATGGAACGCCGGTGCAGATCTCTGCGCTCGCCGTCGACGAGCACATCCCGCATAAATTTTTGGAGGCCATCCTGCTGTCGCTGCGCAACCACGGCATCGTTCGCAGCAAGAAGGGCAAGGGCGGCGGATACGAGCTTCTCAAGCCCGCCGACCAGATCACCTACGGCGAGATCATCCGCATCCTCGACGGGCCGCTTGCGCCCGTGCCCTGCACCAGCGTCACCGCCTACGTCAAATGTTCCGACTGTCCCGACGAGGGCGCCTGCAGCGTCCGCCGGGTGATGAAGCACGTGCGTGATGCCATTGCCGGCATTGTCGATCACACCACCATCGCCGACGCGAACGGCATGCTGTCCACGGCGCTGACCGCGCAGGAGCCCACGCCCGCAAAGCGTGTTCGCCGCAAAAAAGCGGGCAAGACGACCTGATAGAAGGCTGAAAGCCGTGGTGTCGTTTGACAGCACCATGCGCAGACAATACCCTATCAAAGCGATAGGGTAAATGGGACAATGTTAATTTTTTCCACAAGCTCCCAAAAAACATCCCCGGGGTCATCCTTACCCCGGGAAATTGTTCGTGTTTTCGCGGTATTGGCCCTGTTTGCGGGGACCGCCCAACCCGCCCTGGCCGAGCTCGATCAGCGGGGGGAAAGCTGGGTCACCTACTCTTTGCAAACGGCGCCCCCGACCAACACCGGGTTTGTTGGCACCCTCGATAACCAGTGGCGCTGGACCAGCGATCGCAACCAGCTGGCGCTCCGACCGATGGTGGGATACCAGCTCTCGCCCGGTCTCACGGCTTTTCTCGGTTACCAGTTCACGGAGGATCTCCGGGACGAGGGCCCCAACCGCGAGGAACACCGGCCGCTGCAACAGCTCACCCTGCGCCGACTTGTGACCGACAACCTGATGGTCTCCCTGCGCTGGCGCCAGGAACAACGCTTTGGCTGGGAGGATGGCGTCGGCCACCGCAGCCGCCTGCAGCTGCGCCTCATGTGGGGACCGAACGGCCCCACCTCGACCGTGCAACTTGTCCTGTGGCACGAATACTTTCACAACCTGAACAAGGTGTCGTGGCTACGGCAATCGTATTTCGACCAGGATCGTACCTTCGTGGGCGCCGTGGTTCAGACACCCTGGAATACGCGCTTCGAGCTTGGCTACCTGTCGATCTGGTTCAACGACAACAAACCGGATCAGCTGAGCCACTGCGTCAGCTTCGTCGCGACCACCGAAATCTGAACTGGTGAGCCGGCCGCGCTAGACGCCGATCGCGCGGTGCTGCTGGTTCCAGTTCTTGATGAGCTCGCGCAGCTCGACACGGGCGGCCTCAAGGCGCTGCTTGAGTTCCTGCTGGCCGTCGGTCTTGCCGTTCTTCTGGGCCGATGCGTATTGCGTGTAGAGCACGCGGAACGCCTTGTGCTTTTCAACCAGCGTATCGTGCATCTCACCCATCAGGGACTGCACGCGATCGGAGAGCGTGAGCTTGCCGGCCTCGGTATTGAGCGCGAGGTGGCGACGCTTCTCGGCGAGCTGCGCGAGGATGATGGACTCTTCCGGGATCCGCTTGAGATCGTAGGTGAGGCCGATCTTCGACAACACGAAGATGATCCACTTGTTCGGATCGAAGTGCCAGGGGCGGAAGCCGTTGCGGTAATCGTGCTGAAACTTGTGGTGGTAGTTGTGGTAGCCCTCACCCAGCGTCAACACCGCCATGATGAAGCTGTCGCGCGCGGTCTGCTCGCTGTCGTAGGGACGCGAACCGATGTAGTGGCAGAGCGAGTTGATGAAGAAGACCGAGTGCTCAATGCACGTGATGGCGACGTTGCCACCAATCAGAAAGCCCGAAACGAGGCCAATCCACAGTGGGCGGCCAACCATGACGGAGTAGATCGTCGTCATCGCCATCGGCAAGCCAAGGCCCATCACGAAGTTCAACCAACGCACGTGGCGGTGCTGCCACATCACCAGTGGATCTTTGCGCAGATCATCCACGTTGTCGCGAGAGTTCTCGGGAACGAGCGGCGTGACGAGCCAGCCCATGTGCGCCCAAAAAAATCCACGGTTGATGTTGTAGGGATCGCCATCGTGATCCGCGTTCTTGTGGTGGTGGCGGTGCTCCGAGGCCCACCACAACACCGAGTACTGAAAGGTGCCGGCGCCAAACAAGAGCGCAATCAATCGCACCGGCCACTTGGCCTCGTATGCGCGGTGTGAAAACAAACGATGGTAACCGCCGGTGAGGCTGATCATGCCGGCGAGGTACATGAAGAGAGCGACCGCCCA
>Ga0169931_10010371_pt1 | contig 13279 bp, 12 predicted proteins | sample Kivu_15m_20L_FD_129675 | JGI IMG/M metagenome (GOLD analysis project Ga0169931, IMG submission 129675) | Freshwater microbial communities from Lake Kivu, Western Province, Rwanda to study Microbial Dark Matter (Phase II) - Kivu_15m_20L... | ecosystem: Environmental > Aquatic > Freshwater > Lake...
GGCGCGGTGGTCGGCGCGGTGGTCGGCGCCGGCGCGGTCGCCGTGGGCGCGGTTGCCTGCGTCGTGGAAGCAGGCGCCCCGGCGGTGGCCTGCGGGGCCGTGGCCTCGATCGCCGGCGAGTCGCCGTTGCCGGAGCCTGCGCCGCTGACGATGACCGCCACGATGCCCGCGGCCACCGCGAACACGGCGAGGGTGGCGACGAACCGTCGGACGTTGAACGCTGGGGCCTTGCGGCCGGCCGGGTCGGTGGTCTTCATGTCTTCTCGTGCGTGGGTCGGGCTGGCGCGCCGGTCACTGACCGTCGAGCAGGCGGCGGCCGAGGCGGCCGTCGAGCTCGGTGATGCCGTCGATCCGGTCGACGGTCTCCTGGACGTCGTACTCGACCCGGATGAAGCGGAACGACTTCGGCGCGCCGGCGTCGTCCGTCTCCATGATCGCGTAGGACGCGCGCGGGTCGAGGTCGCGCGGCTGTCCCACGGAGCCCGGGTTCACCACGGCCTTTTGCCCGGGGTTCACGACGTACGTCTCGTCGGGCAGGTCGCCGGGCTTGTAGAACTCGAGGTCGTCCGTGAAGACGCCCGGCACGTGGGTGTGGCCCACGACGCACACCGACTCGACGAGGTTGAAGATGCTCTGCATCATCTTCGGGTCGTCGTACGGGCTGTTGGGCGTGATGTACTCGTTGATCTGGCGGCGCGGCGAGCCGTGCACGTACAGGATGCCGCCCTCGCGGACCTGCACCCGGAGCCGATGAAGGAAGTGCCACCGGCGCACCGTCTCCTCCGGGTGGTCGGCCACGTGGCGGTCGATCTCCCGTCGGGTCCAGTAGGCGGCGTCCTCGGCGATCTTGTTGAAGTTGCTCGGCTCGTAGGCGACGCCGAAGTCGTGGTTGCCGAGCAGGCTCCACGCGCAGCGCTGCTCGACGAGGTCGACGCACTGCACCGGGTTCGGCCCGTAGCCGATGATGTCCCCGAGGCAGATGATCCGGTCCACGCCCTGGCGCTCGATGTCCCCGAGCACGGCCTCGAAGGCCGTCAGGTTCGAGTGGATGTCGCTGATGATCGCGGTGCGCACCGAGGGGCCCTTGGGGCAAGGATCCTAGCAGGAACCGAGGCCCAACCCCCGGACGGCGCCGCACGTGGCGCGCCCGCGGTCCTACCATGTCCGCCCGCACCTTCGACCCCCAACGGAGATCCTCGACATGGCCGACACCAAGCACTTCGACCTCATCGTCATCGGCGGCGGACCCGGCGGGTACGTCGGAGCGATCCGCGCGGCCCAGATGGGCAAGAAGGTGGCGTGCGTCGAGCGCGCCAAGCTCGGCGGCGTGTGCCTGAACTGGGGGTGCATCCCCACCAAGGCGCTCCTGCACGCGGCGGCCATCTACACCGAGGCGTTCAGGCACGGCGCGGACATGGGCTTCGAGGTGGACCCGAAGAACGTGAAGCTCGACTGGCCGAAGGTGATCGGCCGGTCGCGCAACGTCGCGGGCACGCTCAACAGCGGCATCGCGTTCCTGTTCAAGAAGAACAAGGTCGAGCACTTCCAGGGCCACGCCAAGGTGCTCGCGGGCAAGACCGCCGGCGGCCCGTGCAAGGTGCAGGTCTCGAAGGCCGACGAGGACTACTACAAGGGCACGGGGGCGGTGTCGAAGGACGACGTCGTGATCACCGCCGACAAGGTGCTGATCGCGACCGGCGCGGCCCCGCGCGAGCTGCCCTTCGCGCCCAAGGACGGGAAGACCGTCATCTCGAGCTACGAGGCGATGGTGCTGCCCGAGCGGCCGAAGTCGATGGTCATCGTCGGGTCGGGCGCCATCGGCATGGAGTTCGCCTACTTCTACAACGCGTTCGGCACCAAGGTGACCGTGGTCGAGATGCTCGACCGCATCATGCCGGTCGAGGACGAGGACATCTCGAAGGAGGCGCTCAAGATCTTCTCGAAGCAGGGAATCGAGTTCCGGCTCGGCTGCATGACGAAGGCGGTTGAGAAGACGGCGTCCGGCGCCAAGGTCACGGTCGAGGACCAGGCGACGAAGAAGAGCGACGTCATCGAGGCCGAGAAGGTGCTGGTGGCGATCGGCGTCGCGGGGCGGTTCGACGGCCTGTTCGACGCGTCGCTCGGGCTGAAGACCGACAAGGGCCACATCGTCACCGACTACGCGGAGAAGAAGGACAAGGCCACCTACGCGACCAGCGTGCCGGGCGTCTACGCGATCGGCGACGTGATCGGCCCGCCGTGGCTGGCGCATGTCTCGAGCGAGGAGGCGGTCGTCGCCGTCGAGCGGATGTTCGGGCACGCGTCCACCGGCGTGCACTACGACTCGATCCCCGGCGCCACCTACTGCAACCCGCAGGTCGCGAGCGTGGGCCTCACCGAGCGCGCGGCGAAGGAGAAGGGCATCGAGTACCGCGTCGGCAAGTACGGCCTGAAGAGCCACGGCAAGGCGATCGCCGACGGGGCGGCCGAGGGCCTGGTGAAGATCATCGTCAGCAAGAAGTACGGCGAGATCCTGGGCGGCCACATCATCGGCGAGAACGCGAGCGAGCTCATCCACGAGATCTGCGTCGCGAAGGCGCTCGAGGGCACGGTGGACGACATCATCGCCACGATGCACGCGCACCCCACGATGGCCGAGAGCATCCACGAGGCCGCGCTCGGCGCCGAGGGACGGATGATCCACGGCTGACGGGCGCCGCCCGGCGCACGCACTCGCGGCCCGCCGGCGACGGCGGGCCGCGCGCGTTCAGGCGATGAGGCTCTCCCCCGTCATCGCCGCGGGCTTCGGCAGTCCCATCATCGCGAGCATCGTGGGCGCGATGTCCGCGAGGCGCCCGCCCTCGCGCAGGCGCGCGCCGCGGAAGGCCTCGCCCACCACGAAGAGCTCGACGTCGAAGTTCGTGTGCGCCGTCTGCGGCGCGCCCGTGCGCGGGTCCTTCATCTGCTCGGCGTTGCCGTGGTCGGCCGTGATCACGAGGCTGCCGCCGCGCGCGAGCGTCGCGTCGACGATCGCGCCCACGCACGCGTCGACCGTCTCGCACGCCTTGACGACCGCGGCCATGTTCCCCGTGTGCCCCACCATGTCCGGGTTCGCGAAGTTGACGACCATGAACGGCTCGCAGTCCGGCGCCGCGAGCCGCGCCAGCACCGCGTCGCGCACGCCGTGCGCGCTCATCTCGGGCCTCTGGTCGTAGGTCTGCACGTCCTTGGGGCTCGGCACGAGCGCCCGCCGCTCGCCCGGGTACGGCTCCTCGCGGTAGTCGTTGAAGAAGAACGTGACGTGCGGGAACTTCTCGGTCTCGGCGCAGCGGAACTGCGTGAGCCCGAGCCGCGCGATCCACGCCCCCATGATGTCCGGCATCTGCCCGGGCCGGTCGAACGCCACCTCCATCGGCAGCCCCTCCTCGTACCGGCACATCGCGGTGAAGAGGAGGTCGCGCGGCCGCGGGTCGCGCGCGAAGCCGCCGCCCTTGGCCTTCGCCCAATCGGCGTCCGGCAGCACGAAGGCCATGGTCAGCTCGCGCGGCCGGTCGCCGCGGAAGTTGAGGAAGACGACCGCGTCCCCGTCGTTCGGGACGCCCGCATCCGCGAGCAAGCGGGTGGGCGGAACGAACTCGTCGCCCGCCATGTTCGGCGACGATGGCGCGGCGTAGTGGTCGCGCAGCACCTGCGCGGCGCTCGTCCCCGCGGGCGTCCCGGGCCGCGCGAGGATCGCGTTCCATGCGCGCTCGACGCGGTCCCATCGGAAGTCTCGGTCCATCGCCCAGTAGCGGCCGGCCACGGTCGCGATGCGGCCGCCCGTCTCCCGCAGGACGCCCTCGAGCCGCTCGATGACCGCGAGGCCGCTCGTCGGCGCCGTGTCGCGGCCGTCGGTGAAGGCGTGCACGAACACCCGGTCGCCGGGCACGCCCTGCGCATGGGCCAGGCGCAGCAGCGCCTCGAGGTGAGCGAAGTCGCTGTGCACCTTGCCGTCGCCGACGAGGCCCATGACGTGCAGCGCGCGCGGCCGCCCGTCCGTGCGCACCTCCTTCGCCCGCGCGCATGCCGCGATCAGGCGCGGGTTGCGGGCGAACTCGCCGCTGCGCACCGCGCGCGTGATGCGCATCAGTTCCTGGTCGACGATGCGCCCCGCGCCGATGTTCTGGTGCCCGACCTCGCTGTTTCCCATCACCGGCTCGCCGTGCTCGACGGGAAGCCCCACATCCTCGCCGCTGGTCTTGACCAGGACGTGCGGCCATTCGCGTTCGAGGCGGTCGTTCACTGGCACCTGCGCCGCGCGCGTCGCGTCGCCCCCGCGCTGCTCGGCGTGCGGGTTGATGCCCCACCCGTCGCGGACGATCAGGACGCAGGGGGCGTTGCGCGGGGCGGCGCGGCCTTCGTTCGGGGCGTTCACGTCGCAAGGATACGGATGCGCGGGCGGGCGCCGTACGATGCGGCCCGACGCATGGGGCTTGACCGATGAACATCGGCGGCGACCTGCTCCGGCGCTACGGGCCCGCGCGGCCTGCGGCGCGGGCACGCGGTCGTTCCGGGGGGAGAGGGTCCCGACGGCGGCCTCGGTTGGTCGGCCGCGGGGCTCACGCTGCTCGGCGGGCTCGCGACCCTCGCCGTCTGCACCATGGTTGCATGGGACCGCGAGCCGTTCGCCCGTGCGTTCCTCCCGGTGGCCGCGATCGCGGTGGCGGTCGGTGCGCCCGGCCACGCCGATGGGGCTCGCGCTCTGGATCCTCGTGGCCGCGACCTTCGTCTGCTGGCAATTGCTCGCGCACCGCTGGGGCTGGCCCATGGCGTTCGTCCATCACCGCCGCAGGAGGTGGTGGCAGATGATCGGCGGCCCGTGACGCCGCACGCCGGCGCGGCCGCACCGGCCGCGTATCCTGCTTGCATGTCCACCGGAACGCAGGATGCGAACGGCACGACCCTCGCGCAGCGCTTCGCCGACGTGAAGTCGCGCATCGCCGCGGCCGCGCGCCGCTCGGGCCGGCGCCCTGAGGACGTGATGCTCGTCGTCGTGTCGAAGTCCGGCACCGTGGACCAGGTCCGCGAGCTCATGCAGCTCGGGCAGGTGGACTTCGCCGAGAACCGCGTGCAGCAGCTGGTGCAGCGCGCCGCCCAGGTCGACGAGTGGCGCATGCGGCGCATCGAGCTCGCGGGCGAGGCGCCGCTGGTGCGCTGGCACATGATCGGCTCGCTCCAGCGGAACAAGGTGAAGAAGGCGATCGAGTGCACGCGCCTGGTGCACTCGGTGGATAGCCTGCGACTGGCCGAGGAGATCCAGTCCGCGGCCTCGCGCCGCGAGGCGCCGGTCGAGGTGCTGGTCGAGGTCAACGTTGCGGGCGAGTCGTCGAAGGCCGGCGTCGCACCGGGCGCGGCGAAGCACCTCGTTGCCCAGGTCGAGACGATGGTGAACGTCCGCGCCCGCGGCCTCATGTGCATGGCGCCGCTCGAGGGCGGCGCCGGCGCGGCGCGGGCGGCGTTCGAGCGCTGCCGCGAGATCTACGAGGACATCCGCCAGTCGGGCGCCGGCGGCACCCGCTTCGACATCCTCTCGATGGGCATGAGCGGCGACTTCGAGGTCGCGGTCGAGTGCGGCTCGAACCTGGTCCGCGTCGGCGGCGCGGTGATCGGCCCGCCTCAGGTCTTCGAGGACCCCGCGGACGCGTGAGTCTCGATCGCGCGTGCGCGCCGCACCTCGCGCCCCGGCACGATGTCCCAGGTGATCCCCACCAATGACAGGGCGCGCACCTCCAGATGCGACACGTCCACTTCCCACCAGCGCTGCGAGACCGAGCACCGCGCCGGGTCCGAGTGGTGGTTGTTGTGCCAGCCCTCGCCGCACGCGAAGAGCGCGACGAGCCAGTTGTTCCGGCTGTTCTCGCCCGTCTCGTGGTTGCGGTAGCCGAACATGTGCGTCAGGCTGTTCACGCTCCAGGTGATGTGCCACACCAGCACGGTGCGCAGGAACACGCCCCAGGCCACGACGCCCGCCGCGAAGAGCGCGGCGTCGCCCGGCCCGGTCCACGCGAGCGCGGCGCAGAACGCGACGACGGCGTACAGGGCCGCGTGCGCCGCGTAGATCCACAGCGGGCTCCACGGGCGCTTCTCGACCCACATGTAGAACGGGTCCGCGAGGATGTCGCGCGCGTAGCGCTCGTAGCTCGAGCGGTGGTGGAGGTCGCGGTTCCGCACGAGCAGCCACCACAGGTGGCCCCACGCGAACGCCACGAGCGGCGAGTGCGGGTCCTCCTCCTCGTCGCTGTGCGCGTGGTGCATCCGGTGCGTGGCGATCCAGCGCGCCGGGGAGTCCTCGAGGCAGCACAGCGCGCCCAGCACCAGGAGGTGCTCGAACCACCGCTTGGTCGAGAAGCTGCGGTGCGCGAGCAGCCGGTGGTAGCCGATGGTGATGGCCTGCCCGAACACGTGCACCCCCACCAGGCACGCCACGAGCGCGGTCCACGAGAAGAGCGCCGGCACCAGCGCCGCGAGCGCCAGCGCGTGCACCGCCGCGATGGGCACGAGGTAGCGGAGCATCACGCTCCGTGGCTCGGTCGCGGCGGGCCGTTCGAGGCTTCTTCGGTTCGTCTTCAACGCGGGAGCACGGACGCTATCCGCGCCACGGCGCCCGACCGGGCGAATTTCGCGCGGAATGCGGAACAATTCGCTTCCGCGCGCGGTCGCCGCTGCTCTCGCGGCACGCGCCCCCGCGCGCGCGGGAATCGCCTCGCCCCGCGCCTCAACGCCGTGCGAGCCGGGCACCGACGATTGAGGCGACCTCCTCGATCACCCTCGGCAGGTCGTCGTTCACGACGAACGCGTCGAACGCGCCGCCGGCGTGCGCACGCTCGATCTCGCGCTTGCTCTCGGCGAATCGCCGGGCGATGGCCGCCTCGTCCTCGCGCCCGCGCGCACGCAGGCGCTTCAGCAGCTCGTCCTCGCCGGGCGGCAGCACGAAGATCCCCAGCATGCCCGGGATGCGGCGGCGGACGTTCTCCGCCCCCTGCACGTCGATGTCGAGCACGATGAGCCGGCCCTTGGCGAGTTCGTCGCGCACGGGCTGCTCGGGCGTCCCGTACCGGTGCCCGCCGAACACCTGCGCATGCTCGAGGAATCGGTCCTCGGCGATCCAGCGCTGGAACGTGGGTTCGTCGATGAACCAGTAGTCGACGCCGTCGCGCTCGCTCGCGGCGCGCGCACGCGTGGTGGCGCTGACCGAGAAGGCCCCGCCGAACCGGCGCAGGATCTCGTGGACGATGGTGGTCTTGCCGACGCCCGACGGGCCCGCGACGACAAGCAGCAGGCCGCAGGCGCCCGGCGCCGCCGCCTGCGCGCCGCGCGCGCCGCTCGTGGTTCCTGCCTCGGGGTGCATCGGGACGGAGTCTATGGCAGACCCCGCCCCGATCGCGGCCCCGAGCGTTACTTGCCCTCGTCGGGCTTCTGCATGGTGGGCCAGACGTGCACCCGCCACCATGCCCAGGTCGACTCGACCCGGCGGATGGACAGGCCGAGCTTCCACTCGGGCCCGCCGAGGCGCTCGTCCATCCAGCGGATGAAGCACTCCTCCTGCATGCTGTGCGCGTAGATGTCGAGCCACCACCTGCGCCTGAGGTCCAGGCGCGGGTCGAGCGACCCGTCCTGCCACCCGCCGCGCGGGGGTGCCGCCGAGAGCGGCGCGCCCTGGAGCAGGGTCGCGGCCATGGCCACGGCCAGCGCGATCGCGCGCGCCGGCCCCTTCGTTTCGGTGCGGTTCATGTGCGGTGCTCCTTTCACTGGGCCTCCACGATGCGGGCATCGGCGAGGATGCGCCAGCCCGTCTCGCGGAACGCGGGGAACCGGCCCATGGTGCCGGCGATGGTGCGTACGTCCTCCTCGTCGAGCACCCACTCGGCGTCGAAGCCGGTGGAACGCTCCAGTCGCTCGCGCCTCACCTGCTCGAGCGAGAACGCCCGCTCGCGCAGCGACCAGTTGCCGAGCCGGTCCGCGACGTCGATCGCCTTGTTGGTGAACACGGCCATCGCGCGGTGGAAGAGCGGGTCCTCGAGGTGGCGCATGGCCACGTTGCAGCCGTAGATGCACCACCAGCCCCAGCTCTCGAGCCAGTCGCCGGGCGGCGCCAGCTGCGGGTCCTCGACCCCGCCGAGGGCCTCGGTGATGGTCGCGACCGCGTCGCGCGGGTCGGTGGCGCCGAGCGCGCAGTCGACCTCGATGAGCGCGCCGCGGCACGTGTTGCCCACGCCGCCGTAGCTGTCGTCGCCGAACTCGCGTGCGAGCCGCGAGAACAGGACGCACGCCCGCTCCAGGTCGGCGCGCGCCTCGCGCGCCGCACGGAGGTCGAACCGCTCGCCCTCGCCGATCGCACGCCGCGCGCACTGCCCGCGGTACATGAGCGCGAACGCCTGCGCGACGCGCTCGAGCCGGCCTTCGGGCGGCCGCGCCTCGAACCGGTCGACGAGCTCGCGCGCCGTGGCGCGCGCCTCGACGAGGTGCCACAGCGCGTGGTGCGCTCCCGCGAGGTTCACGCGGAGCATCAGCTCCATGCCCTCGGGCAGCGGCGCCAGCGAAAGCGCCTCCTGCAGGCACTCCAGGCTCCGGGCGTGGCGCCCGAGGCCGTCGTGCCCGCCGCTGACCCGGTTCAGCGCGCGCGCCCGCTCGGCGGGGGTGCGCGCCGCCGCGAGCAGCGCGCGGCCGCCGTCGACCAGCGCCTGCCAGTCGCCCGCGCGGTGCGCCTCGAGCGCACGCGCGTCGAGCTCGGCGAAGTCCCCGGCCGCGCCGGCCGACGGCGGATCGTCCCACACGCACTTCGCCACGTCGCCGACGTTCCAGTCGAGCGCGTCGGCGAGCGCCATCACCAGGTCAAGCTTCGGGTTCCCGCTGTCGGGAACGATCTTCGAGAGGTCGCGTCCCAGGTTCGCCGCAAGCTCCTGCTTGCTCCAGCCCCGGTACACGCGCGCAAGGTCCACGAAGCGGCCAAGCCGCTCGCGGCGCACAACGCTCTGGCTCATGGTCCCACACGATCTGCGGGGTCTCGTGCGCCCCGCTCGCAGTCCACACGGGGGCCGAGTATGCGCGCGTCCCGGGCGGTGTCGAACGGATGCCGCGGAATTTCGCGCACATCGCGAACATTCGCGCCGCGCGGTGGACAACCGGTGGATCAGCGGTGCGCGTGCGCGCGCGCACCGCCTCGCGACCCGGCCCATGCGCGCATGGCCGCGCGCAGCGCCGCGGTGACCGCGTCCGGTGCCACCGAGGAGTCCACCACCGCGTAGCGGTCGGGCCAGCGCCGCGCCTGCGCGAGGTACCCCGCCCGCACCTTCATGTGGAACTCTCGCCCCTTGCCCTCCATGCGGTCGAGCAGCGGCGAGAGCCGCGAGAGCGCGACGTCCGTCGACACGTCGAACACCACCGTGAGGTCGGGCACGTGGTTGCCAGTCGCGACGCGGCCCACGGCCACGATGTCGTCCTCGTCCATCCCGCCGGCCGCGCCCTGGTACGCGAGCGTGCTCGAGACGAACCGGTCCGCGAGCACCAGCGCCCCGGCGCGGAGCGCGGGCTCGATGCGCTGGGCGAAGAGCTGCGCGCGGCTCGCCATGTAGAGGAGCATCTCGGCGCGCACGGTCATCTCGGCGTTCGCCGGGTCGAGCAGGATGGTGCGGATCTTCTCGCCGATGGGCGTTCCGCCCGGCTCGCGCACCTCCACCACCTCGAGCCCTGCCGCGCGCGCGGCGTCGGCGAACCGGCGGAACTGCGTGCTCTTGCCGCTGCCGTCGGGCCCGTCGAACACGACGAACCGGCCCGCGAGCGCGTGCATCCAAGCGCGGTCCGGGTCGTCTGCCGCTGCGTTCGGCTCCTGCATGGTCAGGATGGTAGTTCCGCCCCGCCGCGCCGGACCGACGCCGCGACGCGCGGGTCCCACGCGCGGTGCATCCTGGCCACGCGCGCGCCCCGGTACGACGTGCCGCACCCGTAGCACACGAGCCGCGTGGGGACGAGCGCGAGCACCGCGATGTCCACGAGCACCAGCGCGACCAGCGCCCCGAGCACCCACGGGTCGCTCGAGTGCCCCATCACCGCCGCCACGACGCCCGCCGCCGCGAGCACCAGCGCGAACGGCGAGAACCACACCGGCGTCCGCCGGCGGTACAGCCGCTCGCACCCGCAGCGGACGCACTTGCGCAGGCACCCCGCGTCGTCGAGGGCCCGTTCCCAGTCGAGGAAGACGTCGCGTCGGCTCCCGTCGCGCGCGGTGGCCGTCACGCGCGGCGGGCGCGACGCGGGGTCGGCCACCGCCGTCCCGACCTCGCCGCCGTCGCGTTCGCGGATGCGCATGAGCATGCGCCGTCGAGGATAGGCATCCCCGGCCGGGGCTAGCATGCCCGCGATGGAACCACGCGAGGAGGACCGCCCGCTGTGCCCCGAGGGCGACGAGCGGTTCTGGGCCACCGTCGGGGCGGCGGCGCTCGGGCTGGTGGTCCTCGGTTGCGCCGCGGGCGCCCTTCCGGCCGCCGTGCGCGGACCCGCCGCGCCCGGCCTGGCGGCGCGCATGGGCGACGCGCTTGCGCTCTTCACGTGGGTCGTGCTGTGCGCGGCCGCCGGCGTCGCGGCGTTCCGGGCCGTCGCCCTCGTCCACGGGCGCCCGGCGGGCCCCTTCGCGAGCATCGCGGCGCGCGCCTTCGCGTGCGCCGCGGTCGCGTCGATGGTGCAGTTCGTGCCCGTGCCCGGCGAGGCGGCGAAGATCCTCTTCGACGGCGCCGCGTTCGCTGCCGTGGCCGCGCTCCTCGCGCGCCCCGCGTTCCGGGTGGGTGCGCTCGACGCCTTCGCCGCCGCCGCCGTCGCCACGGGGTTCGTGGCGATCGTGGTGGGCGCCGCGTCCGCGGTCACGTGGGCCGCGGCCCCGCGCTGACGCGCGCGCCGGGTTCGCGCCCGGCCCGCCCGCTCACCGCTTCTCGCGCTTGCGCTCGCTGAAGACCAGCTTGATGGGGACCTCGCTGAACGGCAGGTGCTCGCGCAGCTGGTTCTTGAAGTACCGCTCGTACGAGCCCTCGAAGAGCGACGGCTTGTTGACCACCATCGCGATCGTCGGGGGCTTCACGTCGATCTGCGCGACGTAGAACACCTTTGCGCGCGTGCCCAAGCTCGAGCTCGGGCCGCGCGCCTCGAGGATGGTGCGCACGGCGTGGTTGACGCGGCCCGTGCCCTCGCGGTGCGCGGCCTGCTGCGCCAGGTTCGCGACCATGCCGAGCAGCTCGCGCAGCCCGGTCGAGTCCTTGGCGCTCACGAACACGATGGGGGCGAACTCGAGTCCGGGGAACTCCTGCGTCAGGTACTCGATGTAGTCCTTCGGCGAGAGCCTCGAGGCGACGAGGTCCCACTTGTTGACCGCGATCACCGCGGGCTTGTACTTCTCCTCGAGCTGGCTCGCGAGCCGCTTCTCGACCTGCGAGCTCCTCTCCGTGGCGTCAAGCAGCAGCACGCACACGTCGGCGCGGTCGATGGCCGCGTCGGTGCGCGCGTTCGAATAGAACTCGACGTCGTCGGCCCAGCTCTTGCGCTTGCGCACGCCCGCGGTGTCGATGGCGACCAGCGCCTTGCCGTCGAGCTCGAAGCGGACGTCGACCGCGTCGCGCGTGGTCCCGGCGATCTCGCTCACGATCACGCGCGGCTCGCCCGCGAGGGCGTTCACCAGCGAGCTCTTGCCCGCGTTGCGCCGGCCCACGATCGCGAAGCGCACCGTCGGGTCCTCCGGGCGCTCGTGCGCGCGCACCGCGTCGACGCGGTCCCACAGCAGCTCGCCGAGCGCGCGCGTGCCGTACCCGGAGTTCGCGCTCACGAGCGCCGGGTCGCCGAACCCGAGCGCCGCGGCCTCGATCCCGTCGGCGTCCCAGCTCGGGTCGTCCACCTTGTTCGCCACCGGGATCACCTTCGGCGAGAGGCCCGCGCCGCGGAGGAGGCGCGCCACCGTCTCGTCGAGGGGCACGACGCCGTCCTGCGCGTCTATCACGAAGAGGATGAGGTCCGCCTGCTCCGCCGCCGAGCGGATCTGGCGCTCGATGTCGGGCGTCAGCTCGGCGAGGTCCTTGCCGGCGTCGTCGATCTGCCCGCCCTCGGCCACGTAGACGCCGTACCCGCCGGTGTCCATCAGCTCGACGAACCGGGGGTCGGGGTCGTCCGTGGAGGGAGGCGGGCGCAGCTCGACCACCGTGGTGACGCGGTCGCGCGTGACGCCCGGCGTCGGGTCGACGATCGAGATCCGCTTGCCGGCGAGCCTGTTGAAGAGGCTCGACTTGCCGACGTTGGGGCGACCGATGATCGCGAGCTTCGGGAGCGCCATCAGTTGGGCCCGCCCCAGAGCCCCGCACCCGCCGGCGCCGGGCCGCCGGTGCCGTCGATGCCGCCGCTCACCTGGTTCATGTACTGCATGACGGCCTGCTTCTGCGCGGCCATCTGGGCCATCGCCTCCTGCATCTGCGCGCGCATCTGCGCGGGGTCGCCCTGGCGCTGCACGACGCGCACGTTGCCCCCGGTAGGCATGCCGCCCGGGCCCGTCGGCGCGGCGGGCTGCGTCGAGCGCGTGAAGGCCATCTTGACCGTGCGCGGCGCCTTCGTCCCGCTCTGCATGGTCATGGTGCACTCGATGCGGTCGCGCGCGAACGTGTAGGCCAGCCCCACGTTGCGCGGCGTGCCGCGCGGCGTGTCGAGCGGCGCCGCGAGGGCGAACACCATGGTGGATGCCTCGGGCACCCAGTCGCCGTGCTGGTAGATCATGCTCTTGTCGAGCTCGGTGAGCATGACGTGCGTGTACTTGCGCAAGCCCGGCGAGTAGCCGACGTACTCGACCTGCTCGAGCACGTAGTCGCCGTTCAGGAGCGTCATCTCGCCCATGAGGAAGTTGTCGGCGAGCACGAACCCGTAGTGCGCGCTGCCCGTGAACTGCGCGACGGGCGCGCCCGACTCGTCGAGCGACTGGCCCGCGATGTCCCAGCGCCCGACGAACTGGTTGAGCACCTCCATGGCCTGCCGCGTGTCCAGCGTCACCTGCTCGGGCGTGGGCTTCGGCCGCCCGGCGGGGGCGGCCCCGTCGCCCGCCGCGAGCCCGAGCGCCACGGCCGCGGCGATCCCCGCGGCGGCGCCGGCGATGAACGTGCGGACCCTGGGCGCGGCCTGGGCGCGCGTCGGAGCGTTCGCGTCGTGCTTCATGGAAGCGGCAAGTCTACGCTGCCCGGCGAGGAGCCCCGCCATGCCGACCGCCGCCCAGGAGTTTCCCTCGCTTCGCGTGTTCGACCAC
>Ga0169931_10010372_pt1 | contig 13278 bp, 11 predicted proteins | sample Kivu_15m_20L_FD_129675 | JGI IMG/M metagenome (GOLD analysis project Ga0169931, IMG submission 129675) | Freshwater microbial communities from Lake Kivu, Western Province, Rwanda to study Microbial Dark Matter (Phase II) - Kivu_15m_20L... | ecosystem: Environmental > Aquatic > Freshwater > Lake...
AAAAAAACTTATGCTGATTTTTATTCTTGGGCTAATTATTTTCTTGGGCACACATTCAATAAGAATATTTTTTGAAGCTTGGCGAATAAAACAAATTCATGCTTTAGGTGAGAAAAAATGGAAAGGAATTTACTCTTTATTATCATTAATTGGGTTTGTTTTAATCATTATTGGGTATAATCAAACAAAATTATCAAACATTGTCATTTGGAATGCACCTTTATGGACTTGGCACATAACAATCCTTCTTAATTTAATAGCTTTCATCCTAATTACAGCATCCTATGTTCCAAACAATGCCATTAAAGTCAAACTATATGACCCTATGATTTTAGGGGTTAAGACTTGGGCATTCGCACACTTAATTTCAAATGGTACTCTTGTAGGAATTATCCTATTCGGCAGTTTTTTAATTTGGGCAATTATTGATTATAAATCCTGTCGAGCGCGTAGATTGAGCATTACTACTGAAAGCATATATTTATCCTCAGCAATGACAGCAGTTACATTAGTAATTGGAATTATAGTTTGGGCAGTAATTCTTTTCTATGGTCACGAACTAATAATAGGTATCAATCCCATAATGTAAATGAAAAAAATTTTATTTATATATTGAATATTATTAATCTTTATTAGTACCATAAATTTTATGTTGAGACAAAAAATTATATTAATCTTTTAACGTCGGGCGGATTTAGACTGGATATTAAACCACTTAAAATAAATAGATTTTAATATAGATTTATTGTAGATAAAGAAGATCATCCTCAACCCATTTTAGTATTCACGTTATTTGAAACTTAAACAAAACCAAAACATCAACTTATTTGTAATACCTTAATACCAAAAAATATTTTCAAAAACTTCAGAGGTGAAAATATTTCTGGGGTTTTTTAGTTTAACTCGTCTAATAAACTTTCTGGAAACTCGATTTGATAAATTTTCCATTTTAAGCCAGTTCTATTAAAAAAAACTGGAAATTTTTCGCCCTCATTTTCATAAGTAATATAAAAAGAATTTAGATTATTAAAATTAATTAAACCAATACTTTTCAAAAGCGTAGCTAGGGACGGTTGTGGTATTTCTTTTTTTTTCTCACTTTTTTCTAACAATAAACTTAAACCATCAGGATTTAAATAAGTATCTATTGTAAATTCTATAAACTTTCCCACAAAACCAGTTACTAATACTCCAAGTTCACCCATGTCCTTAAAACTCTCATCTTCTTGGGTTTTTTTTAATAACATTATATTAAAATAATTTTTAAAATTTTCACTTAATTCATTCCATTCGATATAGTCTTTGATCAATTTTTTATCATTATAATAAATGCCTTTATGGATTTGATGAAATGAATACATTGCACTAAAAATATAAATTAATGCCAATAATACGGGTATAGGTAATGTTATAAAAAAAAGTTTTTTCATGCCTCACAATAATCTGATTTTAAATAAAAGTCACTATTTCTGAAATTTTTTATACAATTATTTAATAAGGTTTTTTATCTTAGTCAAATTTTACAAATAATTAAAAATATTAAAATCATTCTTACTCAAAATAAATTAAAGTCCTTAGGTTTAAACAAATTGAATAATTAAATTGTTATTAAAAAAAATTGATATATAGGGTTTTCTATGAGTAAATTTTTAGATGAAAATTTGACAGATAAAATTTTATGGGAGGATAAACCATCACAAATTTCTAACTTTTTTATTTTTATTTTATTTTGGTTTACAATAATTTATCCACTTCTTGCCTATTTAAACACCAGATTTACAAGATATCAATTAAGTTCTGAAGTATTAATTATAACAAAGGGAATTCTAAATCAAAATGTTGAACAAACAGAACTATATAGAGTTAAAGATTATTCAATTTCTAAACCATTCTTTTTAAGATTATTTGGACTTGGTCATTTAATTTTAACAACTTCTGATAAAAATAATAAATATGTTCGTTTAGATGCATTAAAAGATGTTGAAAAAATTAAAGATTTAATAAGAAATAATGTTGAAAAAGCTAGAAAAAGAACTGGTACGAAAGAAATGGATTTTGCTTGATCTTACGTAATACTACTTTTGATTATGTTTTTTGAAGATAAAATATTTATTTCTACTATTTCTATTTTTAAATTTTTTTTTTTTTTATAGCTGAAATCTTTTCTATATGCATCCTTTATAGACCTCTCAGGTAGTTTAATTTGAAAATATTTTGGACTCTTTTTAAACTCAGGTAATTTTTTTTTCTTATCAAAATTAGAGAAACTATAGTCATCTTTGTTAAAGAATTTTTTTTTATCTCTAAATCTAAAATGATTTTGATCTATAAATTTTCTTTTATTATTAAACGAAGTTTTAAATTTTTTTTTTTTTTTATGATTTTTAGTAAATTTATTTAATTCAGTTTTAAAGTTTGGATCAATTAATTTACTTATAGAATTCCACATAGGCTTATCATCTGGAGTAAGAAATGTTAAAGCAGAACCCTCCGATCCAGCTCTAGCAGTTCTGCCAACTCTATGGACATAATCCTCGGGCACTTGTGGTAAATCATAATTGATAACATGTTGAATTAATGGAATATCTAATCCTCTTGCCGCAACATCTGTAGCAATCAATATTCTTTTAAGGCCTTTTCTAAATGAATTAATTACTCGATCTCTTTTACTTTGGCGCAAATCGCCGTGAATTGCATCTGCTGAATGTCCCTCCTCTTTAAGACGCTTAACCATTTTATCTGCACTTCTTCTAGTTTTTACAAAAACTAAAATTGATCCTTTTCTAGATAAAAATTGATTGATTAATTCATCATACTTATTTTCTTTAAAGACATATAAAGTTTCTTGTTTAATTTTTTCAACAGGAGCTGACGTTGATCCAGCTGAGATTCTCTCTGGATTAATTAAATACCTTTTTGATATCCTTAGAATATTTTCTGGGAGTGTAGCAGAAAATAACAAGGTTTGATGATCCTTTGGTACGAATTTTAAAATCATCTCTATTTGAGGAGTAAAACCCATGTCTAACATTCTGTCCATTTCATCTAAAACTAAGTATTTGGTTGCTATTAAATTTAAGCTTTTTCTTTTAAGATGATCGTTAATTCTTCCTGGGGTTCCAACTATTATTCTAGATTTGTTTCCTAATTGTCTAAGCTGATGTTGCATAGATTCACCACCAATTAATAAGGCAGTTTTAATATTTATCTTATCACTGATTATACTTTTAATTGCTGCTAATACTTGAGTAGCTAACTCTCTTGTTGGACACATAACTAATGCGACTGCATTTTCATCCAAAATTAATTTATTAATTAATGGAATACTAAAAGCTAAAGTTTTTCCAGTACCAGTTTGAGCTGTCCCTAAAATATCTTTACCTTCTAAAGCAACCGGTATTGCCATTCCTTGGATAGGAGTTGGTTTTATAAAGTTCATTTTTTGTAATGAATTTTTCAGGGAGTCTTCAATTTTAATTGATGTAAAATTTTCCATTAATTTATTTAGAATTTTTTAAATCTAAGAAGATGTGCTTTAAATTTTTAATACTTATAGTTTTGTATGTGATGTCTATACTTTTTTAAGACAATCACAAGATATGAATTTTTTTTAAGGATAACTAACTAGTCAAATAAGAGTTTTTTTTAAGTTTTCAAATTTACTAATTAATGTATAAGAGCCAAAAATTATGAGTAACAACATTAGAAATATTACTATAATTGCCCATGTAGATCACGGTAAAACTACTTTAATTGACAACTTAATGAAACAAAGTGGTTCATTTAGAGAAAATGAAGTTGTCAATGAAAGATTAATGGATTCTGGAGAGCTAGAAAAAGAGCGAGGGATCACAATTTTAGCAAAACCAGCTTCAATAAATTGGAAAGGATCAAGAATAAACATTATCGATACTCCGGGGCATAGAGATTTTGCAGCAGAAGTGGAAAGAGTGCTGAACATGGCAGACGGAGCTTTATTACTAATCGACTCCGCGGAAGGAGTGATGCCTCAAACAAAATTTGTACTGTCTAAAGCTTTAAAACAAGGATTAAAACCAATTGTAATAATTAATAAACTCGATAAAGCTGACCAAAGAGCAAATGAAGTTTTAGATGAAACGTTTGACTTATTTGTTAATTTAGATGCAAATGAAGAACAATTAGACTTTCCAGTTTTGTATGCTAGCGGTAGATCAGGATGGGCAGACAAAGAAATTGATGGCCCTAGAAAAAATTTAAACCCTCTACTAGACTTGATAATAGAAAATGTTAATCCAGCAAAATTTGATAAGTCAAAGCCTTTTGCAATGTTATCAACTCTTCTTTATGCAGATAGTTTTTTAGGAAGAAGTTTGGTTGGTAGGATTACTCAAGGAACTGCAAGAGCTAATCAAACCATTAAAGCTATAAATTTAAAAGGTGAAAAAGTTGATGAAGGAAGATTAACAAAAATTTTTAGATATGAGGGGACTAAAAAAGTTCCTATTGAAATTGGAGAAGCCGGGGATATTGTTGTAATTGCTGGATTAGAAAAAGCGAATGTAGCTGATACAATATGTGATTTAAACGTTTATGAACCTATTCCTGCAATCCCTATAGATCCTCCAACAATGTCAATTACTATTACGGTAAATACTTCGCCGCTTGCTGGAACTGAGGGTAAAAAATTAACAAGCACTCAAATTAGAGATCGACTAATACAGGAAGCTCAAAATAATGTTGGAATATCTTTTTCTGAAAATGAGGGTAATGATTCTTTTGTAATTTGTGGCAGAGGAGAACTGATGTTAGAGATTTTATTAATTCAGATGCGTAGAGAGGGTTTTGAATTGACCGTAAGTCCTCCGAAAGTTTTATATGAATATGATAAAAACGGAAATAAACTAGAACCCATAGAGGAAATAACGGTAGATATAGATGAGGAGTATTCATCAAAAGTCATCGACTCAATGAATAAAAGAAAAGGAAAATTAATTGACTTAAAAGATACTGGAAAAAATAAAAAAAGACTAATCTTTCATGCACCAACCAGAGGATTAATGGGTTACACTAGTAAATTTTTAACACTTACCAAAGGCAATGGGGTTATCAATCGAATATTTCATTCATATGGTGCCTTTGAGGGTGAAATGGAAGGTAGAAGAAATGGAGCGTTAATTTCAATGGAACAAGGGAAAGCAGTTGCATTTGCTATATTCAATCTGCAAGCAAGAGGTGAAATGTTTATAACTCACAATGACCCTGTTTATCCTGGCATGATTGTTGGTTTAGCTCCAAAGCCAGGTGATATGATAATAAATGTAATGAAAGGAAAAAAATTAACAAATATGCGAACTCAAAATACCGACGAAAACGTTGTACTTACTCCAGTTCGTAAAATGTCTATAGCTGAGCAATTGAGTATTCTTAATTCTGATGAGGCATTAGAAATTACCCCTCTTTCTTGTAGATTAAGAAAAGCAATTCTTGATCCACATCAAAGAAAAAAAAGTGAAAAATCTGGCGCTGCTGCTTAATTAAATATTGTATTTGCAAGAGATAAACTCAAAGCTATGCAAGGACCAATTCCAAACGCAAAAATTAAAGTTCCTGGACCTACCGTTCCACCCAAATACCATCCAATTAAAACAGCTGAAATTTCTAAAAATGATCTAATAATTGCAATTGGCAAATTACTTTTTTTTTGAAGGCCAATCATTAACCCGTCTCTTGGTCCTGGGCCTAAATTAGAAATGAGATAAATTCCACCACCAATACCAACTAACAAAACAGAGCTAATTGCCAGTAAGATTTGAAGATAATAATTATCTGGAGTTGGGATAAATTTTATACATAAATCTATCATTAAAGATATTATAAAAATATTTAAAATCGTTCCAATTCCTGGTTTTTGATTTAAAAAAATCCAAAAAAATAAAACTATAACACTTATTAAAAAAGTGACTATCCCAATAGATAAATTAATATTTAAAGATATGCCTTGGGCTAAAACTGACCATGGTGAATTACCTGCTGTTGATACAATTAATAATCCTTCTCCAATACCGAACAAAATTAATCCTAATATTAAAAAAAATAATGTAATAGGTTTTGGTTTCAAGTTAAATGGACTTGCTGAACTCCAAAAAACTTTAGGAATATTTCTTATAGATAAAAACATTTTGTGATGATAATTTATATTTAAAACTAGATAATTAATACAATTTTCTTGTGAAAAAATTTTTATTTTTGCTTATTTTTAATTTTTACTCAATCAATACATTCGCTCATATTGAACATTATAATAATCTTAAAAAAATTGAGATGGAAATTTTTAGAAATGGCGAAGTTGTTGGTTATAATTATTATTTTTTTAAAAATGAACAAGATCAAACCATAATAACTAACCAATTCAAATTTAAGGTAACACTTGTAGGAAAAACTCTTTTTGAAGTAGAGGGTTATGGGGAAGAAATACATATTTCAGACAAACTTATTTCTTATAAATCTAAGACTATACAAAATAAAAAAAATAAATTTGTTAATCTCAACTATAACCCTAAAAAAAATAAATATGATATTGAGGGATCCTCATATACTGGCGAAGCATCATTGGAAAATGTTGTGGGTAATTGGTGGAGCCACAAAATTTTGCAAACAAATAGTTACATAAGTCCAATTTCAGGTAGTATTAATGAACAAGTAGTGACATTTGTTGGGAAAGAAACAATTAACCTTTACGGAAAAGATTATGAAACAGAACATTTTAAATTGTCGTCAAAGAATAACCAATTACGTGAAGATGAAAGATTAAATTTTGACATATGGATTGAAAAAAAATCATCAATGATACTAAAAGTTTCTTATTCTTATTTAGGAGACTGGGAATACAGGTTAAAATTTTTTGAATAAAATTAACACAAAAAAAAACTAATTATTTTCCAGCCACAACCATTCCATCAATCATCATAGTTGGCGAATTAGTGGCAAAATCAAAACTAAGGTCATTAGCTAACGTAATGTTTTTAAACATATCATTTAAATTTCCAGCTATTGTTATTTCACTTACAGGATATTTAAATTCACCATTTTCAACTAAAAAACCAGTAGCTCCAACAGAATAATCACCTGTTACAATATTAACCCCATGCCCTATTGTTTCGGTAATATAAAGACTTCTAGAATTAATTTTTAATAATTGATTATAATTAATTTGTCCATTTTCAAAATAAAGATTGGTTGCACCTCCACTTCTTCCATTTGACTTAAGATTTAATTTTTTTCCATTATAAGTATCAATTAAATAATCTTTTAAGTATCCTTTATCTACCAACTTGATTGTATCTGAATGAACTCCCTCTGTATCAAAACTTTGTGAGCCAATCCCCTTAATTAAATCAGGTTTATCAAAAATATTAATTGAACTAGAAAATATTTGTTGATTAATTTTATCCTTTAGAAATGACGTTCCTCTAGAAATTGCTGATGAGGTAATAGCACTAGCAAATGCGCTTAATATTCCCTTTGCTATTCTTTTATCAAAAATAATACTTATTTTTTCACTCCCAATTTTATTTGATTTAAGTTTTTTTACAGTGTTTTCAGAAGCAACTTTTCCTAGTTCTTTTGGATTTTTAATTTCATTCAAATAGCGCTTTTTAGTATAATCATAGTCTCTCTCCATACTGTTTTGATCTTTTGCAACGGTAATACACGATGCAGAAAAAGATGAGGTTTTATAACCATCACAAAAACCATCACTATTTGCTAAAATAAAATTTGATTTATTTTCAGTAAAACTTGACTCTGTATTAATAATTTTTTTTTCTAAAGAAGCGAATTCCTCTAACTCCTTTAAATATTCAATTTTTTTATTGTTTTCTATGTGTGTATCATCATAAATGTTTAAATCTTTTATCTTTTTACCTAATAGTTCTTTATCTGGAAGTGAATTAAATTCATCTATTGGGGTAATTTTGGTTATTTCAAAACATTTCTCAATTAGAGTTCTGATATTTTCATCTAATAAATTTGATGAAGAAATTGAGGATTTTTTTTTATTTTGGTAAGTAGTTATGCTAATTGCTAAATTATCCGATCTGTTGGACTCATCTAATGTTTTATTTCTAAAACTGACTGTTTCAGAAATTGAATTTGCTACTGTTACACTAGCATTTGTTGCTCCTAATTTTTTTGCAAGACTTAAGCAATATTCAGCTTTTGCTTGTAAATATTCCTGATCTTTGACCATTATCTAAAGTTTAGTTCCACCAACTGTCATTTTATTTATTAATATTGATGGCTGGGCAACACCCACTGGGACTCCCTGCCCTGCTTTTCCACAAGTTCCAATACCAGGATCTAACATCATATCATTTCCAACCATTGAAACTTCTTTTAAAATAGAAGGTCCATCTCCTATTAATGTTGCACCTTTTATTGGAGAACCAATTTTACCGTTATAGATTTCGTACGCTTCTGTGCAATTAAAAACAAATTTTCCAGAAGTGATATCTACTTGTCCTCCCCCAAAACTGACCGCAAAGATTCCTTTATCAACTGACTTAATCATTTCATCTTGAGTTTGTTTTCCATTTAACATCATTGTATTTCTCATTCTTGGTAAAACAATATGTTTATAATTTTCTCTTCTGCCACTGCCCGTGGATCTAGTTTTCATTAATCTAGCATTTAGTCTGTCTTGCATGAAATTTTTTAAAATTCCATTTTCAATTAATACTGTTCTCTCTGTGGGGGTTCCTTCATCATCGATGTTAAGACTGCCTCTTTTATTTTCTATTGTCCCGTCATCAACAATGGTAACTTTCTCATTTGCAACTTTTTGTCCCATTAAATTGTGAAACGCTGATGTTTTTTTTCTGTTAAAATCACCTTCAAGCCCATGTCCAATTGCCTCATGAATTAATATTGCTGGCCAACCAGGTCCTAAAACAACTTTCATTTCACCAGCAGGTGCAGCTATACTCTCTAAATTAACTGAGGCAATTCTAAAAGCTTCTTCACAAACATTTTTCCAATTATCATCTTTAAGATATTGGTCATAAGATTGTCTTCCTCCAATTCCATAAACACCAGTTTCTTTTCTTCCATTTTTTTCAATCATGACAGAGACATTAAATCTTATTAATGGTCTAACATCAGTTAAAGCTTCTCCTTCTAATCTAATAATTTCAATAGATTTTTGTTCACCACTAAAACTTGCTGTAACTTGTTTTACCGCAGCATCTTTTTTACGAAGATAATCATTTACTTTATTTAAAATTTCTAATTTTGAATTTAATGATTTTTGTTCGATTGGGTTAATATCTTTATAAAATTTTTTATTAGATCTGATAATTGAGTGATTGTAAGTTCCTTTTATTGACTTTAAAGTAGATTTTAAATTTTCTGATGATTTTTTCAATGAGTCTTTAGTGATTTCATTAGAGTGAGAATATGCAACAACTTCTTTTGAAACAGCTCTAAAACCATAACCTAAATCAGAACTGTAATTTGAGCTTTTAATCTTGTTGTCATCAAGTAGGATTGTTTCTGATTTGGTGTCCTCAAAATACAATTCCCCATCATCACAATTTTTTAGGGTATCAGAAACAATATTTTCTGCATCATTTCTGGATAAATCGGATTTTGCAAAAAAATTAATCATGGGAATTACTTAATTAATTTATAGTAATTTACAACTGTTGTATTTCACGCATGTACAAATTTACGATAAGTAGTAAGTTTATTTCAAAAATTATGAAAGTATATTTCAATAACTCTTGCAAAATTTGTAGATCAGAAATCAATTTATATAAAAAAGAAAACATAGAAGGAATTGAGTGGATTGATATTACTAATAATGAATTAGCTCAAAAGGAAACTTCAAAAAAAGATAAAGAACTTTTAAGAAGACTTCATATCAAACATGGTGAAAATATAATCGAGGGAGCTGATGCGTTTCTTTTATTGTGGAAAAAAATTCCTAAGTACAACTTTTTATATCACTTGTTTAAACTTCCAATAATATTTAGTGTGTTTAGTTTTTTTTATGAAATAGCTGCATCTATTTTATATTTTAAAAATAAAAACCAATTAAAAAATAAATTTTCAGTTAACCTAAAATAATAAATTAATCTATTATTTTTTTTTTCTGGTTCTTGCAATTAATTGGGTTAAAGAGTCTACCATAAAGTCTGATGCTTTAAATATTTCATTATTTTTAAACTCATTAGATGTATTTTTTTCTGGATTAGTTTTATCTTCAATCACAATTCCCTCATCTGGGGAATTGTTCTTGATATAAATCAGTAGCAACCAATTTTCATCCTCTGTCTCATCCCATTTAACAAATATTTCACCAGTTTCAAATCTTCTATCGATACATCGAAGAATAGACATATTTCGAGTGATATATCTTTTATTTAATTGAAAAACTAAACTACTTGCACTTCTATAGAAACTCTCAAGGGCAAATTCTATTTTTTGTCTTGCTAAACTGTATTCTCTCTCTTTTTTTAATAACGTTTCTCTATCTTCGTCACCTTTAATTTTTACTCCAAGAGCTTCTACTCGTTCCCTAATTTTTTGGTCTCGTATTATTCGATATTTTTCTTTTAATTTTTCAATTCTTTGTTGAAGACCAGCATAGTCATCTCTTTTTTCCTTAAGAGATATTTTCTCAAGTTGTTCCAATTCTTTTATTTCTCTAATTCTAAATTTTTGAATTTGTTTATCTAATTTTAACTTTTGTAAAAACTGTTTTTGTTTTTCAGCTTGTTCAATCCTTAAAATTGCTTGTTCTTTTCTTAAAAATAATTTTATATCTTTAGATCTTTCTCTCTCTAATTTAATTTCTTCTTTTAAAGACTGTTCTTTTAACTTAATTTTTAATTCTTCTTCTTTTTTACTTTGTTTTTGTTTTTCAATTTTATCTTTTCGCTCTTGTTCAATTTGTTCTAATTTTAATTTTCTTATTTCATCTTTTCTAAGGATTTTATAATGACTTATAAAATTTTCGATCTTATCAAAAAAAACTTTAATATAATTTTCTAAAGAAAAATTAAATTTAAATTGTGGATTAAAGTTAATTTGAAATCTTATAATTTTTGATAGAAGACTATTTTGACTAATTTTTTCAGTTTTTAAAATTTTTTTTTTTTTTTTTTTATTATAAGACTTTTTTTTTTTTACTTTTAAACGAGTAATTTTTATTTTTTTTTTTATTTTTTTCATTTTTAAAAAAAACTTATTATATCTGTTATTTATTGATAAATATAGTCTCTGATAATTGGGGTAGAGTTATAATTTTTCGTTAATTGAAATTGATATACAACCTGTCCTCCCCATTTAAATGCCATTTCACATCCAGCTAGATAAAATTCCCACATTCTAAAAAATTTCTCATCAAACATTTTAATAATCCTATCTTTGTTATTTATACAATTTTCTTTCCAGTGCTTAAGCGTATATGCATAATGTAATCTTAACACTTCAACGTCTGTCAATATTAATCCAGCATTTTCGATTGGAGCAGTTACCTCACTCAAACTTGGAGTATATCCTCCTGGAAAAATATACTTTGTAATCCAGGGATGTGGATCTCTAGGTGGATTTACCGATCCTATGGTATGAATTAAAGAAACTCCATTTTCTTCGAGTAATTTTTCAACTTGTAAAAAAAATTTTTTATAAAATTGTCTTCCAACATGCTCAAACATTCCAACACTTACTATTCTGTCGAATTTTTCATTTAACTCTCTATAATCCATTAATTTAAAAGTCACTTTGTTTTCTAAATTAAGTTCTTTCACTTTATTATTACAATAATTAAGTTGATTTTCTGATAGGGTTATACCCATAACTCTGCAATTACTTGATTTAGCAATATCTATTGCTAGTGATCCCCATCCACATCCAATATCTAAAACTTTTTGATTAGGTTGTATATTAAGTTTTTTAATAATGTGCTGAATTTTATTATTCTGAGCTGTTTCTAAACTGTCATTTTTATCTTTAAAATACGCACAAGAGTATTGTCGCTTTGGATCAAGAAACAAATCATATAAACTATCTGAGATATCATAATGATGAGAAACATTGATTTTTGATTTTTTTATAAAATTAAAACTAGTAACATATCTGTAAGAACCTCGAAGTTTATTTAATAAATAATTAAAAATATTTATAGGACTTCTTCCAATGTTCATTAAAGCAAGATCTAAAAAATCGCTAAGCGAACCATTTTCAATTACAATTTCTCCATTAGTATAGGCTTCACCAAAATATAGATCCGGATGAATTAATAGCTTATAATTCAAGTTTTTATTTAGTATTTTAACTTTTAGTGGATTATTTTTTTCAGGATTCCCAATAATATAATTTTTCAAGTCTACATCAATTAAAATAAATCCCCCTTTATTAAAAACTTTATTCAAGAATCTAGCTAAGTACATTTATTAAGCCTTAAAAGGTTTAATTGAAAAATTTAAATTATCTAAATTTTCTATTAACTCCCTTTCATCTTTTGAATTTAGAATACTTAAAGGAGGTAAAATATTTTTATAGATTTGATCTTTATTCACATTTGCATAGTAAGTATGAAGTCCTGATATTAAATTATATTTATCGAAAACTTCTCTCACTTCACATAAAAGCTTATTTGATAATAAAGAAGATCCTAAAAAATAATCATCAAAAACTTTTCTAGATAATTTAGCGGTAACATTGCACGTTGCTGTAATAATACCACTACAACCTAATTCTAAACCTTTTAATAATTTCAATTCAGATCCTGGAAATACTAAAAAATTTTCTATTTTCAGATTTTCATATAAATTATATGTGCTGTCTTTAACAGCCACAATTTGTCTTGGAAACTTTTCTACTAATTTTTTTATACAATCAATACTGAATTTATATCCAGAAAGTTTTTCAAAGTTATAAAGTATTATTTTGCAATCATTTAATTTATTTATTATTTTTGTATAAAAATTAATTACATCTTCATCTTGATATTTATAGTATGCGGGGGGCATTATTAAAAATTTGTCAAATCCAAGTTGCATTGAAATTTGCATTAAATTAATTGTATCCCATAAGGAATTAGTACCAGTGCCAATAATAAATCGTTCTCTATAAGAACTATTCGTTAGTTCGTTTATCAGTTGGATTTTTTCACTTAAAGAAACTAATTGTGATTGACCAGTACTTCCAAAAAAAACTGCTCCATGACAACCATAATCAATGATATTTTCAGCATGTCTTATCGTTTTATCAATATTTAAGGATAAATCATTA
>Ga0169931_10010373_pt1 | contig 13277 bp, 10 predicted proteins | sample Kivu_15m_20L_FD_129675 | JGI IMG/M metagenome (GOLD analysis project Ga0169931, IMG submission 129675) | Freshwater microbial communities from Lake Kivu, Western Province, Rwanda to study Microbial Dark Matter (Phase II) - Kivu_15m_20L... | ecosystem: Environmental > Aquatic > Freshwater > Lake...
AGGACCTACAGTAGGTAGTGATAAATACGTTTGACGCTCTTTTATGAGCAAATGTTGGACGTGCCGCCGGCCGCCGGGCGGTGGCCAGAAAACAGAGAGCCAGAGGTCAGGGCCCTTTTATCTGTAGAGATAGGGATAGTGTCTGAATGGATATGCACATGGTCTCATTTCTATGTTGCCGAATATCAGATATCATACATGTTTGTTTACCTATACCTAATTCATAAACAGAAACCATGACGATTGGACCAACATCATCCTCTGATTTACGTTTGTTAGATATTTCTCTCAAACATGCTGGGGCTATTATTGCTTCTTGTATGGGTGATTTCTCTGCACCATCTCAAAATGAATTAGTTTTATTACGTGCCGGTGGAGTGATTGAATTATATCGTATACTACAACCTCAAAATACACAAGACAATGAAGATGACGAAGAAGATCAAGGGACACACCTTCAACTTGTGTCTAAATTGGATACATTTAGTATACTAAGATCTTTAGTCACTGTACGTATTGGGGGAGATAAACGTGATACAATTGTCGTTGGTGCCGATGGAGGATGTATCAGTGTTTTAGACTTTGAAGGAGGGAAAGGAAAAATCTTACATTGTCCCGCTTTTGGAAACACAGGTTTGTGTATATACATATATACCCATAAACGCTTTATGCTACCCTTTTTACTTATCATCCCTTTCGGTTCACAAAAGGTTGTCGAAGAGGTACACCTGGACAATATCTTGCTGCTGATCCTAAAGGAAGAGCTGTTATGATTTCAGCTATTGAAAAACGAAAATTAGTATATGTTTTGAATCGAGATTCCACTGGTAAACCAACCATTGCATCTCCTTTAGAAGCACATCGCTCTCGTACTATTGTCTTGAATACAGTGGGTTTAGATAACGGATATGATAATCCTATCTTTGCTAGTTTGGAATATATGTATGCTGAATCAGAGGAAGAAGAAGAACGTTTAAATAAAGCTGCCCAAGAATCAAATATTGGTGATGGGGCTGTTCCTGAGAAACAATTAGCCTATTATGAGTTAGATTTGGGTTTGAATCATGTTAGTCGTCGATGGGCAACGACGACTCATCGCACAGCATATTGTTTAGCTGCATTACCAGGTGGTATGGATGGACCAAGTGGTGTATTGGTAGCAGGAGAAGATTGGATTGAATATCTTCATGAAGGATTACAAAAGAAAGTTGTATGTGCTATCCCACGTCGAGAACTTCATCCCCCCGATAGAGGTATATTAATCATACAAATGATTGTTCATCGTCAGAAAAAGACCTTCTTTGCATTAGCTCAATCAGAACTAGGAGATTTGTATAAAATCACCCTTCGACTCGATCCTAAGGATAAATCCAAGGTTGTAGGTCTTAGTGTGAGTATTTTAGATACATTACCTGTGGGAAACGCACTGAATGTGAATAAATTGGGATTTCTTTTTGTCCCAGCTGAATTTGGTGATCATGCCTTGTATCAATTTGAAAGAATCGATGTAGAAGATGTTGCTGCAACCATGACATCTGAGCAAACATATGCGGCATTTATTAACCAAAAGAGTCGGGGAATTGAGGATGAAACGCGTTTCTTCGATTCTACAGTGACTGCATCTACCATGGCTTGCCGTTTCGTCCCAACGATGTTACGAAATATGATACGTATAGCCACCATGGAAAGTTTAGCCCCTACCACTGGAATAATGGTTGGTGAGTTAGTCGGAAGTGAAGTCAGTCCACAAATGTATACTCTAGTTGGGCGTGGACCACGGAGTTCATTACGAATTTTACGGCATGGTGCTGCCGTAACAGAACTAGCTGTGAGTAACTTACCAGGAGTTCCTGGTGCAGTCTATACGATCCGTGAGAATGTGGGCAATCAAGATACCCTACAACGTCTTTTTGATAAATATATTGTTGTATCTTTTGCGGATGCGACTCTTGTCTTAAGTGTGGGAGATTCAGTGGAAGAAGTTGGGAAGGAGAGTGGTTTTCTTACAAATGCCCCCACACTTACTTGTTCATCCCTGAGTAATAATTGTGGTATTGTTCAAGTTCATCCTTCAGGAGTTCGTATCATTAACAACGGTCGAGCGCGTCAGTGGGACTGTCCTGGTCTCAAACGCATAGAATGTGCTTCAGCCAACGAGAGTCAAGTTGTAATTGCCTTAGCAGGAGGGGATATGATATATTTCGAGCTTGATCCAATGAGTGGGAATTTAACAGAAAAAACGACAGTGAATTTGGGTGTAGATATTTCTTGTGTAGATGTGGGAACTATCCCGACTGGCCGAACCCGAAGCTTATTCGCTGCAGTCGGATTTCGCGACTTGACTGTTCGTATATTAAGTCTTGAACCAGGAAAATTGTTAGTTCAGCGAAGCTCGACTGCCTTACGCGCTCGTCCTCATCAACTTGCATTACAAAGTATGGCTGTACGCGATGACTTTAGTGGTGGTGGCGTTGAAGATATTGTTCTAACGATTGGTTTAGACGATGGCTCGTGTCTCCGTACAATTATTGATTCTGTGACGGGTACAATATCGGCTTCACCGACAAGACGTTTTCTCGGAGCTCGTCCAGTATCCGTATCTCGTATCACCTTGAATGGAATAGCATCGACTCTTCTTTTATCATCTAGACCATGGATTAGTCGTCCTGACCCTAAATCAGGAAAGCACATCATGGCTCCACTAAGCTACGTTCCTTTAGATCATGGATGTACCTTTTCAAGTGAGGCTGTACGTGAGGGTATTGTTGCAACGGCTGGTGCAACTCTAAGAATTCTTTCAGTCGATACCCAGGGGGCTGGATTCGGGACTGAGGATGAAATTTTCAACGCACAAAAGATCGAACTGCGATATACGCCTCGGCACATGTGTCTTTTATCTACGGGAGGTGGAAATGTTGGTGTTCCTTCTTTAATGCCACCTGAAAAGAGAAAACTAGTGCTTGCTATCGTCGAAAGTGATCATAACGACTATGGATTAGAAGAAAAGAAGGCGATGGGATTCGACAGTTCAGGAATGGGTAATGGAGGAAAACAAACTAATAAAGATAAAAATGATGAGGATGAAATGGATATTGACTCTGATGGTGAGGATGAGAATGACAGTAAAGAGAAATCCAAAAATGACGATGAACTTAATGCAGATGGAGAAACGGAACTAAGAACTACACCGATACGAGGTCCTTATCCACCTTCACAAGGATATTGGAGTTCTTGTGTGCGATTGGTAGATCCAAGTAATGGGTGTGAAACCTTGGATTGCATCGAAATGGGACGAAATGAAGCTGCATTATGTTGTGCATCTGTTCGATTCCATTCTCGTGGGGGCGAAGCGCTACTTGCGGTTAGTACCGTGACTGGTATGACGTTGCACCCGTTAAAGCAGACAATGAACCATATTGCCTTATATCGTATTGTCAATGGTGAAAGGCTACAATTATTACATCGGACTGAGATAGAGGATGGTCCAGTATTAGCCTTAGCTCATTTTCAAGGACGATTACTTGTCGGAGCGGGAAATACATTAAAACTCTTTGAAATGGGGAAGCGACAACTATTAAAGAAAGGGGAATTACGAGGTTTACCTACCATGGTGAAATGTCTACAGGCTGCTGGTGATAGAGCATATATCGGAGATATGCTCAACTCGATGCAATTCATAAAATATGATGCGACTGCCAATCGATTACTGCTTGTAGCAAGTGATAGAACATCTCGACCCATCACTTGCCAAGAACTTCTGGATATGAATACGATTGCAGTGGGGGATAAATTCGGGAATATAACTATCCTCCGGCTTCCTCGTGGGGCAGAAGCCACTGCAGTAGATGTGAATGGAACAAGAGGGCTTTGGGATTCATCCAGAGACGATTTAACACCTAGACTAGACACATTATGTAATTATTATGTCGGTGAGGTTGTAACTGGGATGACACGTGGATCCTTAGTGGCTGGTGGTACTGAATCACTCATTTACGTGACTGTGACAGGTCGTATCGGAGCTTTAGTACCCTTTACATCTCGTGAGGATGTTGAATTTTACACGGAACTAGAAGCACATATGAGAACGGAGGCTCCACGTCCAACGGGTCGTGAACCACAATCGTACCGATCATATTATGCTCCAGTGAAACATATTATTGATGGTGATTTATGTGGTATGTTTGGTAAATTGGGATATAATGAACAGAAAAAGATTGCAGATAAGCTGGATCGAACAGTATCAGAAATCGTTAAGAAGCTCGAAGATACAAGAAATTCGTTATTGTAAAAATGATTGTTTGAAAGAGAGTATATTTCTTGATTCCTAGTTGACAACCTATGTAATTACTTATAGTCTTTTCGGTCATTTCCCTACACGAATGCCTTATCGCAAAAACGGAGGAATAGTACTAATCTTTGAGTCCCCATCATGATTATTATTTGAATCATTAACTTCCTTGGATCGTTGTAAAAGTAATTTTTTATTCTTGATGTTTTCCACGGATAAAAAGGTGGTCGTTGGATCTGCATGATTGCCGTTATTGTTACTGGTAGTAGTTTTTAATCGCAGATTCCGTTGATGCAAATCGATTAAATTTCGCATTTCTTTTGATAATTCCCGATAATGTCGAAAAGATGAAATTTGTTGATGATCGGCACCACGAAATAAAGGATTACCAAAATTATCTAAATTGACATTGGTATGACTGCTAGTAGAATCCTGATGCTTGGCCTTTTCATTTTTAGATAACATGATTGGGATTGCATTGGTTGGGAATCGGGGTATGGAAGAAGGTGTTTTAATCGAGGTTGTAGATCCTCCAAAGGGGAAATTCCTTTTTAAAGGGATATTATTATTCCAAAGTTCTTTTTTGATCCCATTAAAGTTTACGCTTCCACTAGAGGTGCTTTTATATGCTGACGATGCTGCAGCTGGTGCTGGTGAGGTTGAAGTAGTAATAGTAGCAGCAGTAGTGACTGGATCATTCTTGTGTGTATTTGGTCGGTGTGTCAATGGTAGACCATTGCCCGAATTATATGTTGTTGATGGTATGATGTTACCATTATTTTGTATTGGTGTTGCGCTGCCGTTCTTACTTGTGATAGAAGGATTCACTTGAGTATTGATCGATACTGGTGACCGTTCGTCATGTCCCTGCTTTCCGACTAAACCATTATCATCTTGTTGTAATGGTTTTATCAAGGATCTGTTTATGGGGTAATGATTGTTATTATTTTGTATTTTTGACTCATCCTCTTGAAGTTTATTTTTATAATGATGAGAAGAAGGACGCAGCGGTTGCTGATTTGTTATGGTTTCTGTAAATTTTGTTATACTGCAATCAATTTTGCCTATGATTGTTGCCCCCGGCTCTACTTGTCTGTAGAAAGGAGGAGGAGATGGGAAAGGAAATAAATAAAAAATAAAGGACACAATGAGGTACATACAAGAAACGAGATAAAATAACGATATGGATGTTCAAATGAAAGAAGTCAACAATCATGTTTTGATGATTGCAACATATGAAAGAGAATCAAACGTACAAGGAAGAACAATCAATATTCCCTAAAACAATTCCCGTGGAACCAACAATAAGTTTCACACATGAAATATCTCCCCGTATTTGTCCATTGATAATGACTGTATGCACATTGGTCAAGTTGGATTGTATCACTCCACCCTGTTCCACAAAAATCATGGTATCTTCTTTTTCCTTTTCCCTCGTATCCTTGGTGTCTTCGTATTCATCTTCCATGGAAATATTCCCAATGAGTGTCCCTTGCACAAGTAAGGATGTTGAAAATAAGCCATGTCCTCTATCTTGAAATTCCAAGTAGGATCCTTTACCAATGCAGGATGAAAATTCAAAATCGTTTGAGTGAATAATCGTAAACCGGATGGTACTATGATACTTATAGGAAGGATGACGATGACATGACAAGGACGAGGAGGGTACAAACGAATATACTGATGGAATGGATATGAATCTCACAATGATTATTATGACAGCCACAACATGAGATTGACAAACCCATGGAAGATTCATTTTCTTTGTATAAAACATGGAGTTTGAAGATATCTAAATATAATATATTTTACAATAGCTCCATGCAATCAGAAACGGTGAAGGTCAAAGGATACAATAAGTGATTCTCTCTTTATTTCAAAGACCCTTCTTTTCTCTTCGTGTGGTATTAAAAACAGTATGGAAGGTGTGATGAGATATGATCTTTTATTCAGTATTTTTAAAAATGAGTTTATAGTAACAAAATGTCGAAATCAGCAATGCTTTGGGCTTTGGGGCGCCGGGGCGCCCGGTAGTTAAAAGCTACATACATAGGCGAACGACAGTTGACACCGGCGGCCATCGAGGAAGCATACTGTACCATTTTTAAAACCATTACATATAAAAATTTTAAATTACTGGGTGATATTGTTCCCGTGACAAAAGGTTGATCATGCAACGACTCTAGATACACTCCTATCTTCAGGTAAACGTCGCTACTTTCCACCCCAATCATAAGTCTGGTAGTATCGAGGAGGTGAACTACCATCGCCATGCGTTCTCATTTCGCTATCTTCAACATCTATCACAGATTTTCCCACCTTCTCTGGACAACAAAGTGACTAGCGAACCTTTGAGCGGAAATTGATAGCAGTGGCAAACTCTCAAGGCTATGGACATGTTGATCAACTCAATCCATTATTTCAACCCACAGCTGACCAAGAAGCTGAATTTATCCTTGATACCCGCTAGATCTACCAAGCTTTAGTAAATCTGTGACTTTCTGAGTCTTCTTTTGGAGTGGATTGATATTGGATGAAGTCGCTGAGGATACAGAGAAATTACCAATACTACTAAGACGGACTGAATGAGAGAGTCCAATAACATCATCAGGACTGTTCGAGCGGAAGGGCCGGAATGTGATATTGCTTGCAATTGGTGTAGTCGTCGTAAACTCAGTGGGACTTTGGGTATCCGTATGTTCTGTGAAGGAGAGCGGCGATGGTGGGATTGCTACAGTGATTACTTGCTTCTTGACTATACCAAGTACTTTTCCAATTACTTAATCTTCTTCCAATGGCTCATGTCTATTCGCAACGCTTTTTTCAAAGTTTCGTTTGTTCTCATAGACGAGAGTTCGAGAGGCATTGACAGATAAAAGAGTGTTAGGGTTCCTATCAGAGATCGCTTGTCGAAACTGAGCAATACACAACGCTAGTTCCTTTGTAGTAGAGCATGCCAGTGGAGGAATGAAAGAGAATAAACCAAACGAGGCCTCAACTCGGGGGGACATAATAGAGAGAAGCAAACCTCCCTTATTGGATGCCTTGGATACTATAAACTATTCTCCCGCGCCAACATGAAGTAACTGTCAAGCTATTTTTTTTCATAATTTGACTTTTAAAAAAAACTTTTTTTAGTACTGTATGTAGCATGTCGCACCAGCTGTGTACAATCATGGCGCCTGTGTCATCACTCTGATCACTTGACTACCCCAACTCTACCTTCTACACTGTACACCTTATTATACCCAAAATGTACGGGAACATCAGACATCCGACCTATCCATTTGCCATCAGTTCACATCACTATATACCCTCGTACTCTCATATATTCTACTCGTATTAATTTTTGGGACGGAATCATCATGTTGGAATGGACGATCGGAATCGTCGATACCCCACCAAAAAAATGGAAGAAACTGGAACCTTTATGGGAAGATGAGCTGATGATTGTATCATCATCGCACTCCTTTCTGGATGTTATGACCAAACTATGCGAGACAGCCATCAAAGCTCGTCGTGAATATGATTATGGAGTGGACATGCATCTATGGAACATGAAGATTTCGTCCTTGGAAGATGCTATGAATCCTCCTCGTCGTCGTTTAGAGGAATTGTTCATGATGGAATCGGATGATGATGATGACAGTGATGAGGAGGATGATGAAGAGGAAACCAGCTACCGCGGAATTATATTCATAGATTGCCCTATGGGGAGAAATAGCTTTGATGACAATACATCTCAGAAAATTCACTGCAACACCAAACTGACCAAGGAATTGTTACCCGTTGGATCGATTGTTCAAGTTATGTATGACTATGGAACTACTACCCATCTCTTTCTGAAAATTTTATCCATCAAGTCTAATTCCAGGCAGGCGCTTCTACAATATTTCAATTTGGAGTGTAACTGTACGGAAACCGTTGAGGCTTTGAAATCTGTACCAGCATATCATCTTCCAAAAGACCAACAAGTAGATCATTACTTCCCTCACGCATCCAGGGCATTTTTGGGATATTACGTACCACTATTCAATGAGAGTCACGAAGAAAAGAATGAAAGTGAAGAAAGTGATCCTATGTCGGATGATGAAGATTATGTAGAGGAAGGATTAGTAGACATGGGTGTGAATAGAAAAGTGATGGGAAGTATGAGTATTGGTATGTCAGGACCAAAATGTTTTTGTACCATGGAGAGTAGGACACAAACTCAGGACCTTCTATACGCCCCTTGTGTGCTGGATCCTAATGAATTGTTACAAGTGGTTGACAAAGCTTGGGAGCCTCGTAATCGTAATACGGATCCTGACCATCTTGACCGATTTAGATATGACTGCATCAGTCGATGGATCGTTCCGTCGGATGACGATGAGATATATGACAGTGTGAAGAAGGTCCATGAAAATGCTTCAGAATATGGACCTTTCAATTTACTTTTTAGGCTTACAAATGATCGTGCAATACCCGACTTTGACTTTCAGAAGCTCTTTCCGAAAACGTATGCCATGCTCCGTTCAGGAAAATTTCGTTGGATTCAGTATCGGAAAGGAGTTTTACGTGTCATTATGGGTCCTGGGAAGGGACATGACAAGCGCCAATTTGAGAGTAAACAAATTCTCAAGACCTGGAAATATGACTTTGAGACATTTCATGAAATCTTGTGTCTGGTCGAGACGAGCTGGATTCGGGATGGCCGGGAGCTTAGTCCGGATACCTTTGTGGCAGAATTCGACACTGTACTCGAGGGTCCAAGGGCATCCCCATCTTTGGTTGCTGAAAAGGATTTTACAATGATTTCATCATTCAATAATCTGAAGAAGATGGTGACGGCATTGGCCATATCCGAGGATTCGGATGGAAAAGCAGTCTTGTACAGTGGACACGATGACGGAACCCTATCAAAATGGTCGCTGGATGAAGGTAAGGAAATCTGGTCAAAGCAAATCTACGAAGACGGTACCAAAGACTACGGTCGATACTTTTGTTCTGTCCAAGAGACACCCGGAGTTGCTGGAATAGTTGTTAGGCCTGATTTAAGCAATAAACACTACCATGTCGTTTATACTTGGACCCATGCCCATGATGGTTATCCGCGACTTGAGTTCGACAAACGTCACCCTTCTAAGCTTCGAGCGTGGTCGGGTATAAACGGGGCATTGCTTAAACAATACAATTGCGATATTGGTAAAGATGAGGATGGTGAAAATGCTCATCCTTCTATTTCTACTGTGGTTTTTTGTAAGCTTTTTTTGGAAGAGAGAGGCACTTGGGTTGACTCCATAATCGTTGGGTTATATTGCCGTTGTGTCGACATAGAGTATGACGAGGACTTCTCTGATTATGATATAGAAGATGCCGCTGAGATATCAAGAGGAAATATACTCCCATTTGTGGAGCACTCTAATGGTATGGCTATGGAAACGTGGAGAGGAGACCCGGGCCTGATACGAGCTATGGCAGTTATTGAATCGAAATATTTACTCTCTTGCTCAATCATCCCTGGGCATGGTACACCTCATTCCTTCACTCTATGGAGCTTGAGTAATCCAGGTATGTGATATCGATAGATACATTTGCTATTGGTTAATAGCATTCTTTTTTCTCCATTCAAATTGATGCCCTTCTAGGCGTGCCACTCTTTAGAAGAGATTTGTACGAAGGGCGAGTTCGTCTTACTCGAATCAGCGACATTTCCGGTATTAGTATTTGTGGCAAAGAAATTTTGATTGCTCATGATGATGCGGAAGAAATTGTTGCTATCTCAGTATGCGATGACGATGACGCGTCCAATACTGGTACGGCGTCAATATCGTCTGAAATATCGTGTGACATTAAAATCCGCGGTTATGGCAAGATCGGATCAAAGTTCCACGAAGATGAGGGATTCCATGGCAGAATGGCCATGTCGTCGTCTCAATATTCGATCGTGGCCAATGAATGCAATCCTTCAGTGTGGGTTTTTAAAATCAGTGATATATATGACAACGATAAGTTGGACGTACGCGATGGTGGCAATCTTAGTAACTTTGAAGATGATGATGAGGACGAGGAAGATTATGAACGCAATCGTCCAGGAAGGCAGATGGCGCTTGGAAAAGTCGTGTTTCCTCGCTGGGGTGGATCGAAGCCTACGCAGACGGAACATGACGATAAATTTGGCTCAGGAGGCCCAGTTATGATAGCGATCAGAGGAAGATGGATTGTATCAGGGTTTTCTAATGGAACTTTGTCAAAAGCATTGCTTCCCGAAGAGTTTGACGAACCCTCTATGACTGTCAGCTCAAATCATCTTGCATCTTGCTCAACATTGCCTAGTGATGAGTGGCATCAACCCTTGCTAGAATATGATGACTACATATAGCTCACTTTTATTAGCCTAATTACTTTATCTTCCAGTATGTATTTATCAAGCTTGCGGTGTCACACATTCCTGAAAGGCGAAGTGAATCATTCCTAGCGATAGGGACTTTACAGCTCAAGCTATGTATAGGGGGTGCGACCCTGATTCAATCGTAACTTCTGTTTCGTCGAACGCGAAAGCATTCTTGAGCAAGTAGCTTTGAGTAACAACCAATAATAGCCACGATTCGTTATCAAAACATTCGATGATTACAGTTTGAAGCAGAGCTCGATGTTCTTTCCTGCTATGGATTGAATAAGTATGAAGAGTATTCTCATTTAATTCATCATTTCAATAAGTATTTAATGCTGATATACTGTTACAACTGAGCTGATTAACTGGATTGTAGCACTGACAATTCTGTTTGAATATCATTCATATTCCAACATAATAGAATGGTACCATTACCCACCTCTACAGTAACGAGATATCCCTATGAGCGACCACACATTTGGAAGGAAATATGAATTCACCTATTACTACAATAAGGGATTCGACGATTTTGATGTATTCGCAGACTCAATAAAGAAGGTATATACGTTCTATTTGCAACGCCCTCATCCTTGTATCCACCGTAACCTTTGGCGTACCACACGAATACACTTGGAATTATTCTCATTGAAAAACAAAACTTCAAAAATGACGAGTAACATGCATCCATACGTACAGTACTGTAATACGACGTACGACGTACGACACTATATGTCACGATACTTTATACTTCCTTGGAATTGATGGAAGACGCAATACGAACCACTATCAGTGAAATGAAATGAAATGAAATGAAAACGATCAAATATTCCATCAGAAGACATAAAAGTTCTTTATGTACAGTATATGTGACAAATTCCAATCCTATATGGTCTCACGCCATGTTTATTTTCATACAAAAAGAACATGGAATCTCGTTTCGGTGACGTGTTATCGTCATGGAATAGTATGGGTGTCATCCACATGTAAGATACATAATGATAACACGAGGGATGAGATCCAGGATACAACAAAAGGTCCAAATTCAACGTTATCACCAACATTGACAGAAAATACTACTACTACTGCTACTGCTACGACTTCTACAAAACCTATATTATCCAAAGGTATCAAACTCGTTCCGCATTCAAGATCATTAAAAGTATGGCAAGCTGTCGCTGAAAATATGAAACAACAAGTATTTGTTATTAAGGTGAAAAAGGATATCACACAACAACAACAACAAGAGGATACAAAACTCTCTACTCATATTGAATCAAAAATATGGTTCGATAAACGTCCTATTCAAAACACAACAGCAAGTGGTACTACTAATACACAAACTAATAATAACACACTCCCGAAGGGGATACGACTCGTACCACATTCAAGGTCTTTAAAATTATGGAATGTCTTGGCACAAAATATAAAGGATATGGATAAAGACAAGAAGAAATCCTAGAACAGTGTTGTTCGTTCATTCATTATATGATGTATTAAAGATAGAGTTTGTATCGACCTCTACGACACGTTGAAGAAATAATCTATAATGATATATAGGTTATAAGGCGATATGCTTACAAAGGAAACAAATAATACCCAAATAATTATAATATTCTTTACTACCATCACTGTACATTGAACATTTTAGATGTACTACTCGTATGTAAAATGAGAATATTCGTCCGCCAGTAACTTATCATGTGCAAGCATATCACCCGATGTACGAAAGGATCTTGTTGTGGAGGTTAATGCAAAGTTGGTAGCTTTGGCTGTATATAGACAGGCATAATTTTGGACAAAGTAGGCAAATCTTGAATCTTGGTACCCCGCTACAAACATCTGTCCCCATATTGGATGAAACGCTGCATGGTATTTCGCTGCTAGACTCGATAAGACTGTTTTTATCGTTTCATCGTCCTTATCTAGATCGGTAAGCTTCCTTTGAACATGCTCCGTTTGGATATCCCCTGTACGGATTAAATCATCTCGATATACGGCTAAATCATCTCGAAGCTTGCGTAAGCCTAGAATTTGATTGCGTAAAGGAAGTTGTTGATGAAATACCTTCATTTCCTCGACGAGTTCTGGCATTATAAAAGCCGATCTCCAACCCAAGGTCCTTTTACTTCGAAGGACATCAGAATACAAGTGATCACCTACATATAGTATATCTTCCCCCGCTGATATTTCAAGTATAGCATTTAAATGATTCCAATTCCCTCCCTGAAAGACTTTACCTTTACTCAAAAACTTATGTGCTCCATTTTCACCTAGTGCTTCAATTTCAAAGATACCATCAGTATTTAGGAGTGACCCATCCTCAGGTCGGACACGGAATAAATTCAAATAAGGATCTAGTAAGAATGCAGGTTTACATGAACCAACAATCACAAGATCGAATAATCTCATCCATTCATTCTTTTTCTTGAGATCTCCATCTACTTGATATCCATGATATAAGAAATTCATTACGACACTTGTATATTCCCTATTATATGTACAATATTGTCACAATATATAAAGGTAAGGAATGAAAAAAAAAAACAGATCTATACCAAGCAAGGAAAAGAAACAAAATGAAAAAGTAAAGAGAAAAAAATTTATACCACTTTTACA
>Ga0169931_10010375_pt1 | contig 13276 bp, 12 predicted proteins | sample Kivu_15m_20L_FD_129675 | JGI IMG/M metagenome (GOLD analysis project Ga0169931, IMG submission 129675) | Freshwater microbial communities from Lake Kivu, Western Province, Rwanda to study Microbial Dark Matter (Phase II) - Kivu_15m_20L... | ecosystem: Environmental > Aquatic > Freshwater > Lake...
ATCGCAGAACTCAAGCACCTCATTGCTATCGGTGAGAATGATGTGGTCATGCTGCTGGTTTTGAAAAGCTCGCTCGTAATGCGCTGAGTTTTGACCAAATTGGTGCTTGCGGACCAGATTACAATCAATCAAAAGTTCTATCGTATTGTACAACGTGGCCCTCGATACTCGATACTTCTTATTCTTCATGCGGGCGTAAAGTGTCTCAACATCGAAGTGCCCGTTCACCATGTAAATCTCAGCAAGAATCGCAAATCGCTCGGGTGTTTTCCGATGCTTGTGCACCTCGAGGTAACGAGTGAAAATATCCTTTACGCTGTCTTGAATGCGCTGTGTCATAGGAGAGAATTGCGAGGGCAAAAGTAAAGAGGATTGTAGGATTAAAGGATTGTAGGATTATAGGGGCTGCAAAGCAAAGACATCAAATAACAGCCCCTACAATCCTCCTCCTATTCAAACTCACTCTCAATCCTATCCACGGTCAACACACCATCAATCGCCTTGAGCTTCTCCGTTAGCGCACTCAGGTGCTTGGTGTCGTGCACGAGCACGATCACTTTTCCCTGGAAAATTCCGTGATTAGCTTCAAAGGAAATTGCGCGCATGTTCACGTTCATATCGGTAGAAATGATATTGGTGATATTCTGCACAATACCCACATCGTCGATTCCGGAAAACTTCAACCCCACTTCAAACTGCACAGTTTCGGCATTCCGCCAGCGCGCCTTCATAACACGATAGGCGTATTTGCTTAAAAGCTCTTGTGCATTGGGACAATTGGTGCGGTGAATTTTTATCCCTTCGCTCACGGTAATGAAACCAAATACCTCATCACCCGGAATCGGATTGCAGCAAATTGCAAGATTATAATCCACCTTTTGTTGCTCATCACCAATGAGCAATGCTTCTCCTTTGCCTTGTGTGGTAATAACTTTCCGTTCCGATGATGTTTCGGGCGCAGGACTTTTCTTCTCGGGTAATTCTTCCTTCTCAAATCGAATGCGGGCGCCTTCTACGATGTATCCCTTCAAACGCGTTAAATCGATAGACCCCTTAGCGATGCGGACATATAAGTTGGTAGCATTAATGGTCTCGAAGTGCTTCACAAACTCATCAATGTTCTTGCTGAGAAAATCAATTTTCAGTGAATTGAATTTTCGCTTGAGCATCTCCTTCCCTTCTTCGGCAATAAGCTTCTTCTCTTCGCGCAGGGCATCGCGTATCTTATGACGGGCACTGGCTGTCACAACAATGTTGAGCCAGTCTTCCTTCGGATGCTGTTTTTTGGAGGTAAGAATTTCCACCTGATCACCACTCCGCAGTTTATGACTTAACGGCACAAGCTTGTAGTTCACCTTCGCTCCAATGCATTGCGAGCCTATTTGCGAGTGAATATGAAACGCGAAGTCGAGTGCGGTAGCTCCCACGGGAAGTGTTTTCAGATCACCATTTGGTGTGAACACATAAATTTCTTCCGAGAACAGCGAAAGTTTGAAATTATCAATGAAATCGATGGCATTGTCTTCGGGGTTCTCCAACACGTCGCGCACCTGACTGAGCCAGCGGTCCAACTTACTTTCTGGACTCTCAGCAGCATCCTTGTACTTCCAGTGCGCTGCAAAACCCTTCTCCGCAATTTCGTCCATGCGCACCGAACGGATCTGCACTTCCACCCACTTTCCGGTGGGCGACATGACAGTAGTGTGCAATGATTCGTATCCACTACTCTTCGGAATACTAATCCAATCGCGCAAACGCTCCGGGCTAGGTTGATAGAAATCTGTTACAATTGAATACACACGCCAGCAATCGCTCTTCTCGGTTTCCGACTGCGTGTCGAGAATAATGCGAATGGCGAATACATCATAGATTTCCTCAAACGGCACTCCCTTCTTCACAATCTTATTCCATATGGAATAAATGCTCTTCGTGCGACTCTTGATTTCGTATTGCAAACCGGCCTTATCCAAGGAACGGCGGATGGGCAATGTAAACGCATTGATGAAACGCGTGCGCACGGCTTGTGTCTTTTGAAGCTTGCTTACTATCTCATCATATGTTTCGGGATCTTTGTACTTAAGCGCAAGGTCTTCGAGCTCCGTTTTGATATTATACAACCCGAGCCTGTGTGCTAGTGGTGCATACATGAACAACGTTTCGCTGGCAATCTTCAACTGCTTCTCGCGCTTCATATGGTCGAGCGTTCGCATGTTGTGAAGTCGGTCGGCAAGCTTCACCAAAATAACACGCACGTCATCGCTCAAGGTAAGCAGCATCTTGCGGAAATTTTCCGCCTGGTCGCTTGCATTATCGTAATTACTTACTCCTGAAATTTTCGTGAGACCATCGATGATGGTGCGCTCACGCTTTCCGAACAGATTCTGAATATCGTCGAGTGTTATCTCGGTATCCTCTACCGTGTCGTGCAATAAGGCACACACAATACTGGTGGTGTCCAACCCAATTTCTTCAGCTGCAATTTTTGCAACTGCAATTGGATGGTAGATGTAAGGCTCACCGCTTTTTCGACGCATGTCCTTATGCGCCTCAGCACTCAACTCAAACGCCTTGCGAATGCGCATGCGATCAGCGCGCGACTTGGAGCGGTGACAAACACGCAACAACGCACGGTAACGGCGGAGTATTTCTCTCTTCTCTTCTTCTAAATCAATATCTGCGGGAATCATTGTGGGCAAATTAGCTCATATCGAAAAAGAAAGAAAGACGGATTTCGCAATATTTTCATAATGCAAGGTGGATAACCGATGGTGGGGATTGGGGATTGACGACCGGGGCCTGAGGACCGACAGACAGGGTTTGTCTTCATTGATAGTTTTCACTTTCTGCATTCAATTACCGGTAATTTGTAACTAGTAACTAGTCCTCAGTACCCAGCACTTAGCTCAATAGTCCTGAACCGGCTGCAGCATTCCGCGTGTCTGAATGCCAATCATCAACCAGTTTTCAGTTGACAATTGATCCGAAACTTTTTCTGCCCGTAAATTTTGCCTTAAATAAACTTCCCAGCGCGATGATTCCGAAAGCGCTCTGCTAAGTGTGAAACTATGGAAAACCGTTTTATGCAATTGCCCCTGCAAGAGTTCATGTCCGAAACTTCCGCCATAAGGGTTGGCATATGAGCGTATGATATTTCCTCCGAAGTTGTCTGTTACCCCATCGCCATTTGCATCATAGTCGCGTCCAAAAGCTGCTGCATTGAACTGCTCGGAAACGCTCCACAATTTCTTTATATAGCGAATGCGCAAGCACGACTCCACGAAATTGGAGCCCAGCGGATGTGCCATGGATTGGTTAATGTGCGTCCATGCCTGAATGGAACTGCCGTGAGAATAGATAAAAGGACGGGCTACATTCATCTCCGCTAAAACCTCCAGCCCCTTACCCGGCCTGTTCCAGCGCACACCAAGCTGGCCGGCAATTTTATTTCCCCACCAGTTATTGCTTCTCTTGTACAACTTCAGGTTAAACTCGTCTAACACAAACTGACCGTAAATCCGCAACGACGGTGTAACGCTCCATCGCAAGGAGGCTGCAAGCATAACGTTATCGGGCGATCCCAGACTGTATTCGACAGGTCGATAAAAAACTAGCGGATTCAAATAATAAAGATCCAGTCCACGACGACTGAGAGTGTCGCTGTTTTGCCATACAACCCATTCATACAAAGAAGCATTCAACTTGGGAGTAATCTGATAGCTAAACGCGTGCATGGCACTGTACTTCACACGCGCATTTGATAGGTTTTGTCCGAATGAAATATCCCGCAACTGCATCCACAAGTTCATATACCGAAACTTGCCGAGCGTAGTCGTGACCTTAAAAAATGGAGCAGGTGATGCATGATCGCTCAAAATCATCGACCTGTAACCATCACCCCAAAATTGCTTAGCCTTACCGAGCTCAAATGAGAAGTGCTTTCCTGCTTGATACGTTAGTTGGCCAAAAGTGTAGTGGCTGTGATAGAGGTGATTCACCGAATCGGCAATTGCATATCCGAGCCCTGATAAATAACCGTCGTTTTGAGCCCTGCGTTCCAGATAGGTGGGCAACAATCCTCCCGCCAATGCATACCCGGTTTGAAGAGACCATCGCTTAGCCGGCTTCCATACCAACTGACCTCCGAGCCATGAAACCGATACGGGACGATTACCAAAACCGGCATTCATCTGGACTGTGGGTCGGACCTGAAATTTCTTTTCAATGGAAATTGAATCGCTCCAAACAGAGGCCGGTTGCATGGGAAAAAGAGTGGCAACCGATCTATAATTCACAAATCCGGAGGCCTGCTCCTGAGCAAAAACGCCCATTCCGCACATCCATGCAAAAAACACTAATACGCCATTTGAAAAAGAAATTCGCATCTCGCGGCTAAAAGTAACAACACTTGCCAACATGTGAGGAGGAATGATTTTGTGGTGGAACCATCACACTATCTTCGCCGCGCAATTTTTATTCTTGTGCAAGCCGAATCCACAGCCACACCCTCTGCCAAAGCATCGTTCGTTCGTGATGTGGCCATGCTATTCAAGTTGCGGCTTACTCTGCTCGTTATTATTTCCGCAGTATTGAGCTATTACATGGGAGCAGATGAAACGAATGCAAGCACACTAACAGCTCTTTGTATCGGTGGTTTGTTGCTGACAGGCGGCAGTAATGGGCTGAACCAGGCCCTCGAGCGCGAATGGGACAAGCTCATGTTGCGCACTCAGAACAGACCAATTCCAACCGGAAGAATGTCGATACGCACCGCTGTAGTTCTCTCCATGACTGCCGGTATAGTGGGAATTCTGATTTTGTGGTATTACTGCGGAACTGCTTGCGGCATCCTGGGCGCCTCTGCCTTCATTATGTATGTTGCATTCTACACGCCAATGAAACGCGTGAGCAGTTTGGCTGTGTTTATAGGTGCCTTTCCGGGGGCCATTCCTCCCATGCTGGGCTACGTGGCTGCCACACAAGACTTTGGACTCGAAGCAGGATTGTTGTTCGCCATGCAGTTCATGTGGCAGTTCCCGCACTTCTGGGCCATTGCATGGGTAGCGCACGACGATTATATGCGCGGTGGTTATAAACTACTCCCTTTCAACGAGGGCAGAAGCAAGGCCACTGCCTACCAGATTCTATTGTATTCGCTTTTTCTGATTCCCGTAAGTCTTCTGCCTTGGGCATTGCCTCTGGAATCACCCATGACCGGAAACATTGCTGCAATCATTACAGGGTTAGCGGGAGCAGTCATGTCATACTACTCATTTCTGTTAGTTAAATCATGCGATACCACTGACGCACGCAAAGTGATGTTCGCTTCGTTCTTTTACCTGCCTGTCGTTCAGCTCGCATACGTGCTCGATAAACTACCGGGTTAAGCTTCGCCCAAACTTTGAAGCCATTGTGTTGTTATAAACCCAAACATTCACTCCTATGAGTCAAAACGATTCAGCATCTGCATCTGCAAAAATTGACGTCTTCGAAGGCCTTGACCCTGCTATCAAGGTTCGCACGCGCAAGATGATGATGTGGTTTATCATCTTCGCTATCGTAATGCTTTTTGCCGGTATTACGAGTGCCCTCATCGTACTCTATGGAAAGCTAATATGGTTGCATATGTCGCCGCCCGTTTACTTCTGGCTTAGCAACGCTTTCATAGTTGCCTCTTCCATTACCCTCATACTCTCGCTGCGCGCCCTGAAAAAAGGGAATCAATCATTAGGCTTGACACTTCACACCATTACGCTTGCACTCGGCATCGCATTCACTCTTTCTCAACATGCCGGCTGGAAGGAAATGTCATCGCGAGGTTTGGGCTTCACCATTACACAAAATGAACAAGGACTTTCGGCCTATCGTTGGAATACGCTCGGTAAGCTCACCGGTGAATATGGATCAGATTACTGGTTTGAAATGAATAACGAAAAGCTCGTTAAAGAAGGAAGCGAATTCTACAAACCCAGCGACCCGTCGCGCCCTGTAACCAACACGGTAATGACAACCTTCAACGCCTTTGGTGCTATGCTCAGCGTTGTCATTTACGTGCATATCATTCACCTGGCATTCGGTCTCATTTACCTTATCGTCAATACTGTTCGCATCGCCAAGCGACGTATCAATCAGGAGAACACGTTGAGTATTTACGTTAGTGGAATGTACTGGCACTTCCTGGGCGGATTGTGGCTTTATCTATTCTACTTCCTTTTCTTCTTGTTTTAGCCTTATTTAGACACGATTTAAACTATTCGGTTTTTTCAGTCAGGGCGGGCCTTTCGGCCTGTAAACTCTTCTTTCCCAACATAGGTTGTCAATTTTTTTAACAGGACCGCCCAACAAAGGCGTTTTGATTAGTAAACTTGCGGCAAATTTTCAGATCGTATGGCAGGACAGGCTCAAGCAGTCAGCAAAGACCAATTGTGGAGCGGCGGACAATCGCCCTTCGGTATCAGCTACGGTAAAATGATGATGTGGTATTTCCTCGTATCGGACGCTTTGACGTTCGGAGGATTGCTCACTGCATATGGCGTTATTCGCCACGGATCAGCTGATTTATGGCCCGTGGGTGAACAAGTCTTTGAGTCGCTACCGGGCCTTCACGGAAGCTACCCGCTGATCTACGTGGCGCTCATGACCTTTATCTTGATCATCTCTTCCGTAACGATGGTGTTGGCAGTTGAAGCAGGGCATCGCATGGACAAAAAAGGTGTAATCAAGTGGATGGGATACACTGTTCTGGGAGGTTTCTTCTTCCTGGGTTCACAGGCGTGGGAATGGTCACACTTTATTCATGGTTCGGGTGGAGGTTTTCAGGTAAGCGCCCCCATGACAGTAGCTGCAACAGATGATCACAATCAACCTGTCGCGATGGAACTTACGGGCGGCTCTTGGGTGCACATGACATCTGACCTAGGGCATGCATACGAACACGCAATCGAACACGGCGATCACATTGAAATTTCCAACGGTAAACTCATCGTTACGCCTTCAGCGCACGGCGACCATGATGCACATGGTCACGACGCACACGGTGAAGCGCATGCCGCTGCACCACAAGAGTACCCGCTCGAAATCGTCCTCAACAAATACACCCTCGATCACAAAGACGGCAAGGACCTTCGCAAGCTGATGGTAACCGGTGAAGAAGCGGAAAAAATCATGAAAAACATGGCGTCTAATACTCTGGTATTCGGTGCTAACCTATCGAAAAACGAATACGCGGTTCAACAGCAATACGCAAACTTCTTCTTCTTCATTACCGGTTTCCACGGTTTCCACGTAATGCAAGGAGTAATCATCAACCTCATCATTTTCCTCATGGCAATTCGGGGAGTGTTCGAACGCCGTGGGCACTATGAAATGGTCGAGAAAGTTGGTTTGTTCTGGCACTTCGTAGATTTAGTTTGGGTATTCGTATTTACCTTCTTCTACCTTGTATAATTAGACTTATATCACTGAATAGATAAACTCCACACAACCATGGAAAGAGACGATTTAATTGTAAATGATAGCTACTCCATCAACGCTCGTCATAGCGAAGAAGATGGCGTGAAGATTCGCAAGAAACTATATATGGTAACAGCTATACTTACCATAGTTACTGTTTTTGAAATTTTCATGGGGGTTTACTTCAAGCGCAACGGAACCTTTACCTGGGAAACCATTAAGTTGCTCTTCATTATCCTTACCCTTGTGAAAGCTGCCTACATCGTGCTCATTTTCATGCACCTTGGTGACGAGCGGAAAAACCTGAAGTACGTAGTGCTTCTACCCTATGCACTTTTCATTTTGTACCTCATTTTTATCGGACTTTACGAAGGACTCTCGGTCCAGGAGTTGAACAACAACTTCCGTTAAACATATGTCGACTCGTTCGAAATGGAAAAAGTATATTGGCCTTGCCGGTATGCTTTTTTTGTTTCCTCTCCTTTGGTTGGTCTTTTTCGGGGTATTGAGCAAGCATAAGTTCAAGACGCTTCCCTATGTGGGGCCTGAAAACTCGCTGAGCGAAGACCCGCACTATCGTATTCCCGATTTCGCTTTTGCAGATGAAAATGGGAACATACTTACACGTGATTCCCTGCTGGGAAACGTCTGGGTTGCTGCTTGTTACTCCACTGCAGACGAACACATCGCTCAAATTACAGAGCGCCTGCTCAACATTAACTTCAAATATCGAAACGAACCCGACATAGCGATCGTTGTTTTCTCTACGAATTGTGACAGCGATACACCCGAAGTGGTGAAGGCATACATTGAGCAAAACACGCAATACAATGCCTTTGGTGATAAATGGAAATTCCTGACCGGAAATCAAGACGCGATGCAGTCCTATATTCGAAATGGACTGCTCATCGAAGACCTTTCGAGTGAGGCCATCTTTAAACTCATCGATGCTGATGGTCATATACGTGGAGAATATGGGAATACGGAATACCACTTCCTGGGCGGCGCAGGTGACTCCATTCCGGGAATGGTTCAAGACATAGCACTTCTCAAAAAAGAGATTGATATACGCCGATACAATGAACGAAAAGCAAAAGAGGCCGAAACTACTCAACCATAAACTGGTTTTATTTGGAGTATTCTCAGCACTCCTGGCAGCGTGCTCCGACCATAAACAGCAGCCTGCCTCAGCCACAAATCCACTACCCTATTTTGGTGAGTTCGACATTGAATTGACCACGTTGGCTAACGGAACTCAAAAGCCGGACACGCTCTATTATCCGATTCCAAAATTCAGTTTTGTTAATCAGGATAGCGCAGTCATCACACGCGATGATTATGAAGGCTACATCACACTTGTAGACTTCTTCTTTACCGATTGTCCCACGATATGTCCCATCATGAGTGCCCAAATGGCGAGGCTTCAAGATAAATTTCAGAAGGAAAACCCTGAACTCCTTATACGTTTTCTGTCCTTCTCGGTTAAACCGGAGGCGGATACACCCGAAAAATTAAAGGCCTACTCTCAACGAATTGGTGCTGATTTAACCCGCTGGAATTTCTTAACAGGAAAGGCTAGTGATATTTATGACTTAGCACAAGATGGATTTCTTCTAACAGCTTTTCCTTCCGATACTGCACAAGGAGGCATTTTCCACACCGATAAGGTTACCTTGCTCGACAAAACCATGCGGATGCGAGGATATTATGATGGCACCTCAACCTCAAGCATGGATCAGTTGTTTATAGATGCCATCGCGTTGTCAAAAGAATCAAATCCATGATTGAAGCATCGATCCCTAAAAATGACAAAGCCGCTAAACGAATCATTTGGCTTCTGTCGGTAGTTGTATTCTTAGTTGTTGTATCTCTCAAATACATACATGTAGATGCGGACCTTGGTTTCGACCCACATGTTTTTGCAACGGTGAATGCATTCATAAACGGATCTGTTGCCCTTCTGCTAGCCGCTGCCCTCTTGGCTGTCAAGCAAAAAAAATATGGTTTACACAAGCGTCTCATGCTCTCGGCGATGATTCTTTCATCTTTGTTTTTGGTCAGCTATATCGCGCATCACGTCCTTACAGGTGACACTGCCTATCCTAAAGACGCTCCTATGAGATCATTTTATCTCATCATCCTCATAACACACATCATTCTTGCTGCCGTCATTCTTCCTTTCATTCTATTTACCACTTATCGCGGACTTACGGCCGATTTCCAGGCTCACAAAAAGATTGCACGCATTACCTGGCCCATCTGGTTTTATGTGGCGGTGAGTGGAGTGATTGTGTTTTGGATGATAAGCCCTTACTACGTTTAAGGTAGACTCAGGAGTTGTTTAGTGCAATGAAGTATATCTTTGGTACATGAAATTTTCGTTGAAATACTTTCTGGCTTCGTTCTTCTTGTTTGTGATGAACATAGCAGCTTCTGCGCAATGTGCGATGTGTAAGGCAACAGCCGAAAGCGCAACGGAAAATGTAGACAAAGGCATTGGCGAAGGGTTGAACGCCGGCATTGTTTACCTCATGCTCATACCCTACGTGCTGCTGACAACAGTTGCATTGGTGTTTTTTCGCAAAAAAATCATGGCTATTTTTCGGTCATAGGACACCAGGCCGTATCGCAGAATCTTATCGAATTGTTGCTTTTTACATTCGTTGGTAAATTCGTATCAAGTTTTTCTTATTTTAGCCGCACACTATATCGAACGAATTCACCGCAATGAGGTCTTTTCTAGTTTTAATGTTTGCTTTTTCTTGCTTGTTGCTGGCGAACCATGCGTCATACGCACAGTTTTTTGAAGAACTGAAAATCGACTCTACTCAAGTTCCTGAGGTAGAAGATCAAAAAATGCAAATCACCGTTACGGATTTTCGCTCCAAAATGTTCATCGAAGCGGACGTAATGATCAAAGGTCTGAACCCCCGTAAAACCGTTGTCTTCAAGAATTTCACAGACTCTACTATGCTGCTGAAAAACTACCGTATCTATACGGTTTCAGTAGTGAAGGAAGGATACATGTATTATGCTCACAAATTTTGGCCGGCCGAATCGAGCACACACTACGAACGTGTGGAGTTGAAGCCCCTCTCTGTGGGATTGAAGACGAGCATTGAAGACATCACCTTCCTCGGCGATGAAACACAATTGTATCATAAGTCGGTTCCTGCCCTGGAAGAACTCGTCCAGTTCATGACGGTAAATCCTTCCGTCAAAATCTGCATTATTGGTCATGCCAACTGCCCGGTGAATGAGGAAAAAAAGAACTCAGACGCCTACTATCGTCGCGCATCTGAAAAACGCGCTGAAGCAGTTGTTGATTACCTGGTGCAACATGGTATTGCCGTTGACCGCCTATCCACTCGCGGCATGGGTAACAAGCAAATGCTCTACCCTGACCCACAAACCGAGTGGCAGGTGAGCGCCAACCGCCGAGTGGAAATTGAAGTGACCGATATCTGATTCACCGATTTGCAGCTCTGATCTGCATCATTCTTAGCATTTCATTCGATAACGTTTTTTAGACAAGAAAACGCAACGTACACCCTAAGTTTGTGCCTGTAATGACCTTCTCCACCATTTCACTTCGGGTTTGTTTTACTTTTGTTGTGTCAGCATTGCTCATCAAACCATTGTCTGCGCAAACATGGACACTCGACTCGTGCATCGCCTATGCTTTTCAAAACAACCTTGCTGTTCAACTGAGTGAAGAAAATGTAGCACTCACAAAATTGAACGAAACGAATGCCATTGGCGGTATGCTCCCTTCTCTCAATGCACAAGGAAGCCATGGTTACAACTGGGGTCAGCGTATCGACCCCTTCACCAACCAATTTGCAAGCTCCCGCATTCAAAGCAACAACTTTGGAATAGCCTCCAGCGTCAATCTATTCAGTGGATTAAGACAAGTAAACACCCTCAAGCAGGCCGGACTAAACACAGAAACAGCGAAATGGAACTATGAAAAAATGCGCAATGATATCGCGCTAAACGTAGCCTCTGCCTATCTCGCCGTAATCATCAACAAAGAGTTCATGGACATAGCGCGTCGCACGCTCGATGGCACGGAACGTCAGGTGAAGCGCATGGAAAAACTCGTGGCCGCCGGCCAGCTGGCTGTAAGTAATTTGAATGACATGCAAGCACAGTTGGCTGCCGACAACGCCTCGTTTGTGTCGGCGGAAAACAACTTCCGATTATCTAAGCTTTCGCTCGTTCAGCTACTGCAGCTAGACGCCAACAGTCTGGAGCAGTTCAACATCGTAATTCCCAAACTCGACGAAGTTGAACAATACACCTTGCTATCCAACCCGGATATCGCCGTGCAAGCTGCTCTCAATAATTTTCCGGAGGTAAAAGGAGCAACTACATCTGTTGCAAGTGCCGCTCTCGGGCGAAAGATTGCTTCTTCCGGATACTATCCAAGTTTGAACGCAAGTTTCTCTTACGGAACCGGTTTTTCCGGTGCCGCGAAGGTTATCTCAGGTAACCCTGATACGCTGTCCTTTCCTATCGGAACTGTTCTGGGTACCGGAGAATTAGTCACTTCCTTTCCCCAACTCTCCTATTCTTCGGATGACTACAAAACCAAAGGGTTCAACAATCAATTGCAAGACAACGTGAACCGATCTTTGTTTTTCTCATTGAACATTCCGCTCTTCAACGGATTTTCAACGTATACAGGAGTGAAGCGAGCGGAGATTAATTTCCGACAAGCTGAACTGCAACTAGAACAAACCAAACAAGGTATTACTCAAAGTGTATATCAAGCTTACAATGACGCGCAAGCTGCGTTGGCCAACTACTACGCTTTCAAGACGAGTGTTGCGGCCAGTGTCAAAGCCTTTGAGTGGGCTGAACTGCGCTATGAGCAAGGCTTGAGCAATATCACAGAATACGCCGACTCACGCATGCGAATGGAAATCGCACAAGCCAACCTGGCGCGCACCAAATACGACTACATTTTTAAACTCAAAGTGCTCGACTTCTACCAGGGCAAGGCCATCACGTTGAAACCATGAACAAAACACTGAAACGCATTCTAATTGGGGCCGGCGTGCTAGCTGTGGCCGGAGTCGCATATCGAGTAACAGCTGGTAATAAAGACCACACAGAAGTATCTGTAGAAAAAAGCGCCTATCGAAGCATTGTGGAAACGGTAGCCGCCAGTGGAAAAATTCAGCCGGAATCGGAGGTGAAAATCCAATCGGAGGTCTCCGGACAAATCGTTGAACTTCCCGTAAAAGAAGGCGACCTGGTGCAAAAAGGACAACTCCTTGTGAAGATTAACCCCGACCTCTACACCTCGGCCTACAACCGTGCTGAGGCGGCACTCAACAGTTCTAAGAGCAATCTAAGCAGCGCGAAATCAAGACTTGCACAAGCCGAAGCACAATTCAACGTCACTAACCTCAACTTTCAACGTCAGAAAAAACTCTTCGATGATGGCGCCATTTCAAAAGCAGAGTTAGAAAACATCACCAGTCAATTTGAAACCTCTAAGGCCGAAGTGGAGGCCGCCCGCGAAAGCATCAACAGCGCTCAATTCGCCATCGAAAGCGCTCTTGCCGGCGTTAATGAGGCAGCCGATAACCTGAAGCGCACAAACATTTTGGCGCCCATGACCGGCACTGTGACAGCTCTCAACAAAGAACTCGGTGAAACCGTTCTTGGAAACAACATGATGAGTGGCGACGTGATTATGAATATCTCCGCACTCGCATTCATGGAAGTAAACGTAGAGGTCAATGAGAGCGATATCGTGCGTGTGAATGTAAATGACACCGCACTTGTAGAAGTAGACTCATACAAAAATGAAACG
>Ga0169931_10010376_pt1 | contig 13275 bp, 15 predicted proteins | sample Kivu_15m_20L_FD_129675 | JGI IMG/M metagenome (GOLD analysis project Ga0169931, IMG submission 129675) | Freshwater microbial communities from Lake Kivu, Western Province, Rwanda to study Microbial Dark Matter (Phase II) - Kivu_15m_20L... | ecosystem: Environmental > Aquatic > Freshwater > Lake...
AGAATCACTGAAGAAGGCACAGTGGTATCTCAGTAGATTAATTGAGCTGGATGAAGTTTAAAACGGTTGCAGTTCGTCTTCATCATCCTCGTCGTCACCCATGCAACTGGCGGCGAGTTCAACTAATTCAATGTCGGTGGGCAAGTCCCAGTCCAGTTCAATATTTTCATCAGCCATTAACGATTTAATGGCGTACCACTCCATAAGACGTTGGTGGTAAAGGTTTAAAAGTGCTGAGTACAGTTGATCCCAAGTCATTTCTTGGGCGGCAAGCTCAGCCTTTCGCATGGAGAATTGCAGTTCCAAAGGGAGTTGAAACTCTCGTGGTTCGACTGAACGCTCCATGTAATTCTCAGCCTTAGCTTTAAGTATTCTAAGACCACATGGCAAAGATCGAATCGAGTTCTTCCTCGGCAAAAGACATCCACGGGGAGCCGTCAATGTCAAAATCGTTAGCAAACTGAGACAGGATATAAGGACTGATGTTTTCTTCTAAGTTGCGAATTGCGCGAACTTGATGTGGTGCGGCCGTGTAATTGCGGAATGCACACAACAAAATTTCCGTGGAGGCCCAGGGATTCACATCAATATCTTGGAGAAATAATGTAATTTCTTCTCGCCTGCGGTCGATTAAATTTCCCACAACTTTATGATCTGCATCAAAAATCCAGCTGCTCATCACCTGGGTAGCGCCAAAGTAATCTTCTCTATCCAGGCAATCGATGATTTCGCTGTAAAGAAAGGGCTCCCAACCAATTGAATGAATAAAAGAAATCAAGGCTTGAGTCATGTGGTTATCCAAGCCTAGGTTTAATTTTTCTAGCTGACCTTCAATTAAATGAACTTCGTGAAATAAATATTCAAGAGCTTTTTCTTTTGCACAAAGCTGTCCTTGTTTTACCGGAGAACCGTCTGGATAAAACTGCGTGCCATAACCAAACGTATACGGCTCGGCTCCAGTGTACGGATCGGGGTATGCCTTTTCGTTAAAGCCTTCGTACTTACGAATTAAAGTAACCGCACGAGTAACGTCAGACATTGGGGGTAAAACCTATTACCCCCAATCATACACAATTTATTTATTACCTTGACCACGTAATTTTTTACGCCCGTGATTAGGTTTTGAATTCATTCCTTGTCCTTGTTTAGTTTTTTTGGGACGTGATTCAATTTTGATTGCAGTGCTGGATTTGGGTTTGGCCATCAGTTGAAAAAACTGGCTTTACCACTTTACTCGAAAACGCGCATCGTGCTCGTTTTGGCACAAGCTACCACTTAACTTTGTGACTCCAGTACCTGGCAGACATTATGTCGGGTTTGGCATCTTGGGCGTTGTGACGAGCGTAATAAGACTTTCGCCGGGCCTTCTCTTTTTCTGTTGTCGGGTTCTTGCCTGCGCCTTTTACTCCTTGTTGACCAAAGCGTATGATTTTTTCTTCTCCCCCTTTACAAGCTTTAACAACATGACTCTTGGTGGGGTGACCAGGAGTCTTTTGTGGTTTATTGCACGCCATTTTATCTTTGGCAATCTTGGCCGCAGTGGCTGCCTTTTTGCGTTTATCAGCCATCAGAATCCCTTAAAGAAAGATGTGAAGTCACTAAGTATTGAAGCGCCTGTTTTGGACTTGTAATCCTCTTTGTCATCATCTAATCCTAATTTAAAGTAACTTTCCGTTTTATCTTTCTCGTCCTGGTCATCAAAAGAGAAGATGTTGGTAAATCCTTCTTTGTCACCCATTAATTTTTCAATTGTGCCAAAGGCTGCAAACGGATCTTGCGTATTCAAGTCAATGAATTTCAACCCATCCGCACCGCCGCCAGCCTGCGTCAAAAGTTTTTGTTCTTCAAAATAAAGGTCTGGGAAAAACTGTTCGTAAAATTCTTTTTCGTCCCCTCCGTATCCATACTGTTTAAACGCCTTGTATAGCGCAGTCTCGCCCTCGGGAGTTCCAGCGGTATCCGTTGGTTTGTCAATGTAAAAAACACCAAGATTTTTTTGACTGGGTTTGATTCCTTTTTTCTGCAATTCTTTTAGTTGTTCATTTAATTCAACGGCGGAAACCGTTTTAAAAGTATCTGAAATATAACTTTTTAATTCGTCATAAGAACCTTGGAATGTATCCAAGCCAAATGTTTTTAATACTTCTCCCCATGTCGACTTGTCTTCTGGATTGACCTTGGCACTGCTCAGTAAGTTTTCTGTAAATTCATCTGGCTTAATGAATTCACCAAAGATTGACATATTGTCAACTTTGTTTTTAATTGCTGGAAGAATGTTTGCATAAATATAATCTTGCACTTTTGCTGGCGTCCAGAGATCTTCTGCGGCGTCAAAGCCTTGAGCCTGACCCTTTACTTGAAAATGCAATTTTGCAAACGCATCTTTATCCGTAGGATCAATGCCATATTTATAGGCTTGAATATACCAGTAGCCATTCTGCGCCGCAAATTGTTTTTTGGCTTCTTCCCAATCCGCCGCAACAGTCTTTGCTTGGTTTTGATAAGCATCTTGTTGTTGCTGAATGCCAGCAAGACTTTTAAGTTGTTCAGATTTTAAATTTGCATTCGGATCGAAGTAAAATTTTGGATCAAAATAAGCGTCTTGGAATTGTTTAAGTTGATCTAAGTAGGCTTGTGATTTAAGTTGCCCCACGTCTGCAGCAGCATTCAGAATGTCCTGCGTCTGAAAGGGGTTCTGTTCTTCGTCTGCAACGTTCACATATTCCATAAATTCGCTAACGGTTTTTGATTGATTGAAGCGAGGAATTAAATACTGTTCAATAAATTGTTTGGCAAAATTTGCTTCAATTTTAATTTTTTCTTCTGCGTCTTTTACGGTTACACCTAGTTCAAGATCTTGTTCGTATTGTTTTTTTAAACTGTCATCAAACCATTGTTGCCAGTTGTAGATGGTACTGGTGTTAACTCCCGTCATCTTTTGAAGAGATTTTTCCAAGCTTTCCTTCGCCTGTGTGCCGCCGCCACCAAAAGCAAGGATGCCACCAACGCCAGAGTCTCCCAAAATCGAGTTTGTAATTGACTCATTGATGTTCATGATTTCCTGGAAACCCGGAAGTCCTCCCATCATTGACAAAAGCTGCTCTTTAGCTTTTGCTTTTTGCATTTCATCGATAGTATCTTTTAACACATCTTGCGTTAACGCTCCAAATTGTTTGGTTTTTTTAACAATATCTGATCCAATTTCCTCGGAAACGATCTCTTCTAACTCTGTTCCAGGTGTTACTTCTTTCAGGGCTTCGTAGCCAATGCCAAGCTGTTTGTCTTTAATCGCCTGAATGTCGGCGTCGGTTGGTTTTTTCTCTAAGTATGACTTAGCTTCAGTTAGTTCTTCTGCTTTATTGCCTCGTTTACCAGCTGGTTTTCCTGAATATGTGTAATTTTGCAAAGCAAAAATACTAGAACTTTTGTATTGTTCTGTGATGTCTAAATCGCCAACCTTAACTGCGTAATCCCATTGTGCTTTAACGTTTGGATTCTCCGCCAAATAATAACTTGGATCAAAGTCACCCGCCGGAGGTTTGGCGCCGAGATCTACATTCCACCCCGCACCAATTTTTTGTTCTTTATACCAAGTGTCAAAACTATCTTTGATATCTTTACCGAGTTGAGTGTCGCCCCAGGAAGATCCGGTGATCTTTCCTGCTTGTTGCAGATAATCAGCGCCCTTTGTCGCGTTGATGGTTTGCCAGGCTTCTGCCTCGTATTGATTTTGTTTTGTAGCAATAGAGTTTTTTAATTCGTTGTCTTCGTTAATTTTTTTGTTAAGTTTATTCTGTGCTTCAATGTCTTTATTTTTTTTAGCGTTTGCTTGATTTTGAGCAAAATCAGCGACAGTAACCGTTTTTGATTGGCCTCCTTTAACACCGGTTTGGGTGACGGTTTTAGTTAAATTAGTAGGCAATAAATCTGTGTCTTTTAAACCGCCATTGGCATAAGTTGGATTGTCTGTTTTTTCAGGCTGATAAACCCATTTACCTTTTAAGTAATAAAGCGCCATTATCCAGCTGCAAACTTGGCAAGTACCGTATCAACATTATAAGCAAAGATTTCAATAGGCTCTTGAGACATCCAGGCTTTTATCCGCGTGTGACGAGAGGGGCAATAAAACTGCTGCTGAGAATACCAGTCATCTACATTCGTACTTGCTTTGTTTGAATTACAACGCCTGCAGGCGGGAAGTAAATTGTTCCTGTTGCTGGAACCAGATTTAAACCTGGGGACAATGTGGTCTAGGCTTGTTGCTTCATCACCGCAATAACCACATTTGTGGTCCCAAGCGTCGTAAATAGATTGTCGATAACGCTTTTTGGCTAGCTTTGGAGTTAATTCAATGAGGAGGGAGAGTGGATCCTGCTCACAATTGAACATACTCTTAGATTGTCGTTACCTCATTTTAATTTCCCCAAATTTGTTTAGAACTGTAACAGAAAACTTAAACCTATATTAAGGGACTTGACACAAGCATTAAGACCGATACCGTATGAAAGCACGCGTTTTTTCTGCGCCATGACCAAGATCAGGGGTTGGGTTTCCGCCCAAAGGGCCGAAGAACTCCTCGGCATTGACCGCAAAACACTCTTCAAGTACCGCGACAACGGCACCCTGAAGCTGGGCCCCCATTTTGCAGCCTTTCCCGAAACGCGTTCTCGTGACAGCTACCGCTGGAACACAGAAAAGATCAGGAGACACCTGCAAAAGCAGGGACTAATGCCTTCTTGCGTTTAAAAGTTTTGTAATGCGATTTGCGTAGACGATGGGCCAGGAGCAAATCAGTAATGTTTAAGGACACTTTCTGATATGCGATAGCCTGGTAAAGAGAAACACGAAGAGAAGATAAGCAGCTCTGCAGATTGCGGGGCTGTTTTTCTTTTAGTTCAAAAAGCAAAACCCACTGAAGATGCAGTGGGGAAATTGATCTTTTTTTCGCTTTAAGAAAAATTTCGGCTCCGTCTCCCCATTGAAAATCGATTAAATCTTCTGGCTTGACGCCATACGTGGCAACCATGGCATAAAGCCATCCGACTTCTTTTGTTTTTGGTTTGGAGATCAGCTTGAAATATTCGTCTACTATCCGCTGATCCACAGGCGGCTGATAGGACATGACTGATGTGAACTGGATTAACCCGACCATAACTGCTCGGGGCACCAGGGAGCAAGGGCTAAAGAAAACCTTAACAAGTCTCGTAAGACTTAACGTAAGTATACATCAAGTAGTTATGTACTAGGTTCTTGGTTCAAAGATGGAACGTACTCTTTTCCTTCTTTGTCAATCATTGTGAAATTTTCCATGACCACCAGATTAGAGGGAATGTTGAATAGTTTTTGCATCATTGGCATCATCATTGGCGACTGACAGTTATACGGCGGCACATCCATCTTGGACAGTGCACCACGAGTTAACAAGGCTGCAGCAATTTCGCTTTGATCTTTTTCGTTTTGATCAACTAATTTTTGCTCCCAGGCTGCCATGGATCCTTGCTGTACAGGGAAGTCGGAAGGCTCTGGGGGGAAAGTGCCGTCTGCAAACTTGAGCGCGTAAATGTGTTTGCAATATCTAAACTCATCCAACAAGGGTGTCCAGTTATCTGTTAATGAAGTAATGATTCCACTGCTTGTCACGTAATCTTCATAGCTCGGCATTCCATCTGCGGCTGATCCAGGTATGGCTGGATTGTCTCGATTGGCGCCGCCCCTCAAGTATGTTGCACCAAAGTCTGAATAAATGCCCGGATTATCCCTTGCCGCTCCTGGCGTTGGTACTGATCCTCCTTGAGAGAAGGGCACATTTTGACCAGGGGGTGAATATACGGTCATCTGTCGATTGACCTGAGCAGAAGTCATTGCGCTGTTATTTAAAACACCGCTTAAAGTCATTCGTTCATAACGGCCAGGTTTAATTGTTGCCACGTTGTTTCGTGGGAAAACTTTACGGCTGGTGTCTCCATCTGATTGAACATACATGTAGTCTCGTCTTGTAAAGTCTTGACAAGAACAACAAAAACGAGCCCCAGTAATTAAAAATCTTCCGGGTGTAAAGCCAACGGGAGACGGCGTTAATAGTTCTTTATCGGGCGAAACATACACCGAACCAGCCTTTCGAAACTTCAAAACACCGGTAAACGGATTTGTCTGTACTAAAACCGCTTGAACATAGCCATATCTTTTTTGTGTCGTGGGATCAATTGTATCTGCGTTAATGATGGGTCCTCCGTCAACAATTACTCGATCTTCAAGGATCTCCGTTGTAATCGGAGTGATTCCGAATGGAACACCTGCGATTTGTACATAGAACGGTGGCGGCAATGGATTAGAAGGGCTCCATGCACCCGCTAAAGTCACATACCAATAGCTGCTGTCTTCCGTCACGGAAGCAATTGAAAGTTTTTGAGAGCTGACTGGATCTGTTAGTTGATCGCATCGAAGAGAGCCTGCATATCGCCAACCGGCCCAATGCATTCCAAGTTCTTTGTTTTTAGTTGGGAAACCAACAAAAGCACCTGAAACTGTGGGTTGAGGGTTAGAAACCGAACCCGGAGTTCCAGATGCAACGGGGATTACATATTTAAAGGGATATGTAAAGCTGTTGTCATAGAAAGAAGCGGTGGCAATTTCATAGCCGCGCCTCCATCTGGACCACGCTGCCTCCCTGTTGGATGAGTAAAGAGAATCTGGCACCGAACCACGGGAAAATTCAGTGGTGATCGGCTTTACTCCGTTAGGATTAAAGTTCTCCGAACGAGCGAAAGCCCCAAAAGAACTCCCACTGGTTTTGGCCATTCTTAGAAGAAACCGCCTTGAGCAATAATATGGGCGCCTGGAATGTAGCCAGAAGGATTGGGGCCATCCGGGAAAACTCCCACGTAAATCCGGTCGCCTCGTTCCAGGTAGATCCCTCGTCCGCGCAGAGGTGTGCCATTGCCAAGTCCAGTGCTGTTTCCGGCTTGCGGAACAGGAGTCGAAAGAACGGGCATTACGTCAGAACAATCGACAGTTGCGACATTTGCGGGAACTTGCTTAGCAAATAAAACTCGATAATCTCCGTTTGCTGGGATGGGAGTAGTTGTGCCGCGTGTCTGATAAAAAACGAAAGTAACTTCAGGTTGATATCCATAGCCAATGCCGTTATATAGAAAGCCTGTCGCGGTACCGCCCGAGTACAAAAGATCTGTATTAATTCCTGTCAACGTTGTTGAACCGGTGTAAGTGTAATAACCAAATCCGCTTGCGGCGGGAGTGGAAACAACGCCGGTATCAAAAACCAAAACAATCTGGCCACTGGTCAGTGAAACAACAGTTCCAGAAGTTCCACTGGCAACCACATAATCCGCATCTCGATAGTAATCGTTGCGGACAATTGTAATTGAATCAACAACGCCGCCATTGTTAGTATCTTCACTTAAGGCGGCATCCATGTCCACCAGGATGGAAGGCGCCTGTCCACCTTGGACAAATAGGGTGTTAGAAGCCGAGCTACCAACCGTTTGCGTTGTGACTCGCACCGAGTCAAACAAAGGCCGATCAACCAACAACGGCTGTTTATTTGTGGAAGTAGAGGCCAATTTCCTTATCCAGCTTTTTGTTAATTATAGCCTTATTGAATGCCACCCACTGACATGAACTGTTTTAACCTGTCGGGCAAATTCATCTTCTGCATTAACGCTGCACTGGGGTTCGCTTGTAATGCAAGAAATTTTTGAAAGAACGAACCTTGGTCGGCTGGTGGCTCAAACAAGGTTGGCCCCTTAACATCTCCAGGCAAAACACTGGGGTAAAGATCTAAATACTCTGAAAATCTTGCCATTATGGTAACCCAATTAAGCTGGTGGGATTAGTGATAGTAGAAAGCACGGAGCCAAGAAGGGAACGTTTTAATGCGCCTAACAAGCCTTGCGATTTCTCATTGGCACTATCTAATCCTGGTTTTTGACCAAGGCCCAGGGAAGAAGAAAGAATGTCTTCCACTGAGCGTTGATTTGCTCCTTGGGGCACTGTTGCAACAGTTTGAACAGGAACAGAGAGTTTTTTCTGCTCTTCGTAAACTTTGTACAAGTCCCCCAAGCTTTTTACTGGCTGCCCATAATAACTCTGACCTGCGGCGGTAGGTAAAGAAGCCCATTCGGGAGCCAGTTTATCCATCACCGTACCAAACTTGGCACCCTGTAAAAAAGGATCTAAAGCGCCACGGCGTTCAATCAACCGGAGCGCAGCGATATCTTGTTCTTCGGGACCGAACTTTTTCAATCCCAGCTCTTTGGCCACACCCTGCCAAGTACCTGGAAGAAACTGATAAGCACCTGCTGCGGCACTGGAGTAACCACCAGATTTAATAACACGATCTGGATGACGACTTAAATCATTAAATTTGCCGCCACCAAACATGGTCCTGTATCCGGACTCGCCAGGAGTTCCTTCGGCATAACGAATTGTATTCAGCAAAGCCCGAACCTGGGGCCTCTGAAGCAACTGGCGATAGCGGGATGTTTTATCTGCCATACTTACTATTTTACTGTCCTTATTCTCCTACCCAATTTGACTCGGCCTTGAGACCAGGGATGAACACAGCTTGAAGAGAAGCAATAATGCTTAAAGCGGCAGCAAGGCGTTTGACAAAATTAAGGCAAAGAATCATTAGATTAAAGCAACAACACTGGCCTCCATAGATCAAAAGATCAGTTATCCAGCTGGTGGACTTACATGCAATACAATGCCAAGTTCATAAGTTTATCAAAAGGTTATTTTAAGCGACTTTCAAATGCACGCTTAAGAAGTGCTAATTGCGTTTGTGTCAGATCTTCAGAAGATGGAATTTGAAGTCCACGCTTAAATACTTCTGTTCCGATCATGGAAGGCGGCATCTGCCCTGGAGCGCTGACGCCTAGCTGCTGTGCATCTACACCCAAGCCAAAGCCGGTGGTAGGCATCTGGGCGGCAGAAGGTAATTGTACGTTACTGGGAAGACCAGCCGCTTCGCTGGCTTGTCCATAAACTGTTTGAGTCACTCCAGGGACATCTGTACCAAACACTTGGCTACCCCGCATGGCCGCAGAGGTTTGATAGCCGACTTGACCGGGGCGAACACGTTTGGCTAATTCAGGATTAGTGGTTGCCCAGATCTGCAAACCAATTTTTTCTTTTTCTTCGGGTGAACTTGCGGCGTTATATGCTTTTGTTAAATCAGCAACTTGATATTTTTTAAAAAGTGGATCTTGTTCAGCTAACTGAGCTGCGACTCTTTTTTCTGCTTGGTATTCTCGTTCGGCTGGATTGGAAACAGTCGCAAAAGTATTAGAATCAGCAAGGGGGTTGGCACTTGGATTCCAGTCCGTAGGACCATATTTTCCCGTTTCAATGGCATTGAGTTGCGGCACAGAACGGCCCGAACCCTTGCCGCCGCCCATGCGACCGCCGCCGGGACGATAAGGCGCTACTGGTCGATTCAATAACCGCTGAGCGCCTTCTGCAATTCCAGGGGCAAACGAAGCGGCAGAAAGCGCCCAGGGAATTGCCTGGCCAACTCTAGACAATAACGAAGCGCCTTGCAAAGCGGGACCAATCATGTCTATCTCCAAACAAGATTTAAATAAATACGAGAACCAACAGCCGTATCTGCAGGGCCAGGGAGTGCCTGAATGAATTCAGCACCTGAACGCTCATAGCGATACCGAGCCTGGAAAGGGTCCTTGTAATTCGGAACGTAAAGAATGTTGGCTAAACGATTTGTTTCGTAAAGGTAAATCTCGTCCCATACTTTCAATGCCTCTTTGGCATTGCTAGAACGAATAGTACGATCAACGTCACCAACGATGCTTTCTAAACGTGTAGAAGGAGAAGTGGCAACTTCTGTTTTCTTTTCTGCCGTATCACACCGTCCGATTTGGATAGTGATCTTGTCGTAGAAATAAGAATCCGGAATGGTGTTCATCGCTTCTTCCAGTCGGGCGTAATCACCCGCTGGCACGGTCACCGTGAAGTAGCCCAGATGATACCGGACTCTACTCTTATCGAAGTCGCTTAACTGCACTTCTGAGTCTCCTTATCGTTTAATTATAAAAGCAAGTAATCAACCAAAAATACCGCCAAAAAAGTCTTTAGAGCCAGTATTGAATCCCGCCATGTACGGATCCAAAGTGTTGTAAGAAGATAAAAAAGAAGTTGGATTTAGTGCTTGGGATAAAACATTTCCCAATAATTGCTCTTTTAGTTCTTGTTGTAACGTCTTTTGTTTTTCTCCTGTGCCAGCCTGAGTACCATAAAGAAAAGCTTTTAAGATATCTTCTGTTCTTGTGCTTTGGCTTTCCGACGCAGCAGGAAGTTCTGACGCAGCAGGAGCCTTTCCAAGAACATTAACATCTCCTGCTTCTGGCCGGTCAATATTGCCGTGTCCAACACGCGCGATAACGCGACCGCTGGGGTCTAATGATTCGGAAAAATACCCATAGCCGCCGCCAGAACCTCTGCGTACCTTGCCTCCTGCAACTGCCGGAATATAAATAGACGCATCTTCTACTGCTCCTTTTTCAAACCTGCTTTTACCTTTAAAAGGCAAATAATAATCAAACGACTGCCAGCCGGGATGCTGACTGTGACTGTGTGCTGCGGCAGCTTTTTCTAACAAATCTACTTTTTCAGCAAGTTCTGCATTTGGATTCCAACGACGTCCCGAAACCACGGGATTAGAAAATTCAATTTCTCTACCAATTGCTTGCTTTTGTTTTGCCAAGGCATCAAACATTTTTACCCGTTCAGCAACAGGTAAAGAAGATAATAATTTTAAATCGACATGATAAGGAGTACCGGCCCCACCTTTGCCCTTGGGGGCGGTAAATCCAGATCGCTCCGTATAATACGACATTATCCTTTTCTTTTTATTTTAAAACTAAAAACCCCCGGTTTCCCAGGGGCTTTGGAGGAGATGGTTTATACACGGATTAAGTCAGCCGCTAGAACCGAGTCCCAATCGACTCTTTTAATTTGTCTTAGCTGCTCAAGATTATTAAATCTTTCACCCGACAAAGACATCTGGAGATCCTTGATCTCACGAGCTGTTTTAAGCCCGATGCCCTTGATGTGATCTGCAATCATTTGAGCAGTTGCCCCATTAATGTTGAGGCGATTATCAGGGGGAAAGGATCGCGGTTCTTCCTTGGCTGCTTTGTCCTTAACCTGAAGAGTTTTGACAGTTTTAGTTGCCTGTTCGTCAGGAGCTAGTTCAGTCTTGTAAACAGTAAAAAGGCGACCGTCTTGGTCTTCGACCATAAACCAATCGCCATCATCCCATTCACTTACAACTTTGACGCGGACATTAGTCTTTAGGTGCTTGTAGAGCATGAGGACCAGAAAAGCATTCTGGTCCTAGTTTACCCTAATCAGCTGACAGTGCGACCAATCAGATAGCCGTCAATGTCTTCATAACCAGCGGCAGTGTCAGGCTGGATATAGCACACTTCAACGACGAAGTAACCAGCGCGACCAGCATTCGAATCGCCACTGGAGATGTACCAACCGCCAGAAGTGGTGGTGCCGGTAGTGGTGCCGCGAGCGTACACCTTGTAGGTGGTAGCAGAAGTAACTTCCTTATACACACCCGAAGCGGTGACACCAGCAGCGCCAGTAGCGGTGAGCAGAGCGTTGTTGCTGTAAGCAGCGGAACCACCAGCGAAGAAGACTTCGCCAGGCTGAGAGCCAGAAACGGTGGAAGTTAGGTTAGCCTGAGACACGCCTTCGCCAACACCAGTAACGGCCACAGGGCCGCTGGCATCAGGGCAGAAGGTAAGAACGTTGCCGGTAGCAGCGTAAATACCAGAAGCAACACGGCCGTCACCCCAGCCAGAAGCAACCGAAATGGTGGCGCGATAAACGTAAGCAGGCAGCGTGGAATCGCCAGAGATCACCATGCCGGTGATGTCGGGACGAGTGTCATCATTCCGATAAGGGGAAGGAACGATCACATTGCCGGTACCGATTGCACCGCCACCAGAAGTAGCGGTAACGGCCACGTAACCACGCTGTTGGAAGTAGCGATAGCCGGGGATGGCCAGCACCGAAGTGGGGCCACCCTTGGAGGCGTTATTAGTCCCGTCGTCGTTGGTATCAATGTTTTTGTACCAACCGTTCAGAGCTTCCGCCCAGTTGCCGGGATAGATTTTCTTAGCAGACAAATAGGTCATTTATCTTTTCCTATGTTGTGAACTTATGGTTAATTATCAGAGAACGCCGTCATCTGAAACGAAGCTGTAAGCAGTGGTAACGAAGTCCTTGTTCAGGATTTCGAAGCCTGCGTACAGTTGCCAAATCAGGATGATGAAACGGCTAAAGTCATCGTTATTGTTGATGAGCACCTGTGCATTCGGACCGCCGATGCCAACGCCAACCGACTGAGGACCAAAGAAGAAACCTTGGGCAACTTCTTGGTTGCTGTAAGAAGCAGGATCGGTGAAAGAGGCGGAAATGTTCTTGGTGGGGAAGTTGGTCGACTCGAAGAACTTCACACCTTCAAACTGAACGCCAGTAGGCATCACGGGTTCGCCAGCCAGGAAGTAGGCTTGGCCAGCCTGGGGACCCATGTAGAAGCTGGCGTTGTTCGGCATCATGGGATTGCCCATGTACATGCCTTGACCAGGATTACCAGCGTAACGAGCGATCTCACGGAAGTCGGAGTCACGACGCAGATGCATCATGAACACGGGATCGCAAATACAACGATACAGACCATCAGCAAAGGTCGGAACGTTACGCTTGCGCAGATCTTTGACAACATTCAGCAGGTCGGTACGAACCGAAAACTGTTGTTGATCGGCAGTATATTCAGTGCCAGAATAGGTGATTTGGCCGGAAGAGTTTTTAACTTTACCACCGGGGAAGAAGTAACCACCTTGGGTGCTAGAAGCAGCGCCATTAGCTTCTGCTTTAGACAGCTCGTCAATGAAGACGCGGTCACGCCAGCGGCGATAGTCGTCAAGGAGCGTCAGGCTACCGATCGACTGATGGAACATGTTGAGATTACCAGTGTCCAGCAGAAGGCGCTGAGCAGTAATCAAAGTTTCGCGAGCAATCTTAAAGGTCGAAGGCTGGGTCGGATCGCCAGGATCAGCAGGGCCAGTATATTCGTTAAGCACCACCAAGACTTTTTCTTTGGTGATGTTACGGCTATTGGCGGTACCAATGGTTTGGTCAGCCACACGAGCACGGCTGTCCTTAGTGCCAGGGTTACCCCAGAACTTGTAGCGATCAAGTTGAACAGTTTGACCAGGTTGA
>Ga0169931_10010377_pt1 | contig 13274 bp, 5 predicted proteins | sample Kivu_15m_20L_FD_129675 | JGI IMG/M metagenome (GOLD analysis project Ga0169931, IMG submission 129675) | Freshwater microbial communities from Lake Kivu, Western Province, Rwanda to study Microbial Dark Matter (Phase II) - Kivu_15m_20L... | ecosystem: Environmental > Aquatic > Freshwater > Lake ...
TGACTTCTGATGAGATTAGATAGATAATAGACTGTAACGATAGAAAATAAGGTGATTTGATATGGTTGATCAAAGATTGGCTAATAAAATATACATCTACTTCTACATCGATTTCTGAAATAAATTACAACAAGATAAGTATTACTTAATAGGATATAATATAGATAATATTTAAATGTAAATTATTTTCATTAAATAAATAGATTAAAAAATCAAGTAATCAATAATAGCATATAATTAAGTTCTTCAATGATATATTTATCATATTAGATAGTAATAAATAGTCAAAACAACTTTCACAATTGTTGACTATTTTTATCGCTAATCAAACATCTATATAGCAGAATCTATATTAGACATTCATAATAACAAACCAACAACAAAATACCATACATTTTCAATAGTACCATCATTATTATATAGTTAATTATACCAAAAATTATTATCGTCATAGTCTTTCATAAAATCATTGAAACAACTAACATCATTAACATAAACGATACAACACTAACATACTAATAATTTATATAACAATTTCATTAATTTATGGTAAAACTATTATAAGCAGTTTATCATAATCTTAATTAATAAAATAAATCCTCTCAACAACATCACTAAATAAAAAAAGTAAAGTAAATACCCTAAAGAGATACAGCGATATTTATGTAGTAACTAAGTGAATATCAATGTAGATTTGAAGAGATACGATTAATAATTGACGGGGTTTAGAAAGAATATTGGTTAGTTGTTGGGTAAGAGCTAAAGATTGATGTAGAGTTAGTTGTATGTTGGTAATATGATGGATGATATATTTAAGGTATATTAATAAGGCATAGCATAGCTTAATAAATCAATCAAATAGTATATAAATCAATCATTAATAAAACCTAATCTAAATATATTAAATCAATTATTATCTATTATACTATTCTGTCAATCATTTAACCAATTAATATCAACATCCTAACAACAAACATCTAAATCTAAATCATAAATAGTCATACCTATTAATACTAGATTATCTAATTATAAATTGTAATTCGATACAAAACAACTGAAATCATTCTATTGTTGTTTTTACGAACAAAACAATATTAATAAATCTAAGATATGGGCTATCAATTTTGATCATTTCTGGATGAACTACTATAATCTAAAACAACAACAGATAGTCATAATCAAATAGATTATTATGTATATGTTATAAGGGATGATATAAAATATAGATTAGAGTGGTAAATAATTTATTAAGATAAAGCAGTAATAGAAACACAAGAAGATATAATTGAAATAAAGGCAGAAATAGAAGTAGAGATAAAAGTAGAGGTAGAATGTGATAAGTAATATGCCTTAGGATGTTAAGTCGATTGCATTTAGTAAAAAGAAAGTAATCAACATCAATTGATAAATTGATTATTATATTGTTTATAGATCATATTTTTATTATATTTATTACTACTTTTATTATTTATTTTACGTTATTAATTAATTTGTTGTCATATAAAGATAATTAAATATATTGATAACATATATTGGTTACATGAAACTTGCATAATAAAAAAAACCTATTAAATTTTAATCAATAACACCTAAAACATTAACCTATCGCAAAAGAAAACTTCATATTAAACAAGATAAATAATCTGCAATTTTTAACAATGTCTAAACCTAACATTAATTATATATTAAAACACATCGGAACATTCCTAATTACATACTATAAAATACTAAAAATCTACATAATTATACAGATCGTCTATCCTAGCATAATAAGACATTAGATGTCACTAAAATAAGGTCTAATCATATAAATATTCATCCAAGGCGCATATTATAAATTAAACAGCAGTATAGCTAGTTAAAAAGATCATAAAAAATATAATTATAAGCTTATATGCATAGGAAAACTAATAAAATAGATGACAATCATATGAATCATATAAATAAAATGAATAAAACTTTTATGGTTCATGATGTCAATCTAGAAAATCAAAAGAAATATTCTTCTTAAAGTAAAAGATAGTATCATTATTAACCATATAATCATTTACGAGGGACCTATTCTCAGATAGGTAAAAGGGCTAAGCTATTGAAAAAAGAAGCATATGATAGGACATTTGGACCAGATATTAGTGCATTAACTACTAATAGTTCTCATATGCCTCATAGAAATGCTATAAACTTAAATAATAACATAGATAGATCGAGAGATATGTATACATCTTAAGATAGGCGATAATTGATGTAAATAAAGCATAAAAATAAATTATAGAAGATAATAAAAAGTTTAAGTCTTACAAACAAAGCTAATCCATCATAATATGTTGATGATAATTAGATGTAGACTACTATGTTGACAGCTATAACAAATATGAACAAGATATGTAACTAAGGAGAATAGAATAGGGTTAAATTATTATCGTTGGATGATTTGAAGAAGATCAATAAGTAATATTTTAAAGATCTATTAAGGCATAAATAGAATAGATTAAATAATCGAAGGTCTTTAATATAATAAATCGATAAATAAACTAATCAATGATTTATATTTTTCATTATTTTATATTGATTAATAGCTTAAAATAATATAATAGACTAGTATTCATAATCTTATTAATTGTGATTGATATAATAGAATAGTATATAATATAATGATTATCAATCTAATGTTTATAGATCTTCCATTTATTTGATTAACTGATCATACTATTCCATCAATCTGCTATCTTGCTATTTCTATTAACTCTAATCCTAATCATATTATTACATCTATCCGTCTTAATATTCCTTAATCTTGAACCCTAATTAATCTTCCTTAATAGTTATCCCTTCTACTTCACTTATACATTCTTTAATGTCTATATCTATATCTATTTCTTATATATACATTAGATAATCATTGATATATAACTTATTTAATAAGTATCTTGGTTAGCTCTTCTAAAACATTAGACTTAAATCACATAATATACATTTGATGCAGTCTTTATTGAAATACTTAACTGTTATTTTAGTTGCTAATTAGCATATTTTAATATGCTTATACAAAGAATAAGTCAAACATCTTCTATAGCAATTAGCAACTATTTATTTGTATGTAATGTTTTTAGTATATAGATAGTTGGCATTTAGTATAATGGATGTTAGGTTGATAGTTTTAGATGATTATGGCCCAAATTATCCATTCATAACAATCAATTAATACATATAACTATAAACAATACTGAATATCTGTTTGATTATATTAGTTTTAAAATAGATATTGATTAAGATCTATTTATTACTACTTTTTAATTATTTTATTTTTTATTAATATTTATTATTGAATATATCTTTTTGCTTGCCTATTAGCTAATCCAAATATACATATATCTATTTTGATTTTATTATGCAGTTTATTTATTATTAATTGTCGTATTTGTCAAATAGATATGATTAGATATTGAATTTTTTAGATATGATTGATTATGATAGGAGGAAACGGTTGGAGTATGATGTTGTTTTAGGGTCGAAGGCGAATAATTAATATCGTTATTATTATAGATCGTTTAGTTAGTTCTAAAAGTTTAAATTAAAGCCATAGCCATATCCATCAGTTATATTACTTTGTTATATTATTACCTTTTATTTATTTTCATTATTTATAACCTATATTTTTACTTTGTTTGACTTTTTTGCTTATTTTTTATTGAGTATACTTGTCATCAATTACAGGTTTTAAAAATGTTATCCAGGTGTATTTTTTTATAGGTGACATTCTAATATATATTTTTAATGATAATAGGTGGCTTTTGATGGACTTTATACAGTTTTAAGTGACTGCATAAATTTTAAAGAGAGTAGATATGGTTTTAGATAAAATTTGAATGTATTGTCTTGTATATAAAATTATGATGAGTTGACTTTAATATATGGTAATCTTATATATACTTGTATGTGATTTTATGTTTGTTTTAATTTGAAATCAGGAACGATCATCTATATCTTTATCTTTATATTCTATATGTTATTATTTTATCAACAATTATAAGAATTGATAGAAAAATATGATTATATATAAGAAATCGATATAATTGATTTATAATAATCATTTCTTGTTATTTGAATCAATATCAATAAATAGAGTTCTTAATTGATATTATCATTTGAGTATCATAAAAATTATTGTTATTATCATATATTTTTGTAGTTTGAGTTAAATTTTTATTGTGAGATTAATATCTATAGTTTGTTAAATTATTACTGCGGCATATATCGAGAAATCATGTCCATGAAAATACCAAGTAAGAAAGACAAAACAGGTTCTTTCCAAAATAAATAAAGCAGCAAATTAAGAAATTCTAGTCAAAAATTTGGTTTCAGCCCATAAAAAAGTTAATCAAGACTCTAACAAAAAGATAAATATGGAGTAAGATTTCAAAGAAAAGATTTACGATAATTTTAACCTGGATTATATGTTACAGGCACATTGAAATATCAAGACGTACTTGATTTAAAAGAAGTATTCGATGCATATGATTCTACAGGAATGGGTGTTTTATTACCCAACGATCTTAAACTTTTATTAACACAAAACGGCTTCTAACCTAATCGTAAAACAACTTATGAAATCGTTGCAGAGTTTGATGCTGAATAAACTGGTGGTATTAGTTTTATTTAATTTATGAAGGCAATGGATACAAGACCTATTAAAAATTAAACTAAAAAGGAGATAGCTCAAGTATTTAAAAAGTATGATCATGCTAATAAAAACTATTTGGTTATTGATGATTTCAGATAGATCAATGGACAAGTAAAGTAGAATTTAGATGAGGAAACTCTTATGATGATGTTATAAAAAGCAGATTCAAATAAAGATGGAAAAATTAGTTTTGAAGATTTCTACTCTATCATGGTAAAAGATATTTATTGATCTTCTTTTAAGTTCATTTATTATTTATCAAAAAATATTATCTATATAATATTCGCTTTTTATCATAAAAATTTATTTTAACATAATAAAAAATATAAATTATGGTAGATTTGTACTTGAAAAGCTTTGCTCATGAATTTCATTCAATTAAGCTACATTATTTCAATATTATCATTATTTATTTTCTTTACTTAGATAATTATGTCTAAGATCTTTGACATTGTTTCCAATTTGCTATTTTTGGATTCTCAATCAATTATCCTATCACAACTCTCATATAATCAGCTTGCACTCGTTATTTTTTAGATATTTATTTAATAAAATAGCTATTATTAAAGTTCAATTTAATGTAATGTTGGGTACTTCGTCTCTCTCCTCTATCAATTTTGAAGCCTAAGCTATTATTGATATTTAATTTTTAAAACTTTGATTAAAGAAAAATAGGATTATGATTTTAAGATTTGAATGGGATAAAATGAAGTACGCAATGATTGATTGACTATGATAGAGGAAGATATCTTTAATATACTATGATTTAATATCCTAAATTCATGAAATGATTCTTTATAGTAATAAGAATATTATCTATTTATTATCTTTACGCTATCTAGAGTCTACCTGTATTTTAGATATGTTTATCAGGAATAATTTGCATATGAAATTTATTTATAGGACCTTTTTAAAGACTTATGCAACAATATTTGCCTAAATATATGGTTAATTATTTATCTTATCTAGCTTTGCAAAACCAACAATCTAAGTTCTTCTTACTAAAATATTATTATACTCTAGTAAACTTTATTCTTTTTGAAGTAAGCATAATCTTTTGTGAAGATTAAAGACAGGACTGCATTGAAAGAGGATCTTGATATTTAATATAGCCACATCGATGACCTTTGGAGAGTTATTTTTTGCATTAGATTGTTTTTATATCACCAAATCGTTATAAAAATTAAGTAATATCTGAATTTTTAGCCCAGTCTGGAAAACCTTCAAAAAAAATTGAATACTAGCCAGAATTATTTATTTTAACTTACTTTTCTTTTTCTTTTTGATTGATTTTACTTTTTAAAGTTAACTATCCATTATTTTTTTATATATTTTATTAATTCTGTCTTAAATTTGAATATATATTTTATAAAATATTATCGCCTTGTGCGCTCTATTTTAATCCTGCTTTCAAAGTTAATCCAAATATATATTTTTATTTTGTATTCTCTTAATAAGGTGCTACAGATATGAAATGGGTCAAGCAATTATCATTGTTGACATAAGGAGCCATTCGATAGAATGAATCACTTCCTGCTGCTATATGATAATGAGGATTAATAGAAGAGGCTAAATTACTTATAAAATTTGCACAATTAACTTTTTATTTACCTGAAATATATTTTGCTTAATTTGACCATTTATTTGTTATTAAAATATCTATTGTTTTTCCACGACAGATATTAAGAAACGATTATATATCAGATGATTATGGATTTTTATTTTTCCATTAATTATTATGACTAAAATATGCAATATTGATTCCTTGAACATTTATGATCCCATGAGAGCCTAAAAAGTTAAAGTTTTGACAAATTTATAAACCTTTTGGATGAAGTTTATGCAAAATTGGTGACATTTACGATTCATCTAAGAAGTATATAGGAAGAGGAATGGTTATAGTATGATTGCGAATGAGTTGAATAAATGAAGATGATTTTGGATGACATACTTATCCTGCCAATATCATGAAATCAAATGATTTTTGTGCAGTTAACGATGTAACTTTTTTAACTATTTCTTCTATATTTCCTCGACAGTCACAAGATATCAATATTTGAGTATTTCTCTTTTAATTATTCATTTAATTATATATAATCATATTAAATATAGATGAATTAGATATTATCAAATTTTAAGTTTATAGGTTATATTATTCAATATTTTTATTCCCTATAACTCATTATGCCTTTAGAATCAACATTTGTAAAATGAGGGTATTTATGTTAATTTGAGATAACGTAAATTATTTCATTAAATATATTTTTTAGTATATTCTATAAATAATTGATTTGTTGTAAATGCATAAAACCAATAAATTAGTTACTAAAAATTCTCCTAAAAGAAGTAATAATGATCTGAATTATACATTTCATGCCAAAGAATCATAATGTATTATCAAACCTGATCGTCCCAATATGACTTTAAAAAAATAATTGGCTCATGATAAATGGAATTAGACAGATGATTTATCATTATCGATGTCAATTTAATAAAAAAAAGATGTAATCCTTTTGTTATTAAGTAATATATACGATATCTTAGCGATAAAATTAGTAAGTTGGAAGATAATATGCATTATATCTATGGCTAACATGCAAGAATTTGTGATTTATTTTATAAGTAACTTGAAAAAATTAGCTAAATTAATCGAAATATGAACAAATAAAATGCATAACTCATGAATTAAATAAAAAAATTGTAAGAAAGTATTTCATCTTTATGGAAGACTAATAAAGCTAAGACTTATAATATTTACCATAACCATAATAGTAGGCTAAATATTATTGGACCTACTACATAAAGAATTTTTGACTCATTAACTTTAAGAAATGGTAACAAAAAAAGTATTTTAAAAACAGAAACATCTAAATAACGCAAAAAGCCTATTAACAGTGAAAATCCAATAAAAGATGTATCATTACTAAAAGAAATTAATCAAATCTAAAAAAATGATTTTTATAAGCCAAACAAAGAGAATAACATTAGAGAAGAATTTTATAGCTAATATCAGAATAAACCAATTATATAGAAAGCTAAATCTCATAATAAGATATTCTCTCCTTTTCGAAATTAGAAGAAGAAAGTAGTGATAGGAAAAAAGAATGGTTTTAGGTTTTGAAGTAACGATATAAAAAAGTAATGTTGATACTATTTAAATGATTATTATATAAATTACATCTATTATATGCCTATTTATAAGAATACATAGAAAAATAAAGAAAAGATCTTATTGATAACAAAAAATCAACAACATAAATGATAGGTCTTAAAAATAAATATCAAAAATATTAAAAAATGCTTTTGATTCATAAAACTAAGTAAACTATATCTAAATTTTATTTAATAGATAAAATTTATGCGTTTAAAAATTATATTAATATATTTTATGATTTAATTTTTTTTATAAATTTAAGAAAATTTATGAATGATCTATTGTTAAATATATTATAAAAAGTATGAGTATTTTTAAAATTATGTCTTTTATTAAAATGTGAAAGAATTAATTCTTTATATATTTGAAATCGTTTTGAGTTGATTATATTTATTTTTAACAAGATATGTTACTCAAGCAAACTCACGAACTTAAATTGGAACAATAGGTTAAAAAAATCTTATGCTTCTCAGCTGCCTATAACAATACTTATGTATTTGTTAGAATGGATGCTCCAGGAGAAAGATAAAGTATAGTTCAAGTCGATGGAAACGGAAAAATTTTGTATAGCCATACATACGAAGATATTATTAACTTCTTCGGACAACTAAATTAAAGAGAAGTTATAGTTTTTGATGTTCCAAAGAGTAAAATAGATATCCATGATCTTTAATCCAAAAAAATCAGATCAATAAATCACCAATTTCTATATGAAGACGTAGCCCAAATGCAAATTTAAACCTTCTACGAGACTAGAATGTTCGTTGTTGTTGAAAAGGGAAGCTTCAATGATCCAAGATTAAGACTGACTTATTATAGATATGATTAAACCGTTAATGCATAAACATGTGTACCAGCAGCAGAATTTCTTAGTGTTGAAAATCAATGGACTTATGAATATCCTTGCAGAAAAGGTAACAATCACTCAATGATGATTTGGTGGAAACATAAACATTAAGGTTAAATTGATTTCAATTATTTCGATTTGAGAGATAATATTAAAAACGATAAAATGACTACAGTTAAGGTCAAGAATACAATTGGAGAAGAATATAACATTCCAAACTTCCAAATATGTCTTTCAAATATGTGGGAAATCAGACCACATTAATTCTTATTAGTTTGCTACAGCAATAAAACTGAAGCCAATAAAAATAAAGATGGCGTTGTTAATAATAACTACGTTATCGATGAAAAACAAAAAACTATCAGATAAACTAAGTTTTATTTCAAAACTAATAAGTATGAAAATTTTGCATGGAACGATCAATTGATTGAAAACTTTAACATTGGAAATATTTCAATCTTTCATACATTCAAGCATTAAAATGGAAAGACCTTAAAGACTCCAGTCTTCTATATTAATAACTAAACATAAGAACAAGTTGCTGATTAAGAATGGGAGGCTATATGCTATGATAACTGGTTTGTTCCTGGATATGATTCATCAACAATAATTAGTTATTATTGTGACAACGGAGACGTAACTAAAATTACTGTTACTCCTAAAAAGATTATGGATCCTAAAGAAATCAGTCTTCATTTCTTATTGCACCTCAATTAAGATTTCGATGACGATTTATTGTCTGATGCTATAGGACTTCTCCATGGTTGATTCAATGATTCCATAAATATCTATTATAAATTATTTCTTTGTATTTAATAAGGTTATATCAATAACATAATATTAAGATATCTAAAAATAGATAATTCAATATATAAATCAATGTACTATTCTGAATTAGTATTTTATATTTTTATAATAAATGAACTAACACTAATATTATTATACAAATAAAAAAGCTAAAATAATAAATCTTCATAAATAATATAGCAAAATATAAAATATTAATCATCTATATATCTCTATTAAAAAAATCAAATAATAAATTTATAATTAGTTAGAAAATCAAGAATCTCCTCATTATTATTAATAAAATATCAGAAATGATTAAAAAAATAATGAAGAATAAAAGAAATAAAAAGATGATGATAATAATGATATTTAATCCTAATAAATGTTGGCAAGAGGCAATTTGAAATAATAATATTTTTCATATGAAACATAAGGTATAAAGAGATACATATATAGACCTTATTCTATTAATTCCAGAAAGTATATATAAAAATAATCCAAATCATCAATTAATCAAACAAATAAAGATAAAAAGCTTCTTAGTTAATAGAAGCCTTCAGTAAATATATCACAACTAGGAGATCATCGATCTTTAATGATTTACAATAATAAAACGATATAAGATAACGATTTATAATCTTTTCCATCTTACATCAAGTATTCAAAAGATAAAGATTAATAATTTAAAAAAATGCATCCAATTAGATGTTTTACTCAGATAGATTAAGAAAGATTACCTATTATAAATAACAAAATATCAAGACATCAGACATTAGCTGTACGTAAAGATTAAGGATATAATAATTGCATGACTAAAAATATTGATTAAAATCGATATATTATCAAGTAATTTATTCAACTGACGAATGATTTGAAAAGATTTACAAAAAGCAATTAGCGAATTTAAAAATTAGTAAAAATTTTATAACAGTTTAATCCTTTTTTTCGTAAAATTCAAAGAATTATAGGAGTTAGTCTATTAAATATAAGCGAGATTCAAATGAAATATGTTGGAAATGCTTTATATCAAATAGATCAAATTTATGATCATTTTTATATAATTTTGTATGGTTAAGTAAGACTTATAGGGAGAAACGATTCTTAAAAAATACGAAAAACTGGATAAACAATACTTTAATAAATATTATAAAGAAAAAATCATAAATTATTAAGAAGTAAATCAAATTAAAATGCAAAGATAACAAAATAATCATGGCTTTTATGCATAAAAAGAAAAGATTATTAAGATCTTGAATTAAATTTATTAAAATATGGATTCAAGAGAGGTCTTTAATAATTAAAAAATCTTGTCGAAAGAAATAGGGTGGCTAAACAAAATATAAGAAATAAAATAAAAAGTGTCATTAAGTGATTTATCATTTTTTTTATTTTAAAATATGAAATAAATATTAAAAAAAGCGGACTATTAAATGGATTATATTTATAATGAATTTATATATAATATATAAAATATAGTATAGGTATATGCAAATATAGTATTTAGCAAATTAAAATGATAATAATAGACAATTGTACATTTAATTAAAAAGCAAAAGCGATAAATTATAAAGATAATTAAAAAATATTAAAGCTTTACGTGAAGCCTAAAAAAGAAAAACTTAGAGTTTATAAAAGTAAAAAAGTATGTACAAATAATTAGCTTAGTTCTACAAAAAGATCATGTAATCTTCTTCAAATAAAGTAAATATTTAAATATCAGCAATAAAATAACTTAACTAACTAAACAAAAGCATAGATAACTAAGAAATGTATAGTTAATCTATACATAAGCTAATAGAGACTAGTAGAGATTTATATAATATGCGTGAAAAAGATGTCAATTAATTGAATGCTAAGATAAAATAATTGTAAAAAGAAGTTTTATCATTCAAAAATCGATGTGATTAAATACTCCAAGAAGAAAATGAATCAAAGGTAATTATATCATAAATTAAAAAATAGTTGTGTTTGAACATAAATCATCCAAAAAATTAGATCAAAAAAGCTATTACAGAGTTACAAACCACAAAAATGAATCTTGAAATTTTACTCCAAGAAAAAGAATATTAAATTTCGAAACTAAAAACAAATATAATGTAATATATAAATCTTCATTGATCATATATACATACATATCAATTTGATTCATTAATTTATAATCTCAAATGCCTTATTTCTTTTTATTCATAAGCTATATTACTTGTTTTATCACTTTAAGATTTGGCTTTGCATATGGATGCTTTTATTTAATCAAGTTTATTGCTTATTCAACATCCATATTCTCAAATAATGATAGATAAAGAGCAATAATTTGAGGTGATCTATAAATTCCAGCAGTACAATGAACATATATGCTGTTATTGCCTTTGATAAGTTATCTCATTATCTTTATACCACCAAGCGATTTTTTAATAAAATCTGTATCATTCATATCTTCAATAGAATATCTTCTGAATGTAATATTATTTTATTTGCATAAAAGTTCCATAAAGTGAGAACTAAGTCGATGAGATTTATAATCTTTTTAACTTTGAATTGAAAAAATTGATGTTATATTATTAGCCTTTATTTTCTTAATATCTTCATTAGAATTTGGATACGTTCCTAAAAAAAATGAAGGTGTAATTTGAGAAATCACGAGTTAATTTACATTAAACTTTTCATAAATTGAAATTTCACCTTTCGAAAAGGAAACTTTTTATCTATAAGCTATTGGTTGTTTTGAATTAGAAAAACTATATAACCTACCTGGTCTACGCTAACTTTTCCAACTACCATCTTTTTTTATATAATAATAGTAAAACTATTATCTTCCTCTGTAGGTATAAAATGTAAAAGTATAATTTTACTATTATATATTTTTTTAATCAAAGATTTTTTAAGATATTTTTTTTTAATTAGCAACATTATTGGATATACTTTTTTTTAACTATTTTGTTTATTGCCAGCTTCCTAACTCGATTATATTGCCAACAACATAATAACTAGTTTATGAAGATACATTTTCCTTTCCCAATTGCAATTTTAAAGTGATTCTATCCATGTTCCATTTATCATCTATAATAAAATATGAATTACTTGAAATGGAAGTACTTTTTAATTTTCCGAGGTCGATTCTTCTATTATGAGAACCTACTTACCATTATAAACTATATATGTTAACACCCTTCCACTATGAGAGAATATATTTGTATTCAACATATTACATGATTTATGATTTAACAACAATAACAGCACTCCATATATCTCCCTAAATAAATAATATAGTACATCACTCCATTTTAGTTTATAAGACTTCGATGGATTCCATTTGCCGAGTTAATTGATGCTTCCACATACATATATGGCTTATCCAAATTTTACTTTTTTTTTAATCCTGAAATGAATCTTATGATAAAAAAGAGGAATTCGATGAATTTATAACTGATTCATATTTTTCTTGAGTATTTTTACTTAATTATTATATTAATGTAAATTGATTAATAAGCCAAGTTAGATAAAAAGAATATCTGATTCTACTAAGTATCAAAAGCATACTATTTATTGATAATTATTTGCAATTTATATTTATTTTTATTTATTTTTGATATTTTTTATCAGAAATTGAAAAATATCATATGATTCTCTTTCGTATTATAAATCATATATAACATTATTTATTACGTTAAAAATACTCTATAAAATAATTATGATAAAATACAATATTATCGTATTAATAAAAGAATTTATGGATATTCTACTTAAATAAAAAGATAATATTGATTATCTTTCAAATATTTAAAGCATTTATAAAATTTATATAA
>Ga0169931_10010378_pt1 | contig 13274 bp, 10 predicted proteins | sample Kivu_15m_20L_FD_129675 | JGI IMG/M metagenome (GOLD analysis project Ga0169931, IMG submission 129675) | Freshwater microbial communities from Lake Kivu, Western Province, Rwanda to study Microbial Dark Matter (Phase II) - Kivu_15m_20L... | ecosystem: Environmental > Aquatic > Freshwater > Lake...
CTCCCAGTCGACCGCCGACATGGCCGTGGACGCCCGCCGGGTCATCCGCCGGCAGGTGGCGGAGGGCGCGAGCGACCAGCAGGTGCGCGACTTCTTCATCACCCGCTATGGACAGTATGTCGCCTTCCGGCCGCCCACGCAGGGATGGGGCCTCCTCCTCTGGGCGTTTCCGTTCGCGCTTGCAGCCGGCGGCCTGGCCTTTCTGGGCTGGCGGCTGGTGCGCCGGCGGCCAGCGGCCCTTGAGCCCATCGCTGACGACCGCAGCGGCGATACGGCCTGAGAGCGATCCGTTCGGATGATCCGGGGGGCGAGGTGAGCATCCTCAGGACCCTTCCGGCGATGCTCCCGGGCGGCGTCCATGACATGACGCTGCAGTCCTGGAGCCTGCCGGTGCGACAGACGGGGTCCTCTCCCGGCTGAGGGGGCCTCGTTCAAATCGCAGATAAATCCCCCGTCTGCGCCACATCCCCGCTTTGCGCCACTGGCGCTGCCGTAGGATTGCCTTAAAGTAAGAGAGTGTGGAGCCGGTGGGCTGTGGCGCGATCGCATACGCCAGGTCGCCCCGAGGCTTCGGCGGACGAGCAGGATGGAGACGCAGGGATGGTGCTGAAAAAGCCGGTGACGGTGGGCGCGGGCCTGGTGCTGGCGGCGGCGGCGGGTCTTGGCGGTCTGGGCCTTGGCCTTTCGGCGCCGGCCCTTGCACAGGCCCAGTCGGCCTCCCGTCCCATCGCGGTGACGCCGCCGGCCGGCGCGCCTATGAGCTTTGCCGACCTCATCGACAAGGTCAGCCCCGCTGTTGTCAGCGTCCAGGTGACCACCGAAGTGCGGGCCGCTGCGCGCGATGGCGTCTTTGATCAGTTCCGCGGCCTGCCGGGTTTTGAGGAGTATGAAGACCGCTTCAAGGAGCAGGAGGAGCAGGAGGAAGAGAATAATCCCGCAGACCGGCGCGATGGCACGTCCCTGGGCTCGGGCTTCTTCATCAGCGCGCAGGGCTATATCGTCACCAATCACCATGTCGTCGAGAATGCGCGCGAGGTGGTTGTCAGCCTGAAGGATGGCACGCAGCTGGAGGCTGAAATCGTCGGCTCGGACGAGCAGACCGACCTTGCCGTCCTCAAGGTCAAGAAGAGCGGTGATTATCCCTTCGTGCAGTTCGTGACCAAGTCCAAGCCGCGCGTCGGCGACTGGGTGGTCGCTGTCGGCAACCCGTTTGGCCTTGGCGGTACGGCGACGGCGGGCATTGTCTCGGCTGACGGGCGCGAGTTCAACAGCGGCAACTACAACGACTTCATCCAGATCGATGCTGCGATCAACCGGGGTAACTCCGGCGGGCCGACCTTCAACCTTTCCGGTGAGGTCATCGGCGTCAACACGATGATCTTCTCCGATACGGGCGGCGGCAGCGTCGGCATCGGCTTTGCGATCGACGCCAAGGCCGCCAAGATGATTTCCGATCAGCTGATCCGCGACGGCAAGGTCGTACGCGGCTGGCTGGGCGTTGAGATCCAGAGCCTTGATCAGCGGCTGGCTGACGCCTGGGGCCTCAAGCAGAAGGGCGGCGCCATCGTGCGCTCGGTGACCCGTGGAGGTCCGGCGGAAACCAGCGGCATCCGGCGCGGCGACATCATCATCTCGGTCAATGGCGATGATGTGAAAGACACCCGCCAGCTGACCCAGCGCGTCGGCAGCCTGCTGGCCGGCTCGGAGAACACCTTCCGCATCATCCGTGATGGCAAGGAGCAGACGGTGCGCGTCACCGTGCGTGCGCGCGATGAGCGCGCGCTGGCGGCCGCAGATCCTGATCCCTCGCGCGCGGGCATGACCCCGCCGCGTCCGGGACCTGAGGACGTCACCATCGATGGCGGGACCCTGCGCGCCCTCACCCCTGAGGAGGCCAGGAAGTTCGATGTCGGCGCAGCCGGCGCGGGCCTCATCGTCGTGACGGTGACCCCGCGCGGCGCGCTGGCGAATGCCGGCATCTTCCCGGGCGATGCGATCCTCGAGATCAACATGAAGCCCGTGAAGACCCCCAGGGACTACCAGGACGCCGTGGCGGCCTCCCTGCGGGATGGCAAGAAAGACGTGGTTGCGCGTGTCGGCTGCGGCAATCAGGAGCGCTGCGGGGACCTCACTGTCCTGCGTCCCATCGAGATTGCTCCGGCAGGTTAGGCCATGAAGGTCATCGTCATAGAGGACGACGCATCAGCGGCCGCCTTTGTCAGGCAGGTGCTTGGCGATGCGGGACATGCGGTCGATGTCTGCGGGGATGGCGAGAGCGGTCTTCGTCAGGCGCGCGCGGGCGAATATGACGCCATGGTCGTCGACCGCATGCTGCCGGGCATGGACGGGCTGCAGCTGCTCAAGCGCTACCGTGAGGCCGGAGGGCGCGCCCCGGCGCTGTTCCTGTCGGCCCTGGGCGAGGTGGACCACCGCGTCGAGGGACTGCAGGCGGGCGGAGACGACTATCTGGTCAAGCCCTATGCTCCCAGCGAGCTTGTGGCGCGCGTTGAGGCGCTTGGCCGGCGCAGGGCCGGCGATGTTCCGGCCACCCGCCTGTCCGTCGGCGGCCTGGACATGGACCTCCTGGCCCGCACGGTGCACCGCGACGGCCAGAAGATCGATCTTCAGCCGCGAGAGTTCCGCCTTCTGGAGTTCCTGATGCGTCACGCCGGTCAGGTGGTGACACGCACCATGCTTCTGGAGAAGGTGTGGGACTACCATTTTGATCCGCAGACCAATGTGATCGACGTGCACATCTCGCGTCTGCGGAGCAAGATCGACAAGGACTTCGAACGTCCGCTGCTGCACACAGTGCGGGGCGCGGGCTATCGCCTCGAAGCATGAAGCGCTGAGCCATGAAGATCGGCCGCCTGCCGGCGCTGGTCCGGACGACAACGTTCCGGCTGGCCCTTCTGCACGCCTCGATCTTCATTCTGTTCTCGGCCTCTCTCCTGGCCTATCTCTATTACGAGACGGCCGGCCATCTCGGCCGGCAGGCCCAGGCCGAGCTCAACGCAGAATTCCAGGAGCTCTCGGCGGCCTATCGCGGCGGCTTTGACCGTCTCAACCAGGCGGTGAGCGAACGCTCAGGCGCGCGCGGCAAGTTCTTCTACCTGCTGGAGGATGGCGCAGGCCAGAAGGTCGCCGGCGACTTTGACTTCCTGCCGGCCGCGGCGCCGGAGGGGCAGGTTGTCGACGTCGCCTTCGACTATGATGTGCGCGACGCCCGCGGCAACCCGCTTCGCCGTTCGGCCGCCGGACGCATCTCGCGCCTGTCGGGCGGCGGGGTGCTGATGGTCGCCTATGATGTCGGCCAGCTCGGCGAGATCAACCGGCAGATCACCGAGGTTGTCTGGCGCTCGGCTCTGGTCGGCTTTGTGCTCTCCCTGATCGGCGGGGTCGTCATTTCGCGTTCAGCCGCCCAGCGCGCCGAAGAGCTGGCGCGTACGGCTGAGGAGGTGATGGCGGGCGATCTGACGCGTCGTGCGCCGGTGCGCGGGTCGGGCGATGAGTTCGATCGTCTGTCCGAGCAGATCAATGCGATGCTGATCAAGCTGGAGCGTCTGGTGATCGCCTCGCGCTCGGCGGGCGATTCGATCGCCCATGATCTGCGCTCGCCGCTGACGCGTCTGCGCAACCGTCTGGAGGCGGGCCTGCGCGCGAGCGGCCCGGAAACCTCCCGCGCCGCCCTTGAGGAGACGATCGCTGATGTCGACGGCGTCCTTGAGATGTTCAACACCGTGCTGCGCCTGTCGCGCGTACAGGCCGGAGCGACCGGATCCTTCCGGCGCACCAATGTCGCCGGCATCACCGATGAACTCGCCGAGCTCTATGAGCCCGCCTGCGAGGAAAAGCATCTGACATTCACCTATGCGCCGGAAGCCGAGCTCTATGTCCAGGCCGACCGCGGCCTCATCGCACAGGCCCTCTCCAACCTGCTCGATAACGCCGTCAAATACACGCCCGAAGGCGGCGGCGTCAGGCTCAGCCTCCGCCGCCTGCCCGGCGGGGAGGTCGAGCTGTCGGTCTGCGACACCGGCCCGGGCATCGCCCCGGAGGATCGCGAACGGGCCGTGGAGCGCTTCGTGCGTCTGGAGGAATCCCGCAGCGAGCCGGGCAGCGGTCTGGGCCTCAGTCTGGCCTCGGCCGTCGCCGAGGCGCACCGCGGCCGGCTCGTGCTCGACAGCGCGGATGGTCCCGGACCACATGGCGGGCTGGCGGCGCGGCTCATCCTGCCGGCGGCCTGAGACGGGCGCAGAAGCAAGGGGTCTCATGCATGAAGCAACCATGGGAGGGAACGGGTCCTGGTCCGCTGGCTGGCATGGCCGGCGATCCGGCCGGCGTTCTTGAGATCGCGCCGCGTTACTCCGATCACATCGCCCGTATGGCGCTGCGGCGTCCGGAGATTGTTGCGGCGATCACAGCCGATGGTCCCGCTCAGGTTTTTGAGGCGGCGCTCAGCGCCATGTGCGCGGCCGGCGCCGCCGGAGAGAGCCATGAGGTGGTCATGGCTCAGATGCGGCGCGCCAAGGAGGCCGGACATCTCGCCATCAGCGCTGCCGACCTCTCCTGCCTGTGGGGGCTTGATGAGGTTGTTGAGGCGCTGACGCGTCTGGCTGACGCGGCCACGCAGGTGGCCCTACGCTGCGCCATCCGCATGAGCTGGGCGGCCGGCCATCCCGGCGAGACGCGCCAGAGCGAGGAGATGCCGGGCCTGTTCGTGCTGGCGATGGGCAAGATGGGGGCGCGGGAACTCAACTACTCCAGCGACATCGATCTTATCGTCCTCTTTGATCTCGACCGGCTGCCGGTGCGCGGCCCGCGGGTGAAGGAGGCCATGACGCGGCTGTGCCGGGATCTTGTCCGCCTCCTCGAGGAACGCACGAGCGATGGCTATGTCTTCCGGACCGATCTGCGTCTGCGTCCGGATCCGGCTTCGACGGGTCCGGCGGTCTCAACACAGTTCGCCGCCGGCTATTATGAAAGCGTCGGGCAGAACTGGGAACGTATGGCGCACATCAAGGCGCGTGTGTGCGCTGGCGATGAGGCGGCGGGGAAGGCCTATCTCAGCGATCTCAGACCCTATGTCTGGCGCCGGCATCTCGATTACTGGGCGATCGCCGATATCCATTCGATCAAGCGCCAGATCCACGCCCATGGCGGACACGCCGAGCTGTCCTCGCCGGATTTTGATGTCAAGCTCGGTCGCGGCGGCATACGCGAGATCGAGTTCTTCACGCAGGTCCAGCAGCTGATCCTGGGCGGACGGCGTGAGGAGCTGCGCGCGCCGGGCACCAAGGCGGCGCTGTGCGCCATGGCGGAGGCGGGGGTCCTCAGCCCGCAGCTGTCGGCGGACCTGCGCTGCGCCTATGATTTCCTCCGCTCCCTCGAGCATCGCGTCCAGATGCTCAATGACGAGCAGACCCATCAGGTTCCACGATCCCCTGAGCGGCGCGAGGCGGTCGCGCGCCTGTGCGGATATGCGGGCCCTGAGCGCTTCGAGGCGGACATAGCCGCCGTCCGCCGCCAGGTGCATGCGGCCTACTCGGATCTGTTCGCAGCCGAGGAGCGCCTGTCGGGCGAGACCGGCAATCTGGTCTTTACCGGCGTTGAGGAGGATCCGGGCACGGTTGCAACCCTTGCCAGCATGGGATTTGGCGATCCCTCGCGTATCATCGGGACCTTCCAGCAATGGCATCGCGGATCGATCCCGGCGACGCGCTCGGCGCGCTCCCAGCAGCTTCTGACATCCCTCGGGCCCCGGCTTCTGGAGGCCATGTCGCGCGCCGGCGAGCCTGACATCGCCTTTGAGCGCTTCGAGGAGTTCTTTTCCGGACTGAACTCGGGCGTGCAGGTCATGTCGCTCATGCTGGCTGAGCCCGCCCTCACGCGTGACGTGATCGAGACGATGGCGTTCGCCCCGCGGCTGGCGGCCGATCTTGCCCGCAGGCCTGTCCTTCTTGACGCCATGCTGGAGCGCTCCTTCATGCAGCCGGCGCATCTGGATGCGGACGGCTCACGCAGCACACGTCTGAAGGAGGCGCTGGGGCGGGCCGGGAGTTTTGAGGACAGGCTCAATGCGGCGCGTCGCTTTCACCGCGAGGAGGCCTTCCGCATCGGCTATCAGCTCCTGCGCGGGGTGCTTGGGGCGGCGGAGGCGGGCCTGGCCTATGCGGACCTTGCCGATGCCTGCGTGGCGTGTCTGGCGGAGGTCTGCGAGGCGGATGTCATGGTGGGACGCAGCGGTGAGATCGGCGCCTGGTGCGTCTGTGCGCTGGGCAAGTTTGGTGGGCGCGAACTGACAGCCACCTCCGATCTGGATCTGATGCTGGTCTATGAGCCGGCCGGAGAGGCCAGCAGCCAGCTGGCCACGCGCTTTGTTCAGCGGCTGATCGCCGCCCTGTCCGCACCGACGGAGGAAGGGCGCCTTTACGAGGTGGACATGGCCCTGCGTCCCTCGGGCCGGGCTGGCCCGGTGGCGGTGCGTATCTCCTCCTTCGAGAGCTATTACGCCACCGAGGCGTGGACCTGGGAGTTCATGGCGCTGACGCGCATCCGTCCGGTCGCGGGCGCGCCCGTGCTCATGGAGCGCATCCTGGCCGCTGCGCGCCGGGCCCTTAGCGCGAAGAGCGCTGATCCGGCCATCACGGCGGATGTTGCGGACATGCGACGGCGCATGGCGCGCGAGCGCCCGGCCAGCTCGATGTGGGACGTCAAGCTGGCGCCGGGCGGGCTGGTGGACATCGAATTCCTCACACAGCACGCCATCCTGCTGGCGGCGGGGACCTCGCCCGAGGTGGTCCAGCCGGGCTCGGCCGGGGCGATCAGGGCCCTGGCCGCCAGCGGCCATCTTGCGCCCGCGGAGGCCGGGCGTCTTACCCAGGCTCTGGGTCTCCAGCTCAACCTGCAGCAGGCGCTGAGGATCGCCGCCGGCGACCGGTTTGCGCCTGAGACGGCCTCGCAGGAGCTCAAGACATGGCTGGCCAGACATCTGGGATTTAATGAGTTTCCCGAACTGGCGCAGCGCCTTGCACAGGTTCAGGGGGAGGTGGCGGGGCTGCGCGAGGCGCGTCTGGGACCGCTTGCGACGGATGAGGCGCCGCGCGCCGTTTAAGAAGACGCACCGGCCCGCAGGCGAAGAACCGGCGCGCGTGTTCAACTCCCGGGAGGCTGGCGGCTCCCGATAAAAGCTGGCTTAGTATGCACAGGCTGACAGAGGGTCCGGCCCCGGCTCAGGCTCAGGCGTCATTGGCGTCCCTGGCGTCCATGGCGGGGCTGACCGGCAAAAAGAGTATGAGTGTCCCGCGCATGGCGGATCCGGACGAGGAGCTTGTCCGTCGTATTGGCCAGGGCGACAGGGCCGCGGCCGCCGAGCTGGTGCGGCGGCGCCTGCCGCGCATCGTGGGACTGGCGCGCCGCATGCTGGGTGACGCCTCGGAGGCTGAGGATGTCGCCCAGGAGGTGTTCGTGCGCGTCTGGCGTCATGCAGCGGACTGGCGGCCGGGCGAGGCGCGTTTTGAGACCTGGATGCACAGGGTGGCGATGAACCAGTGTCTGGACCGGCTGCGCCGCCGGGCCCGCCAGGCAGGCGATGTGTCCCCTGAGACGGTCGATATGTCCGCCTCGGCCAGCCGGGCGCTGGATGACCGCCAAAGACGCGAGCGGGTGCGGGCGGCGCTTGGCGCCCTGCCTGACCGGCAGCGGGCGGCTGTGGTGCTCTGTTATTACCAGGAACGCACCAATATAGAGGCTGCGGAGATATTAGGGGTCAGCGTCGATGCGCTGGAGAGCCTTCTGTCGCGGGCCCGACGCAACCTGAAGGCGCACCTTGCGGCTGAGCGCAGCGATCTTCTGAGCAGTCTTGAGGCTGGCTGAGCATGGGCATGAACGAGACGCAGTTTGTCGCCCTGCTGGGGGCCTACGGAGCGGATCTGGCGCGCTGGCCGGACGCCGAGCGCGCGCGCGCCGAACTCTTTCTCAGGAGCGCCCCGCACCGCATCCGGGACATCTGGGACAGCGAGCAGAGCTTTGATGATCTTCTGGCGCTTGAGGCGGACGCGCCGGCGTCGAGGGCTCTTGAGGCGGCGATCCTGAGACAGGCGGGGCCGGTCCCCCGGTCGCAGCGGCGGCCCTGGCGTCTGGCCTGGCCGTCCTTACCGGCCTTTGCGAGGCGCGGATGGGCGGGACAGTCAGCTGGTGTTAAGGCATCCGGGTTGAAAGCAGGGCTCGTTGCGTCATGGGCGACCGGCGGTATGATTGCGGCCTCTCTCGCGGTGGGGGTGGCTGTCGGCTATGCGGGCGAGCCGGCGCCGGGCGAGCAGGACTACACAAAGATCCTGACCGTTTCGGGCGGCGGAGCGGGCGCCGTCCTGCTCACCGCTCTGGATGAGGTTCCTCACTGAGACGCTGATGACATCCTGGCTCAAACTTCTTCTGATCGGATCGCTGGCGCTGAATGCGGCGCTGGTTGGCGTGGTCGCCGGACGCTGGCTGACGCCGCGGGCCGAGGCGGCCACGCCCGGAGCTGACATCGCCCGTTCGGGGACATCTCCGGATGTGGTGACGACGGCCTGGGGCCAGCTGTCGGAAGCCGACCGGTCGCATCTGCGCCAGGAGCTGCGCGCCAGCTGGGCGGCTATGGGCGATGACCGGCAAAGGCTGGCTGAGGCTGGCCGGGCCGTCTATCAGAGCGCTCTGGCCGAGCCGTTTGATGAGGCGCGTCTGCGCGACGCCGTGGCGATCTTCCAGCTGCGCGAGAAGACGCTTGAGGACGCGGTCGAGGATGTCCTGATCGGGCATCTGTCCGGCATGCCGCCCGAAGCGCGCGCGCAGGCGGCGGCCGGCTTGCTGACGCCGTTTTACGGACGCATGCAGCGCGCTGACCTGCGTGAGCGGCTGCGCCGGCAGGCGATGCCCGCCCCGCCGCCGTCATCTGCGCCTGCGCCCTGAGAGGCGATGACTTGGGAAGCGATGACTGAGGTGCGAGCCGTCCGCCGCCAGGTCTCTGACGTCAGGTCTCAGGCTTCAGGTCTCAGGCTTCAGGTCTCAGGGCAGAAGGCTCAGGCGTCTTCAAAAACAATATCGGGCCGCACCTCGGGCTGAGCGGGCGGTTCAGTGGCCGGCAGGAAGATTGACACCGTCGTACCGACGCCGAGCGTGCTGTCGATGCTGAGATGACCCCCGTGCATCTCCGCGAAGGACCGGGTCAGCGCCAGACCCAGGCCGGCGCCGCGCACATTGCGCTCCCGGGCCTCCGGGGAGGTGACCTGCTCGAAGGGCTGGCCGAGGCGCGGCAGGTCTTCAGGGGCGATGCCGATGCCGGTGTCGCTCACGCGGATGACCAGCCAGGGTTTCTCAAGGCGCATGCTGACGCGTACCTGACCGCCCGCATCGGTGAACTTGATGGCGTTGGTGATCAGGTTGAACGTCATCTGCTTGATGGCGCGGTGATCGCCGTTGATCTTCGGCAGTTCATCGTCCGGATCAAAGAGCAGGGAGATATCGCGGTCCGCGGCGCGCCGCCGCGCCAGCTTGACGGCCCCGTCGACGGCGTCGACCGGATCGATGAGGGCGGGCGAGAGGCGCATCTTTCCGGCCTCGACCTTGGACATGTCGAGGATGTCGTTGATCATCTCCTCGAGGTGCTTGGCGGCCTCGACGATATCCTCGGCGTATTCCAGGTAGCGCTGGTTGCCGAGGGGGCCGTAGACTTCCTGCGCCATCATCTCGGCAAAGCCGTGGATGTGGTTGAGGGGGGTGCGCAGTTCATGGCTCATATTGCCAAGGAAGGCGCCCTTGGCCTGGCTGGCGCGTTCGGCGCGGGTGCGCGCCTCGGCGTATTTTTCGGCCAGTTCCTGCGCCTGGCCCTTGGTGCGCTGCAATTCCTCCACCAGCGTCCGCAGGCGCCGCTCGCTGCGCTGCAGGCCGGCCTCCTGACGCTTCATGTTGGTGATATCGAGGCCCACCGTGATCAGGCCGTCCGCGGAGGTGCGGCGGTCAACCAGCCGGATCCAGATATCCGACAGGAGCAGCATCTCCCGGGCGTTGGCGTCCTCGCCCAGCGGCCGCTCGACGCGCACGAACTTGGCGATTTCGGACATGACGAGGTCATAGGATACGCCGGCCTTGAGGACGCTTCTGTCGAGGTTGAACATGTAGGCGAAGGCGGCGTTCCAGTGCGTCAGGCGCTTGCGGTTGTTCCATACCGCGAAGGGGCCCGGATGGGCGTCGAGGGCGGTGCGCGCCAGCGCCTCGGCGCTGCGCGAACGTTTCTGGGCGGCGATGCGGTCAGAGACGTCGAGCACGGCGCCCGAGAAACCGTCCTCGCAGTCCCCGCCGATCATCTCAAACCAGCGTCCGGCCTTAAGCCCCTGCCCGAGAAAGCCGATGCTGAGGCCCTCGCGGGGTCTGGCCGTCTCCAGTGCTTCCCGCACGCGCCGCCGGTCGTCCTCGGCGATGACGGTGGCGAACTCATCAAGGGTCATCTGTCCGTCGCGACCGACGCCGAGGAGCTTGCCCGCCTCAGCGCCGATGGTCATGAGCTGCAGGCGTGGATCCCAGCGCCACAGGCCAATGACGCCGGCGACCTCCACACCCGTCCACTGCCGCTGGCGCGCCTCGTGTGAGCTGGTGAGGCCGGCCTCCAGATCCGCCCTCTCGCGGCTGAGGCGTCCGATCACAGTCACGAGGCCAAAGACGGCCAGGAGCGGGGCCGCCAGGAGGAGACCGTAGATGATCAGCCGGTTGAGGTCCGAGACGCTCACCAGGGGCGCGGGACGGGTGATGCACACTCCGATCTGGCTGCGCGCGACCGGGGCGCAGGCGATGACGGTGCGCTCAACTCCGGCCGTCTCAAAGCGCGAGCTTGTCTCATCCGTCTCCCGTAGCGTCAGCCGGAAGGTGCGATCGGCCGCAGGCTGGGGCAGCAGGGCCTCAGCCTTGCGCAGGCCCTGTATGGTCCGGCCCTGCGAACTGGCGAAGATGCGCACCCGGTTATCCTCGGAAAGCTGCGCCAGCACGCCATCGGGCGTTGCGCGCTCGCTGACGGCGTCAAAGTCGGTTTCGCGGCGGATGAGTTCGAGGGAGGCCCCGGCGGACAGGAGCCCTTCCATGCGGGCGCGATAGCCATGGAGTTCGGCGCGGACATGTCCGGCCAGCGCTTCGGCCTCGCGGGCCTGCTGGACACGCACCGAGCTGTCGGCCGACTGCCGCTCCTCAAACGCCTTGAGGGCCAGCGAGCCGCCGAAGGCCAGCATCAGGAGGCTCAGCATGATGCGGGGCACAGGCCGGCTGGCCTGCGCCCGGGGCGCAGGCTTTACAGATCCGATGCGCGTGCGATCCGAACGTTTCAATAACCCGCGCCCTTGCCAGCCTCCTCAGTGCTACTGGTGTGGAGTCGAAACCCTGCGAAAGAGTTAACAGGTGATTAATTGTGAGCCAACCGCCGAATCAGCGGCCTGGCGCCGCCCCGCACGCAGGCGCATGCGGTCAGGCCGCATCGGCCTTTGCCTGCCCCGCAGCGGCGGGTGCGGCCGCCTCGGGCTCAGGCGTTTTGGCGCCGAACAGCCGCTCGCGGCGTTCCTTGCCGGCATAGCTGTCATCCTTGCGGCGGCGCCGGTCGGGGCCAAAATAGACGCTGGTCCGCACGAAGGGGCGCGGCGTGTTCACAACCGCGCAGACCTTCCGGTAGAGCTCGGTTGCGGTCACGGGCTTGGCGCAGAATTCGGTGACCCCGACATCGCGGGCCTGTTCGACCTTGGAGCGCTCCGCATAGGCCGAGAGCATGATGATCGGTACAAAATGATTGGGGCTTTCTTCGGAGTTGCGGATCAGCCGGATCAGTTCGCATCCGTTGACCGGCTCCATCGCATAATCGCAGATCACCAGGTCGATCTGCGTGCCCCTGATCGCCTGGAAGGCGTCAGCAGCGTTGTTGGCGTCGTAGAAGTCCTTCACCTCAAAACCACGCAGGATGGTTTTGACGATGTTGATCATGTGGTGATTGTCATCGACAATCAGAACCCTGAGGCGTTCGAGCATCCGGTCCATGGCTGATCCCTACGCCGCCTGGCGCAGGCCTCCGGGGCTGCGGGTAAAGAACAGTTCGTCGATGGCCGGGCGTCCGTAATAGAAGCCCTGGGCATAGACGACGCCGGCGTCGAGGAGCATCTGCCGCTCGGTTTCCGTTTCGATGCGCTCGCCGACCGAGGCGATGCCAAGCTCGGCGCACATGCGCGCCACGCTGCGCATGAGGGCAAAGCCCCTCTGGTTGGTCTCGGCGGCCTGAAGGAAGCTGCCGTCAAACTTCAGCCCGTCGACATTGAGCGCTCGCAGATACCCGAACGAGGCGGCCCCGGCGCCAAAATCATCCAGCGAGACGCCAACACCGGAGGAGCGCAGCAGGTCGACGGCCCGCGCGGCCGTCTCAATGTCCTGGATACGGGCGGATTCGGTGACCTCGATGATCAGGCGGCTCTCCTCGAAGGCGTGGCCGCTGATGACCGCGCAGAGTTCGCGGATGACATCGAGACGTTGCAGGGAGTCCCCGGAGATGTTGACGGCCAGACGATAGTCCGGCTGCGGCCGCGCCTCGAGGCGGGCGGAGGCGGCGCTGACCATCACATAGTCAAGATGCGCAATCTGTCCGGTCTTCTCGGCTGCGGCGATGAGACTGAGGGGAGAGTCCTCGCCATTGAAGCGGGCGAGCACCTCGTAATGCGAGATCGCCCCGGTGCGCGTCTCGACCACCGGCTGGCAGGCGGCCATCAGCCGGCCGTTCATTACCGCATCACGGAAGGCTTCGGCCTGTCGCTCCTCGGCGCGCTCCCCGCGCAGGCGCAGGGCGGCGGGCGTCCGCATGACGGCGAAGTTGAAGTGATTGGGCGATGTGGGGCTGCGCTGGATCAGGATGCGGCGCCCGCCCTCAATGGACTCCGGTTCATCCCAGCCGACGCGTCCGCCGGGACCAAGCGTCCAGAGACTGTCGCGCAGGCGTGAGATGTCGGCCTGGCTGATCATGTCGAGGGCGTTGCGGCCGATCAGGCGTTCGGGGCTGGGGTGATGGAACAGGCTCGCATCGCCCTCGGCGGCCAGAATGGCGCCGCTGGCGTCGCTCGTGACCAGGAGGTCAGCGGCGGTGAACGCAAAGTCGTGAAACTTCACGTCATGAGGCGAACGAAGCGACATTCCCCGAGGTCCGGATGGATCGTTGAAGACCGCAATCTCTAGCTGGTCATGATTAGCCCGCGGTTAACACCTCCCCGACGCCTGCCGGC
>Ga0169931_10010379_pt1 | contig 13273 bp, 11 predicted proteins | sample Kivu_15m_20L_FD_129675 | JGI IMG/M metagenome (GOLD analysis project Ga0169931, IMG submission 129675) | Freshwater microbial communities from Lake Kivu, Western Province, Rwanda to study Microbial Dark Matter (Phase II) - Kivu_15m_20L... | ecosystem: Environmental > Aquatic > Freshwater > Lake...
CTATACAACAACCTATACAACAACCTATACAACAACCTATACAACAACCTATACAACAACCTATACAACAACCTATACAACAACCTATAGAAACAGAAACAGTGATGGAAAAATTTGAGAATTATAATTTGAAAACATTAGTTCAATCAGTAAGAGATACAATAAATACAGCTATAAATTTATTTCATAATAAAAATCGAGAAAAAGTAGATGTTGTTATAAATAATACAGCAAAACGTGTAGAAGAAGCATTTAGTAATAATTATGGTAAAAATATAGTATTAGAAGATGTGGAACAAGTATTATATAATGAAATAAAAACAAATATAGATTTGCCTGAAAATACAGTAAATGAGATTGCACATAATTTAGCATTATTAACTATGCATAATCAACAAAAAAGAATAGGTCCATCACAACATGAAGCAAATATGTATGTTAATACAAATGAAATACAAAATAAAATAGGTAATATAATAGGTAAATTATCACATATATTAAATGAAACAACTACCCTAACTTTTGATCCAAATTATGGAGTTATAGTGGATGCAATAAATATGAAAAAAATAGAAGAAGCGACAAAACAAATAATAAAGGATGAATTATTGCCATATGCTATGTTGAAAGTGAATATAATGAAGGATAATAAAAAATTAGATGAAAATACATATTATTCATGTGTTAATTTATCAAATAGTACTAATATATTAAAAGAAATGGCAGAAGAAATAGCAAATGATGTATATGATGGTGTAGTTGAAAAATTTATTAGTAAATTACCAGAAAATTTTACTGAGAAAGGTAGTCATCATAAATATGCAGGTAATGATGGTATTATAAAATTTTCACATGCAAAAAAGAAAGTAAATATGCGTGAATTGATAAAACATACAACAAAAGAGAATTTTGCTGATTTAAGTTATCAAATGGAAATAATGAATTTAAATGATATATCAGAAGTTAATGGCATTGTTAGTAATATAATTACAGGAACATCTAATATAGATTTTGATGCAGTAAATATAATAGCTCTAGATAGTTCAACAGAATTAACAAAAGATGGAAAAGTAGTAACTATGAATTTAACATCATCATGTCCATTTGATAAAAAAGATATATTAACATCATCATTATCATCTGTAATATCAAATAATTTATTAAATGAACAAATTAAAAAAGTGGAAGTTATTAGTACAAAATCAGATGATAAAAATACAAATGTAACTGTGAAAGCAACTGTACCTACAGATATAGATACAGAAACAGTATTTGAAAAAATAACAGAATCATTTAATGCAACATCATATGCTGTAATGAATAATTCTGTTATTGGTAATTTTTTTACAAATAAAAATATATTTTATATTTTATGTATAATAATAATAATATATATTTTAAAGAAACGCAATTAATCTATAATATTATCACAGGATGAATTAATTTTATTAATCATATTTTTCACATTTAATATATTTTGCAAATTTTTATTTAATAATATATTAATAAAACGTTTTACATTATAAATTATTATGGATGAAATATTGTAGTTATTAATTTTATTTTGTTTAAAATTAGGATCTGAACAATTTATAATATTTATTTCATAATTATTAAATAATATATTTAAGTTTTTGATTCTATTATAACTTTGCCAATAAAAGTCTAATAATAAATGTGGAAGATTTCTTGTTATATAAAATTTATGATCTCTTTCATATTGATCCATAAAATTTCTGAATGAAATCCAATTAGTTTTAAATGTAGAATTAGTAAAATGTTGATTTAAAATGATATAATGTAAAGAGTTAATATCAATATCAATAGACATTATATTATAATAATATATAATAATTGCAATATATTATTATTATCTTTATATTATTAATAATTATAAATATGATGAATATTTTAAATATCAGCAATTATTTTGTAAATAATAATATTTTTGATACAAATAAAATTATAGATCCATTAACTACTATAATGAGATTATCTTTATTATCATTCAAAGAAGTTGGAACAAAATTATGTATAGGAGATAATAAAATAACATTTCAAGATCCATCATATATACAAAGTGCGATACGTATATATAATAGAGATAATAAAGAAAATTTACATTATTTAGAAATACCAATAAACATTGCATGTAAAAAGTATTTAGACAATAAATCAAATGATCATATAGAGAATATAGAAATATTATTTGAATATGCTATGCAAGGATTAGAAATATTAAAAACTACATATACAAATTTCCCTATGATTTGTAAAAGTATTGATGGTTATATTTTGCAAATAAAATATTATATGATGAAACAAGATGATCAAACATCTAATAGATCATTATCAATAGAAAATGATTTAGGAGTACCATTAACATCAGATAAATGTAAAATATATTTACAAATAAATGATATATGGTCATTAGAACAGGTGAAATTGGTAATAGATATGTTAAAATTGATGAGTAAGGCAGATAATATAGAAAAAATAGCATTTTATAAATCATTAGAAACATATTTGATACCATTTGATGCACATGTCAAACATAAATGTAGTGGTTTAAATATTGACATATGAATGCCAAATTATTGGAACATGATCTGAATATATTATATCTTGCAATACTACACAATTTTTATGTATATTATTTAATGATTTTGTACAAAATATATGATCTAAAGTCCAACCATGTTTTTCAAAATCACGTATTTTACATCTATGACTAATAAAAGTACGTAATTCATGGATAGGTTTTGTAGGATTATGATATCTACTCATTGAATATAAATCGACTTTATTAATTAAATTTGTAATTGATAAACGTTGTTCATCTATTTTTTTAGGATCTCTACCTGATTTAGGATGATTCCAATGATCACCATTATATATACAACAATTAAAGTCACCAGCTATAATAATATTATTATTAGGCCATTCTTCTATCAATTTATTGAATTGTATATCAAATAAACGTCTAGCATTATCTTTTCCAGTATGTGGATTGCCATTTTGTATATGAACATTAAATATATCGATAGGTTGTTCATTATATATAATACGTATATGTAATACCATACCTGCTAAATCTATAGGAAATCTGGTATATTGTATATTTTTTGGTATATATGTAGTTAGATTATATGGATATTTTCCAGATGATTTTTCACATACATAATTATCTAATTCACAATGTGTACTTTCTTGAACACAAATAATAGGATCTATATATTTTGATACTAAAAATTCTAGTATATTAACGGAATTAGGACTATGTTTAATATTATATGTTATTATAGGATTCATAATAATATATATGGTGCAAATATTTAAATACTATATATTTTAATATTTAATAATAATATACTATATATTTATATAAGATAAATATAATGTCTAATAAAAAAAATAAAAAAGAAAAAGATAAACAATCAGATATAGATTTATCAGATCCTTTAGATAAAAATGCAACTAAAAATAATTTTTTAACAGAGACAAAATATAGTAAGGAATATAAGGAGTTATCTAAAAAGTGGTCAGAATTGCCAATATATAAACACAAAAAAGAAATCGCAAATATTTTTAAAAGTTTTGAAAAAAATCAAGTAACATTAATTGTATCTGGGACTGGATCTGGTAAAACAGTTTTAGTTCCGAAATTTTTATTAAAATATATATGGGAAACTAAAACAGAAAATAAGGAATCAACAAAAATTGTAATCACAAATCCTAAAACATTGACAACTATATATAATGCTGAATATTCTGCTAAAACATTAGATGTTGAATTAGGAACACATGTAGGTTTCAAATTCCGTGGCTCTCCAGCAAATATGATATCAGATCAAAGTAAATTAATATATGCAACAGATGGATTATTATTGGCACAAATTAACAAAGGTGATTTATTATTAAAAGAATATGATGGCGTAATAATAGATGAAGCACATGAAAGACAAGTACCTATAGATCTATTATTATATTTTTTTAAACATATTTTAAAAAATAGACCAGAATTTAAATTAATAATAATGAGTGCAACAATAGATGCAGAAATATTTAAACAATTTTATGAGAAAGATGATATAAAATTTGGATTAGTGAATGTGAGTGGAGAATCGAATTATCCAATAGAAAGCATATATATGAAGCCAAATGATAAAATAAATTTATTTAATTATATGGAAATAGGTATAAGTACAATATTAAAAATTTTAGATACAACAGATAAAGGAGATATTTTAATGTTTGTAACATCACAAAAAGAAACAGAACAAGGATGTATGAAATTGAAAAAATTATGTCCAGATAAAGTATCAATAACAGATAAATGTGATCAATATTATTGTGCAGAAGTATATGCTAAAATGACTGATGAAAATAGAAATTTAGCTATTGATAAAGACGCATATAAAACATTAAATGACAAATATAAACGTAAAGTAATTTTTGCAACAAATGTAGCAGAATCATCTATAACAATGGATGGAATTATATATGTAGTAGATACAGGTTTAGAATTTATTAGTCATTTTGATTATGATAGATTTGCATATGTATTGGATAAAAGATACATTACAAAAGCACAAATAAAACAACGAATGGGACGTGCAGGAAGAACACAGAATGGAGTGTGTTATCATTTATATACAGAAAATAATTATAATAAATTAATAGATTATCCCAGTCCAGCCATTGTTTTAACAAATTTAACAGAACATTTTTTGTCATTTATTAAAAATGCAAATTATTTATCAGATGCAATCAAAATAACATTAAATTTGATAACACCAGCTACAAAAAAACAAATAATATGCGCGATCAGATATTTACATTTCTATAATTTAATTAAATTAATCACATTAAAAAATACTGATAACCAATCTGGGGGCAATAAAAAAAAAATAAAATGCAATAAATCTAATAAACGTTGCATTTCCAAAATAGATTCTGTATCATATTTTTTATATAAAAATAAACAAGGTGGCGCAGATATTGATACAAATGACTATGATTATATTGATAATGTAAATGCCATTAATACAGAAAAAGAAGACGAAACAAATATAATACAATTTTCACAAATACCATATGAAAAAATGCTATCAGATGATAGTAGAAATGTATTATATAGTTTTGATGTATTATTGCAAACATATGAAGGTACTACAACAACATTTGGTAATATTATTCATAGTTTAAGTGGATATCCTATGGAATTAACAATGTTAGCATTTTATGGTAGGTTATTAAATATTCCTTCTTTATACACTATAGCAAGCATAATTGCCGCTAGTGATGGAAAAATAGAAAATTTAATAAATTTCCCTTCTACTATACAATTAAAAGATAGACGGACATATATAAATGAAACATTTCCGGAAGCAATTACAAATGAATATTCAGAACATATATTTGTATATAATTTAGTAGCATATTACTTTGAAAAAGATAATAAATTGGAATTATTAAATAAAACAACATATGAAAAATCATTAGATATCAAAGCAACATTTATGAAAATATTAGATAAAGTAAAAGATTATAATATAGATAATATAAATAAAAAATATAAATTAATTCCAGATAATATTAATTTAGATAACATGAATATAATAGATAAAATATATTTAGGTATCTATTTATCTCATAAATTTAATAGTTTGAAATTACTAGACAATAACCAATATCAAACACAATATTATTTTGATCAAACACAAATAATACCAAGTTTTTTTTATGGTAATGATTTAACAAATAATATTACAGATAATTATAAATTTGGTGTATGTTATAATATTTCATATTTAATAACTAAACCAATCATGAACATATGTACATTATTACCAAATACATTAACTAATATATTTATAAACTAATATTAATTAAATATAATTATTTATTTATATCTATAGTTATAGGACTATTATTGACATATACACGTTTTTTACAAAGCCATTTATCTGTATTGTCAAAATATTCAACTTTATGCTCAATATCTCTAAAATTATTATTATATGGCACATTAATTTTTATTTTATAAAATGAAAAACCTTTATCTTTCAAATATGGTATTAAATTACACATACGAGATAGATACATATAATAATCTACATCTTTATTAATATATGTAGGTTGTTTTGGTTTTATTTTACGTAAATTATCAATAACATGATCTTTGTATTCTATCAACCAATTAATAGGATTATTATAATCATTTTTAATTTCAAGTATTTCCGTCATAGTTATATCCTGAATACGTAATGAATCTGATTTATAATATTTAATAGAATTTATATATTCTGATTCATTTAATTTATAAATAATAACATATGTATTAATATATTCAATTATGTTTTTTCTAATATTAGTGTCATTCATTAATATTCTTAGTTTTTGTGAATAAAACATAAATGTATTATACCATGTATCATATTCTTTTTTATATATTTCCCACATTTTCGATATTTTATTTGCTTTGTTTTTTAATTGTAATAATCTATGTTTGTATCCATCATCTAATAAATCATCATTTATTTGTAATTTAATAATATTAATAGAAATATTATTAATATACCAATTATATATTTCATTATTATATTCTTTATTTTCACTATTTACTCTTAACATTTTTAATGATTGTTTAAATACATCTGAAATATAGAGTGAAAAATCTATATAATCTGATGTATTTGAGTGATTATAATATGGAATTCCTTCAATAATACCATTATCAGTAATGCCAAAATGCAAAAATCCATTTATTTGACTCATTATAAAAATTGCTGAATATTTTGCACAATATACTGTAAAATACCTTTCCAATTCATATTTTATCATAGTATTAAATATATTTGTATCTAATTTATATTCACTATTATGAATTATATTATCTAAATCTTCATTATTAAAATATTTATATAAAGATCTTAAATAAAATTCTTTATATTCATGTGTCAATGTTTCAGTTCCATATATAGAACCAATACAGTTATCTAAAGAATTTTTTATTAGTTCAGTCATTGGATAAATCTAGTGTTTAGTTATTAATATAATAAATAATAACTATATATAAAAAAAATATCAATTTTTATTTGCAAGAAAAACAACTATATTTTTTGAAAAACATAATATCTATGTAATTTAGTAAAATCAAAACTATTTTTATTTATTTCATCATTTTGATTATAAAATTCAATTACTCTTTTAAAATATTTATTTGTTTTTTCATTTGCCTCATATGGTGCTATTTCTTGTAAAAAATGTTTATGGATTTTGTATTGATTCTCAAATGTATCTGTTTCTATTAATGCCAAACCAGCTTTTTTTTTAAATTGTTCTATCATAAATTTTGGATCTACTATATATTCTGTATTATATGTACCTATTTCATTGAAACTTGCATTATGAAAATCAACAGCTAACCCAGTTTTAGCAATATTAGTTTCATTATATAATTTTTTATATTCAAATAAAATGCGTTTTTCTCCTGTATCTGTGGTATATGAACGTGAAAATATTGGCTCTTTTTGTAATATTTCATTTAATAAATTACCATCTATAGTAGATATCAATACAATTCCACCATGTTTCAAATATTTCTTAAAATTTTCACAACAACTATTTAATGTATCATCATTACGAAACATAAAATGAACTGAAAATTGCATATTTATTATATCAAATGTTAAATGTTTTTTTGATTGCCCATTTTCTCCAAATACCGATACTATAGATTCCTTGTTTTTCTCTGTCATAGCTGGTATTAATCTAATTTGACTTTCTAAATCTAATTTACCAGATCCATCACCTACTATTAATGTAATTGGAAACATCAAATGTTGGAATTTTCTTTTAAATTTATTATATCTAGACATTACACCATCATCTAATGTAAATAATCCAGCAGAATCTATATCCACACCTACTAAACTATTTATTCTACTTGTATTATATTTTCCTATATCTCCTCCTCGACCAATTCCAATATCTAAAATATCTTGTTTATGATATTTACCATCAATAGACATACGTGCACCACAATATTTATACATATGATTTGATTTATTAAAATTATGATATTGACGCATGTCTTCCATTAATTTATTAGTCATCTGATAATATGCATCACTTCTTCGTTGTGCACCAATATCTTCAAATGTAATACTATTCATTATTTTATTTAAATGGTCAATATGTGTTTTTTCATTTGCTAATAAATCTATATCTTTTAATTCTATAGCATTATGTATAGATGCCCATATATTATTTGCAACATTTTCATTATTTCCATATTTTCTTTTATGTAATCTAACTGATTCTGTTTTATCTGTTCTGATTCGTAATATATTCCATCTATATGGATATTCTTTCATTACATCATTAGAATATGAACATTCAATAACCATATTATCTTCTATTTTATTACCTAATTCATCTCTTACTTCACCATCATCTAAGAAAAAGTGTGCATAATATAAATTATCTTTTTTAAGATCACTATCTTTATTTATTAAATTTTCCTTAAATAAAACTGGTTGCTCTACACCTGTTTTTGTTGATCCAACATATAATTTTACTATCCTATAAACATGATTTTCTGCTTTGTATTTTTCCAATTCATTATCTAAATCTATATCATTTATTTCTGTATTTTCTAATTTTTCATCTAATAATTTACCTGATGCATTATCAAATACATTCAATATTTTACCTGTATCTTGATCTCTCTCAAATTTAATATAAAAATCTATTGTATTCATATGTGGTGGTTTCCATTTATATATTTTAAACTTTGTTTCATGTGCAATTTTAGTATATTTCTGATTTAATCCTGTATATACTAATCCATCCAACATATATGGACAATTTATATCTACATTAGTATATAAATCCCAAATTAATTTTGAATATGCAAATAATTCAGATTTATATATACCTAATGGTATAAAAAATAATTTATTTATAATAACTGTTTTACCAGCTTTTAATTTATCATTCATTTCTTTAAAATAATTTCTTATATTCCCACTATAATATTTTATTATATCCTCTATTTTCTCTGATTTTATATATTTATCATGTGATGTTTTCACTTTAAATATATTCGTCATAACATCATTCAATTTATCTAATCTTTGACTCAATTCAGCTATTTGTCTAACATCAGTGTTTTTATAATACAATATATCAAATCCCAAAAATACAAAATTATTATACTTTTCTATATATACATATTCTCCATCTATTATTGTTCTATTATATGCTACTAACTTTGCTTCTTCTACTGACACATCTATTTTTTTAATATGCAAATTATTATTTATTATATATAAATTATTATCTAATATTATTAAAAAAGCTCTTTCGCCATCTGCCTTATCTGTAACTGAATAATTAATACCCAACATTTGTATATGGATTGCCGATAAACTTTCAGATTGCATTATAGGCAAATCTCCACGTGTTTTTTCTGTTTTATCATATAATATATCTTTTATCATATTTAATACTTTATATTTGTCGGATGCATTCAATATAATTTCACTCTTCTGTATCAAATTCTGTAATAAATATATTTCTTCTAATAATTTATTATATATTGTTTTTATATCTTCTTTTTTTACTTGTTTTAATGCCACTACTTCTACTTCCAACTCATATGTTTGATATTTATTCCCCGAAAATCTATTACTTGTTTCTACATTCGTTAAATCTATCAATATATTATATTCTCCAAATGATATTTCATATGTAATTCTATGCTTCAATCTATATATTATATGTTTCTGTTCTGTTAATGGTATATTTAATAATTTTGCGTATTCGTCTTCTTTTAACTGCAATTCTTGCGCCATTCTTATTCTTATATCATAATCCACTATATCTATATAATCACTCTGGTCTTTTATTTTATGTATGATTTCCATACTAGGTGTTTTTCCATTATCTAAATCTGATTTATAATTATTTGCTAATATTGCAAATATACTTGTATTATTGCGCAAATCTACTTTACTCATTATGTTGTTTATATTGTCTATCCCATTAATTGATATTCTATACACATTCATATTTTCCCTTGAATACATATACGCTATATCCAATATATCATTTTCTTGCAACTTATCCTCCTTTTTATCATGTTTTGATCTATTTATCAAATAACGAATAATATTATTATAGTTATCACGTGTAATTTTTTGTTTATGATTGATACTGGCTTCTAATTCTATATTTTTATTTAACTTACTTATTAAATTATTTATATTTTTTACTATATTTCCATCAATATTATATGTATCACTCATAATTTATACTATTAAATATGATATTTTATTTAAATCAATTTATAATTCAATATTTATACTATATCATATATAAATATCAAATTATTATAATTATCTATGGCCCATCATATAAATTGTCATTTCTTTTTGCAAATGTACAATGTTCTCCTTCCTTCAAATTTTTCCCTCCACACCATCCTGCTTTTGAACAACATTGTCCCAATCCACATTTTTGATTATCAAATTCTGGACCACATCTACCTGGAAATTTAGGTCCTATTATTTCTTCTTCAGCGTTATAAAAATAAAAATAATATATTCCTATTCCTATACCTATTAATAATATAATCACACTTACTATTATTATTGTTTTTTTATTCATCTATATATTATACTATTATATTATATTTTAACCAAATATTTTTTTAAATATTCCTGGTTCTTCTTTTAATGGCCCATCATATAAAATATCTTGTCTTTTAGTACCAACTGCACAATGTTCCCCTTCACTTAAATTTTTCCCTCCACACCACCCAAATTTACTACAACATTGACCTGGACCACATTTCTGATTATCAAAATCTGGACCACATCTACCAGGATATTTAGGTTCTTGATTATAATAATAATAATATATACCTCCTCCTATAATTATTATAATCACTAATATTATTATTAATGTTATTGGTTTCATTATATATTATAATATATTATAATTTATAATATTATAATATATTACTATTTATTTACTTTTTTACTTCTTCATCTCCTTTCATATAGTAAAAATAATAAAAAGCTCCGCCTCCTACTAATAGCAATGCCACAGCTATCATTATCATTGTATTATTATCCATTTTAATATATATATATAACATAATATTTTTTATTATTACTTTATTATTAATAAATTAATTAAATAATCATTATAATAATTATTATTATATATATGACAACATATATTAAATATAGAATTAGATGTAATACTGAAAATAAATATGTTCAATGTATTTTAAATTCAACTGATCCTATACCTACCACATGCCCTAATAATACAAATCACATTATAGATAATAATGATATTGTTAGTATAGGAACTATTAATGAATCTATTGTTACAATTAAAGAAGAATCTGTTCCAACTGGTGGTAATTTTAAATCTGATTCTGTAGAATTAAATATTTCTCAAAATTCCACTTCTAGTTATGTTTCTTTTTATCCATTTAAAATTTCTGCTCTAAATGTTCGTTTTACTACTTCTACAGATCACATTGATGATGAAATATCTATATGTGTTGGTCCAGATATTCCTATAGGTGTATGTGTAGCTAATATAAATCCAGCTAATGCATGGACTACACAAAATTATACAGTAGGACAAATAGTATCTTATACACATCCTAAATATGGATCTAGAATATATACATGTATTTTAAATACAATAAATAATGAATCACCTGTAAATACTTTATATTGGAGACATGGATATGAAATCTTAGTTAATAGTACAGTAATGGAATATACTATGATAGGATATTATTTAAAGATATCAGATGGTACAAATATAAATGATTTAGGCAGAGTATTGCATAAAAATCTAACAAATAATAAAATATATGTTGAAAATAATTTAATAAATACATTTACTACTTCAGTTCCATTATATATTATGCAAACTATTTATTTACTCAAAAATTATAAAATAGGATTACCACATTCATATACTATAGGTGATTCAAAAATAGGTGGTCAATCTATCCCTATAGATGTTCCTGTAACTATTACGTATAAAAATAATGGAAATACTGCTAAAAAATAGTAGGCAGTGTTGATTATTTATATTAAATTTATTATAATAATTTTACGTTTTTTACTACAATATATATTATCATAATAATATATATTATGACATATAATTACTCATATTCCTCTAATTTTACAAATGGATTTAATTCAGATCAGTTACATTCTGAAATCAAAAATAGTATTATTACTAATAGCAATACTAATTTCGATGGAATAAATAAAAATGATGATATTGTATCTATAATATTTATAAATCAATTAAATATAAATGATCTAATAATATTAAATACAATAATTGCAAATCATCAACCAACACCAAATATTGGCAATAAAATATATAATTTAAGTATCACTGAAAAAAATATTACTTCTCAAATTTATTATATTATCGCTACTATAGTATATCCAGGCTCTAATATATGGCCTAATATCACAAATATACGTGGTGTAAGTTATATGGAAGCAAATGGCACAAATTATTTTATACGTATATATGACACTACTAATAATAAAGTTATATGTGAAAAAAATTTATCAAATACCAATGAATTAATAAATGATTTTGGCACTTTATCTGATATTTCTACTACTAATGCAATATGGGAAATACAATGTAAAGTTGTCGGAAATACAACTGTAAATATTAATAATATTCATATTTATTATAATTAAATTAACTATATATATTTATAATGCACGTTATAAATATATATGATAACATGTTAATTAATATATATTATATATATGTTAATTAATATATATTATATATATGTTAATTAATATATATTATATATATGTTAACGTGTTAATTAATTTAATGATATACGTAATATAAATATACGTGCTCTTCGTATAAATGATGTTCCTCCAGATACAGAGGAATATTTAATAATTAAATTATTTATTCCACTCATATTATTTATAAAAAAAAATCCAGTGTGTATAACATAGTTAGATGCAGTTGATCCAGTTCTTCCAGTCATTATTGAATTATTATATATTGTTGTAGTAGGAGTTTTAAAATGTTCAACTTGTATATGACATCTACCAGATGAACTAGTATTATATATTTCACATGACCATAAAATTGCATATGTTCCAGCTAATAATGATGCTGTTGTTAATGTTAATTTAGTTTGTAATGTAGTTGATGTTGTAGATGATTCAGCTTCTGA
>Ga0169931_10010381_pt1 | contig 13272 bp, 8 predicted proteins | sample Kivu_15m_20L_FD_129675 | JGI IMG/M metagenome (GOLD analysis project Ga0169931, IMG submission 129675) | Freshwater microbial communities from Lake Kivu, Western Province, Rwanda to study Microbial Dark Matter (Phase II) - Kivu_15m_20L... | ecosystem: Environmental > Aquatic > Freshwater > Lake ...
CATTGGGATGAAACCCAATGAGGCTTATTACAAATCTTTAAACCAAAATGCTGCCTAATACAGCGCAAAATATTAACTTCGCATCACTAACCTTTTGGTCCAACAACTGGGGAGTATTATAATCCATTTGTCTGAATTTATTGAATTTCTATGATTTGTGACAAATTAATAACATGGGTATCGGTCGTTCGACGGTTTGATTTTATATATATCTTAATGTGAAACAAATATCTTATTGAACAATTTGCTGATACAGGATTTTTCAATATGTTTGTTGTGTTATGAGAAATTTATTCATTTATACTAAATGTATTTTGGCTGTTTTAATCATCAGCCTAGTTGTCTCTTGTGGAAATGGTAGTAAAAACTCTGCTGTTACTCACATTCCAGTTCAATTGAAATCTAATGGGAATTGGTCTCTATTGGATATTGAGACTGGTGCGATATTGTTTGAAGGAGAGTTTAAGAAAAGACCATCCGTTGTCACAGAAGGTGTTTTTACAACTCGGAATGATGAAGGTGAATATTTTTACAATAAAATCGAAAATGAGAAAGTTTTCAAACAAATCGCAGGGCCTTTTAAAAGTGCGAGTTTGATGAATCAGGGTTTGGCTATTGTCTGCAAAGCTGAAAGTCACTTGTCTGCCATAAATGATAAAGGCGAAGAAATTTTTACTTTAGAACCTCAGGATGGCATAGTAATTAAGCAGGCGGGGCAGTGTATTGACGGGTTAATCAAATTTGAGGACGAAAATCATCTTTGGGGATTCTTAGATAAAAATGGAAAAGTCTCTATCAAACCGCAGTTCGATTATGTAGATGATTTTCACAATGGTTTGGCACGGGCAACAATGCATTCAGATTCCAAAGATAAATTTGTTATCATAAACAAATCTGGCGAAATAGAAACAGAACTTGATAAAGGACTTGTTGGTAATTTGGGGAATGGTATAGTTGCCTATTCTGACAATAAAAAAGAATTTGGTGTGTTGAAATTGGGGAAAGAATTAGAGAAAAAAATTAGTGCTTCAAGTAAATTTGAGGTAATTAGTGTGCACAACGATGATATTTTTTATGCCTCAGAAAATTCTTGGGGGTTATTAAATGCTGACGGGGAAATAGCAATTAGAGCCAAATATGAGTTTCTAACTCGTTTAGATGGAGAAACATTCTTGGGTATTAAACAAGACGGAAAAGACGTAGAGTATGAAATTTTAAATTCGAAAGGAGATGTGGTTAAAAAAGATGAAATTGATAGTCGGAATTATGGGGCTTTCAACCTGTATGCAAATGGTCGGGTAATGATTAAGGACGGTAAGGAATATCAATTGATAAATTCCAAAGGTGAAAATGTAGGAAACAATCCTGTAAAGGAATGGGGCGGTGTCTACGATATAATTCGGATGGAAAGTAATGTCTCCGATTTGGTACAAAGTGATTATTTTGATTGGGGCAAAATTGATGAAATGATAGAGTCTATAAAGTCAGGAAGTTTATCTGGCTTCACAATGGGAATGAATTGTTTAAAGTCGAATGATTTGTTAGTGAATTTTGCAAATAGTAACTCAACTTCGACATCAACCGACATACACGATCAAGGTAAAGGTTTGGTTTTTGCAAACTACAAGGCAAGACAGTTGATGGGTATTTCAGGAAAAGTAGTTGCTGATTGGGATGATTCAAACGGTACAATTGGTTTGTACATTGGTTTAGGTTACGACGACAATAATGAGAACACTTCGGAAGAAATGGATTCTGACAATCAAGATTCCGAAATTTATGATACTACGGCTACTGACACCGATAATTCAACAACTACACCCGCAACTCAAGAAGTACCAATTAAGGATAATGCTCCAGAATGGAATACTTATCAAACTACATTAAGTGCAACCAGAGACATTGGCAATGGTGGAAGTATTGGACTTATGTTGAACTTTGATGATTATATCAAAAAGGCGGTAACCCAATCTACTGTTGTCGATTATGGGTATACAACGATGGTTGAGGAAAAAATTATCGGTTATGAAAGAAATAGCAGTGCAAAATTGACAAATATTCAAATGCAATTCTCTGTTCAGTCTGATAAAACCAAAAAGTTGAAAACCAAGTTAGAGGAAAAGTTTGCAAAAGGTTTTCAATTGGTATCCACGAATTATGGCTCAAAATATTACGTAGACGCAAAAGGTTCAAAATGGGAGTTGAATGGGTTGCAAATTCGTTTGTTTCAGCCTTATCCAGATACTGTCTCAGATACTTCGGGATACTGATAACCTATGATAATTACAAAATTCAAGACATATACATGGCGAGTTTTTGCTGTGTATATGTCTTTTTTTTCTGGTTATAAAATCGTAGCGGCTCAATCACAAGCTTTGGCCGCAGACATTCCACTTTCCCAATTAATTTCATTTCAAAATCGTGACATTTCCCATGTTGAAGTAGTTATGTCCAATAAAAATGGCTGGAATGTTAATTATCATCAAATTCAACAATCTCTGAAATTAGGGAATATTGGAAATATTAATTGTCTTTACGCCAGTTGGAATACTCGGGCTTACGTTGCGGGTATTGATTATTTTCAAACATTAGATTTTTATCAGATTAAAAACGGACAGAATATTATTTCATATCGTACCAATAGTTTAAAGAAGTATCAAGAGTTATTGAATCAGTTTACCAATAAGACCTTTGGTAATAGTAATGAATTTGAAAGTCTCATGGGTAATTCTCGGGTTCAACAACTAATGGGAGGTCTTTCTTGGGAATATGCGATTGAAACCATGGATTATGAATCTGAAAAACGTTACACGATACTTTTATATAAAACCAGTTTAGTTGGTTTTGTAAAATCACAATTAGCTTGGGATCAGGTTGTGTCTAATGAATATGAGGAAGAATCGTTGATTGAATACATTACGAAATATCCAAACTCTGTCTATGTTGGATTAGCAAAGACAAAACTCGAGGAGAAACGTTATTATTCCGCCTACAATGGTGGTTCTGTTGATGAAATTAACCAGTTTCTTGCAGAATATCCACAATCGAAGTATGTGGGATTGTTAAGGACTAAAATTGAAGACTTATCATACAACCAGATTTTTAATGTCGAATCAGAGTTGAATGAACTGAACATTGACAAGTTTATTGATTTGTATCCTAATTCACGATATGTAAAGGGGTTGTTGAAAAAGAAAGAGGAATTGAAATTCAATGCCTTGCTACTTTCGGAGGATGAAGGTTTGTTGTATAGTAGGTATATTAACGAAAAAGATATCAAAAAACGGGCAACATTGTTGACAGCCATTCAAAAATTACGATATGAAAAAGTATTTGACTCCATTGAGTCTGCTATGGGGGCTTCTCTAAAAATTTCAATTTTAGTTTCCAATTTAAAAAATTTTACCGGTACTGAATACTTTGAAATTTTGGAGGGGGAGTTGCATAAAATTGAATACGAACAACTTCCCCAATTGATGGGTGAAAAATGTGAAGAATGGCAAAGTTATGTACAGAGATATCCAAACTCAGTGTATTCGGGCCAGGCGAAATCCCATGCAATTAAATGCTCCGAGTACGTTAAATTGAAAAAAATATTGGATTCTGCCTGGCAAGTTTATCGAGGGCTGAATCAAAATGATTACAAAAATCTAATTAGTACAGGCGAATTTATATTAAGCGTCTCGCAGGAAAATAATGCTGAGTTGAAATCTCAGATCGCCTCCAATAGAAAAGCTTTAAACTTCGCGCAAGAAAGAAGATATAAGTTATATCCGTTAAATGAAATTAATCCAGATTTATATAACACTCATTACAAACTGCTAGAAAGGCAATTAATTAATAATATTGACGGACTGAGAAATACGGTTATTAATTCTAGCTTGATAATTAAAACCGATACTTTTGGCAAAACTAACCTTAGCATTATAGGTAGTAATTCACGTTTTTTTGAATCAGAGGTTGTAGATAGATTATCCAATAAAATAGGTGGTTTGAATTACTATCAATCACTGCCTGTAATGACAACTGAAACCCATAATGTTAAATACAGTTGTCAATCAAGTACCATTGAATTGTTGAGGGTTGGAAAAGGTAATTTCCAATTAACAAAGAATGCAATTCCATCACCTGGTAATAATAAAGTATTGAGTATAATGAATGGAGATCGTAGTTATTTCAAATCAGGTAAATATCGTATAATTTGGGATGAGGTTCATATAAACAACAAGACAGTTCAACTCATGAGCATTGATAAATATAAGTCATTCGCTGGTGTAAGCGCTGTCTTACCCGCATTGGTGGTTCCTGGTTGGGGTACTAAACTTGTCAGAGGAAGAAGAGGGAATGCTTGGATAACGATTTCAACGTATGGATTAGCAACTGCCGGAATATACTTTGCCACTCAATCCCAAAAATCATATGAAAATTACCTAATTGCTACCACGCAAAATGAGATGGATCAGCATTATAGTCAATATTTAAGTCAACGGAACAAATCACTAATTTCAATTGGTGGAGCCTTGGGTATTTATTCTCTTAATTTAACCTATGTTATTTTCAAAGGGATGGGAAATTCTATTAAAACGGTGTCTTACAGAAATCGATATAATAATTATTCCAAAGAACTTAATTAAATGAGGACTATATTAACGATAGTGTTGAGTTTGTTAATGATTCAAACTGCTTTTGGGCAAGACCGGAAGTTAAGAAAAGTGAAAGAATTGATCGTTGAGAATAAAAACGGAGAAGCAGACGATGTTATCAAAGAACTTATTGCTAAATATCCAACATCGCCAATAGTATTATACTATTCTTCCGTGGTGGATTTAAAGTTGAATCGTTCATTAGATTCTATTTATCAAAATATGCAATTCGGTAGTAAGAACCTAGTTAATTTACGTTACGAAAACAACATTTCGGATTCGACAGAACTTGGATTTACTAAAGAGGAGTTTCAGCGTTTTAAATTGCAAGTAAGGGACTTGGCATTCGACAAATATTACAAGGATGCCAAAACAATAGATAGTTTACATCTTTTTATTGCCAAGTTTGATTTAAGTAATATTCAAAGAAGTTACATCGAGAATAGGATTTGCGAAATTACTTCGAAAATTGCATTATCAAGTGTCGATTTAAGTGTTTTGAGGAATTTTATTAACAATAATAAAAACTGTGTCCAACTTAAACTTGTGGAGTCACGATTGCTTTTGTTGAATTGGCAATCCGCAAAAAAGTTCAATACTTACAAGTCCTATGAGATGTTTGAACAACAAAATCCCAACTCCATCTTTTCTGACAGTATAAAAAGTGCATTAGAGCTCTTGGATTGGGAGAGAGCGCAATTTTATGACAGTATTACTTCTTATGAGTTTTTCATGTCAAAATATCCAAATTCTCAATTTAAAAAAATTGCCATAAATAAAATTGACACACTCATTTGGCTGCCTATTTTAACTTCAGGGACTTTACGAGAATTACAAGATTTTGTTAATCGATATCCTCAATCACAATTTATTAAACAAGCTAATGACAGTATTATAAAACTTGAGTGGTTTGCAATTGCCATCACTGGTGATATTTCAAGTGTAGAGAATTTTTTGAAGAAATTTCCAAATTCATATTACAATGGTCAAGCATTGAAGCGATTTGATGAATTATTATGGAAATCTACAAATGTGGCCTCCGTTGAAAGTTTGGAAGACTATTTGAAGGACTGTAAAAGTTGCGTATTCAAAGAAAACGCTTTAGAGAAATTATCTCTCATAGAATGGGATAAAATAAAATTGCTACAGGATACCATGTTATTGAATGATTTCTTGCATCATTTTCCAAAATCATCCAAAGTTAACATAGCATCAAAAAGGAAAGCCGAATTAGTAGCGGAGATTGATTTTCAAGTTGCAAGAAAAGTTCATGGATTTGCTCCCTGTGATAGTTTCGAAACAGAAGATTATTGGATAGAGAAGCATGGTGGCGGGGTGGTAAAAAAATATACCAAACCTAATTCTAATAAAGTAATTAAAATATTTGGAAAATATTACTCTTCGAGTTCTGATTGGGAATATGACTGGGATGAATTTTCTTATGAAGGGTATTCAAAAATATTCAACATGCATGTAATTTCACACCACGAAATTGGTCCTGATACTTATTTGATATATGTCAATGATTCTGGATCGCAAATTTCAGAGCATGATTTACTGAATAACCGAATTGTACCAATTCAATATCGCTCTTCTTCAAATCCCTCTCGTTTTGAATTTGAGTGTTTAGAAGAAGTTGTTAGAGATAAAAAAAATCTTCGTTTTATTGCTAGGTCTGCTGGGAGTTATTTTGGGTTTGGTGGATTTGCTGTACTAAAAGGACAATTAGGTGAATCTCGGCTATATCAAGAATCTGAAATATTCAATTTTGGACAATTCAATCAAGAGGTTTATATGGTACAGTTTGTTAATTACAACAAAATTGAATTTCGTGCAGTGGCGTATACGAATGTTGGAAACTCTGTTCAAAGTAAAATGTTCAACGGATTCATCATCTTCAATGAAAAATTAAACCAATGGCAAGTATTAAAAAAATAGCATTTTTGTTTTTTTGTTGCATCACTTTTATTTCTTGCAACCTAGATGTAATTGAGCTGAAGTCTCGTACTAACCCTAACGATGAGAAATTTGAGAGATTAACTTTTCAAATTAATTCTGCCTTAGTTCAATCCTATGTAGAATTGAAAAATAAAATAACTTTTCGATGGAGGAAAATTGGTGCGGTTGACGCTTTGAATCCTGAAGTATGGGTTTATCGAGATCATGTGGCGATATCAAAAGTCAATTCTGTAGATTTTACTTTGACAAATGGTGAATTCGAGTTGGATTTAACCACATTATCTTTCAAACACATGGAAAGATTACAAGTTGCAATTAAGCAAACTAATAATGGGTTAGTATGGCTCGATACGCTATCTGCAGCTATCATAGTATATGATGAGACCCAGACGCCCGTATTGTCTTATTTGAATGCAATTAGCGCCACGTCAAAATCAATAAATTTACAAACGGAAATTATCAAATTGGGCACAAATACGGTAAGCGAAATTGGAATATGTATGAATATGAGTGGGAGCCCTACAACCGCTGACAAGACAGAGATCTTTAATGTAACCTACGCGGAGGGTATGAAATTGGACGCCTCTTTTGTGGGTCTTTCTGCCAATACAAATTATTATTTCAGGCCATACTCAAAAAAAGGTACCTCTACGATTTATGGAAAAGAACAAGTGTTTAAAACGGCTTTGCCGAATAAGCCTTCAATCGGAGGAACAACTATTTCTTCAATAACCTCAACAGCTTGTAGTTTGAGCGCATCAATCACTGATGATGGAGGGGGTAGCACATTAGAGAGGGGTTTTGTTTTTAATACAACTGGGTCTCCTAATTTGAGCGATAATAAGGTTATTTCGGGTAATTCAGGAAATGTTTTTTCCGCTTCGTTAGAAGGTCTGTCACCGTCTAAAAAATATTATGTCGCAGCGTATGCAACAAATTCAGCTGGCACAACTGTTGGTATAACCACAAATTTTTCAACACCAGCTGAAAGCCTTGTGGGTAAAAATAGTTGTGACAATTTATCAGGGTTTACGGCCAAATTTGAATACTGGAGCGGGGTTGCATATTCTTGGGCCGATTGGACTATTTCCTCTGGATATTCAGGTAACGGATTGTTTGCTGATAACGGAAATAAACCCGCCTTGGGTGGATATGTGGAATTCACACAGAACTTTTCATCGCCCGGTTTTATCCGCTTTTGGATTAATACTCCCAATCCTGGATATAATAATCGTATTCCAACAGTTTATATAGATGGAGTCGCTCAGTCAAGTCCAACAATGGTTGGGGGACAGTCTTCCTCCTTTTATTGGGAACAGCTTCAAACTGACAGGATTGCTAAAGGTAACCATAAAGTAAAAATTGAGTGGGGAAGAACTGGTATGTACTTTTATTATAAACTCGATGAAATCGAGGTTTATCAGTGAAGTGATAAGGAAAAATTGAAATGATACACCAATCCAAAAATCATTTTAAATCTGACATCATTGCTAGCAAAATGAATTCAATTGTTAATAATCTGGATTTAAAATCACCTACATTGAGTATCAGTGACAACAAGTATTCCATTGGGAAATTTAAGAGTTTAGAGATACGAAACGGATTTATTGTAAGATAGTTTATATTGGTTACATAATGATTTAACTTGTATTACATGATGACAAAGAAATTAATGATTATTGTTTTTGTGCTGATTACAATTTCGGCATTTTTTCAAATTTTGGCCAATAATAATAAAGAAATAATGACACCATTGACTAAAATAAAGGGTGATGTACTTTCAGACCCTGACTCGAATTATAATGTCGATATTCATTATGATACTACTTGGGCAGGTGGGGCCGGTATTAAATCCGTACATATTTCAAGAAGTGGGAAAATCGCTGTCGCTTGCGATTTGGAGGGATGCGCAGTTTGGGTCTTGGATTTAATCACGAATAAAGTCGCATTTAAAATTTTGTTTGATCAAACGGTTGGACCTGGATTTAAGGATAATTCTGAAATTGTAGAGAAATGCGTACGCGAGAAACCCGTTGATTGTGCAATTAGCGATGGGGATTCATTTATTTACGTTACATTGTACAATGCAAGCTGTGTAGTAAAAATTCCGTTAAATAATCAGGAAATATCATCAACTGTGCAACCTTGTGACCGAACCATTGGTGCGACCATAAAAAATGCTCTTGGGGAGTCAAAAAGAATAGTGTTACGTGCGGCAAATTGTCAAAACATGCCTAAAATGGTTTCTATCTCACCAGATAAAAAGTCACTAATTATTTCAAATTGGGTCTCTGGTTCTATAACAATTGCAAATATTAAACAAATGAAGACAGAGTCTAATATAATTTTAAATGGAGGATATAAACAATATCCACGAGGAATTTCATTGGACTCGGCGACAAATAAATTTTACGTCAACAACATGGGAGGGGGTACGATTTCTGAAATAAACTTGGCCACTAATAAGTTAATGAAAAATCACTCCATTCTGCCAAATCCCGGTCATCATACTTTGAGCGCAGATAAAAGCCATTTTTTCATTTGTGACAATCGTGGAAAAGCGTTTTACAAGTATAATATAAATGAAAAAAAAATTGTTAATTTGGTATATTTTCCAGAAAATGCACTCCTGTTTGGAATAGATCCTCAAGAGAAATTTGCAGTTGTTTTACATTGGTATCACAACAAAGTGTCGGTTGTGAATCTTAAAAAAATGACGATTCTCAAAACAATTAATATTCACAGACCCATTGGTATTGATTTCGGAAAGAATTTTTTTATTATCAGCAGTTATGGTGGGGGGATTGGCAAATTATCAAAATTTAGTTATCGGTTGATAAATTAGATGTTTGAATTTATGCATGTATTCGAGAAAATAGTTTGTTTTAAATGTTCGTTTTAAAGTTTATAGTATTTCATTAAAAAGACGGATGTTTGGGGATATGATCGGTTTAAACAATCCAATTTTGTAAAAATGGTTTGTTTAGAGATTTTGTCTCCATAATTTTTTGTTATACCGTTATAAAGAGCTGCCAATTTGTTTATTCGTAAATTTAGATTGTCATTGTGCATGTATTGAGTGTTATTCAATATGAAGACTTTTTGAATTTCGAGCTGATAACTCAGAGAACTATAAATGTCTATATTGTTAATGATATCGTCTATGGATAAATAGGAGTTTCTCATACTTGAATTACATAAAACCGTATGGATAAATTTAGGTTGCATCTGAAATGGGCCAATTGAAATTTTGTCAACGGAGTAATAACCAACAGCATTTAGAAGTTTAAACACTTGAATTTCATTCTTAACATCGATCTCTGATTCAGCGATGTATTCGGGTAATATTATTGACAAATACTGTTGATGGGTAATCCAAAAAGGATCCATTTTAGTTGCCTGAAAGAGTAATTGATCAACACGAATTTTGCTATTATTCAGGTAATCGTTGCAATTTACCTGTGTTTTGCAAATGTTTGGTTTTGCAAATAAGAAAAGAACAATATAAATAAAATTATTGCGACTTGACATTTATTGAATTTTTAAAATTCGGATTTGCAGCAAATTCAAATTCTATAGCATCAAATTGTATTTTGCAATTTTGCAATTGATAAAGTTCGCAGTTTGCGTTTGGACAAGGATTACAGTTAATCGAATAATCTCTCTCACGTAATTTTGTTTTAATGCTCAAATATATATTTCTATCACCATTTAAAATATTTGAAATGTCTGCTGCTTTTTCTTCATCAATACCGATAATTAATGTCTCTCTGTAAGAACTGTTCGAAATTTTGTTATTGGGCTGAGAATTGTTATTGATGGAGATACGAAAAAAGTCTATCTGATTCAAGTAGTTGTTGTGTTGCGATGAAAAGTTCGGAGTATTTAGGAGTTTTAAGTCTGGTGCGGCCGATTTATGATCATAGTCATTCCAATGTTCGTTAACCTTTTCAATTGTGAAAGATTTTGTGTTCATGTTGTACTCATTGACATGGACATACAATGATAAATTCAATGTACCGTCTAATTTTTTGTTGATTGAATTTTGTCTTTTTATGAGCTCTTGAAGGAAAATTTTAGACCAGGACTCGATGATTTTTTTCTTTTTAAATTCATCTATGAAAGTGTATTCTTTTGCCATGAAACTACAAAATTGAAACGGACTTAACGATGACGGATGCTGTTTGTTGTACAAAGAATAAAACAGAGTTTGTAATTCTAAAGCATCATCATTGAGTTCAATTGGCAAGTTTTGTATTTCATTGAATCGAACTGCATCATCAAATTTGATAAAAATTAGTGAATTCCGATGACTATAACTCCTGTTATATGCATCGAAATTCGCATAATCTGTTCCAGCCATCGGAGAGGAAGTGCATATCAAGTCAAATCGCCTTTTTTTATCGATTGTAGTATCGTTAACGAAAAGGATAGGATAGAGGGCTAATTTTTTTGAAGTTTCCAAAGGTTTAAGTTCCCTGTAGCTTTCGAATGAATACATGAAATAATATTGAGAGCTTCCCGTTTTTTCTTCGTCTTTTGATTGATCTAAGTTACTGTTTAGTGAGTTTGAATTACTTTCTTTTTTGTAGTTTGATAATCCTGAAGTGAAAAATGGCTGTCGCGTCTCAATCAACTTACTAATTACACTTTTGTCAATTTGATTGTTTGTTTCAACGGTAGGAATGATGAAATTGGTTTTTTCCCATTTTCCATCAACAATTGAAAATTCAGCAGTTCCTATATTGATTTTTATATTGAATTGATATTCGTTTTTACTGATGCTGCAGTATATTTTGCTGTTATTATAATATAAACTATCAATAAAAACTTCTGGGTCCAAAGAATCTGGGATAAAAGAAAATACGCGCTTGATGTCATTCCTATTTTTTTTATAAATCTGGAACCCTTCGCAATTACCCATGTAACATTCATTCTTGTCTATAAAGTAAATCGATGTATCAATTCGAAAAAATTCGTGAATTCTCCCTTTTAACTCAGTAATTTTAAATGTTTTTTCGTTGATTAAAAATGGATTTGGTGCGTCGAATTCCGATTTGAGTATTTCATGAGATTCGAGTATTGGGATATATGTTAAATATTCATAATGTGTACCGGAGTATAGTTCATCGCCTGGTTTATCTTTGAAAAGTATTGGTTTTGAAGATTTAATTGTGATGTTATTTGGTGTGATGGATACATTTTTAGGAGTGTTGTATTTAAGTTCTTTAATGATCCGATTATTTGATAAAATTAAGCTATCAGTTATATATATCTTATTTATTAAATTGTTAATGTATTTGGTTGTTTTAGTGTGGTTAATATTTTTAATAAATTCTTTGAGTTCTGTTAAGTTGTAATTGCCTTGTATTGATGCATTGTGGTATGCGAAAATTATGGAATCAACTGATTTGTTGAAACTGCTATTAGGATATGATTGAACGTAACTTTCAAATAGTTCAATTTCATTTAATTCCTTAGCCTCAATGTAGCTCATTTTTTCTTCTAAACGAAGCGCAGAATCATTGTAGCGAATGTCATTATATTTAGTTCGGAATTCTTTTATATTTTCTATTCGATTGGATTTTTTAATGAGATTGAATGCTAATTGGGCTTCTAAGTTACTCGCGTCTGTTTGATAATGTGAATTTGGATATCTAAGCAAGAATTCTTGAATTTTTTCGATGGAATTTTGATTTTTTACTTGATTCCAACTTAGTTCCGTTTCTCTGATTGTGGCATTACCAAGAAACCTGGATTTCATGTGCTCGCTGCGGTATTTTACAAAATCAGCGATATTGTTGGATGAATCAATCAATTCCCAATCTAATCTGTCGATAATGCTCTGCGCAGAGTCTTTGTATTTCCCACTCGGTATCTTGTTCAAATATTCTTTTAAGGCGATATTTGAGGAGATTGAGCATGCGTTCTGAAAAAGCAAACTATCATAAATTGAAAATACTGAGGAATAATATGGAGATTTAGGGAATTTTCCTAAATATTGACCCGCTCTAGTAATGTTTGGTTTCATTACAATATCCTTGTATAATTCTGAGTATAAGAAATTTTGCACATAAATTTGCTGCTTATGTTGGTTGTGATTTTTCAAAAATGCCATGGCTTCCATGGTGTCTTTCCTTTCTATAATCCATTTGCTGTAATCGGTGATGCACGAGTCAATGATGTAATTTTTGCTTTCAATGCACATTTTCAAATTATCACAATACCCTTTGGTAACTTCTGATTCTTGGATTTGTAATTTGTTAAAAAATAGTTGGCAATAAATAAGTTGATTTCTGGGATTAGGATTGGGTCCGTTATTACCGTTATTGAGATAATTTAGGAAATAACTTTCCATGGAGGCGGAATCTGATGCTTTTTCTTTAATTAAATAATCATTGAATTTTTCCCAATTTTTTTCTAAATATGCTTTTTGAGCTTTTAGTACACTTTTGGTCTGCGCTGTTGTTGAATTTATTGTTAATATGGTTATGACGAATAAAAATCCGGTTTTAATGTAATTTGTCATCTTAATAAGTATTATTTGTTCAAAAGTAGCAGTTATTGGGAGAAAATCATAATTGATATCTCCCAAGGTAATCATCATGAATAACTTAAGGTTTTGAGGCCCCGAAAATCGTTAAGTTATTTCAATTTTCCCGTTTTATGC
>Ga0169931_10010382_pt1 | contig 13271 bp, 9 predicted proteins | sample Kivu_15m_20L_FD_129675 | JGI IMG/M metagenome (GOLD analysis project Ga0169931, IMG submission 129675) | Freshwater microbial communities from Lake Kivu, Western Province, Rwanda to study Microbial Dark Matter (Phase II) - Kivu_15m_20L... | ecosystem: Environmental > Aquatic > Freshwater > Lake ...
ACGGGCTTCGTCGGCGCCTGTGCGCGCGTGCGCCCCGACGGGTTGCAGTCCCTCGCGGCCGCGAGCGTGCTCAAGCGGCTCAAGGACAAGGGCTTCGCGGCCAAGGTGGAGCGCGACGAAGTGCGCATCGGCGCCGAGGAGCTGGGCGTCGAGCTCGCGGAGCTGATCGACTTCATCATCGCGGCGCTGCGGCCCCACGCGCAGGAACTCGGACTAGCGCCCGAAGCGCGCGCTGCAGGAGGTGCGCAATGAACGCGCGCGAGTGCTGGTCGGGCTTGGCGCTCGCCGTTGTGGTCGCCGTCGTTTCGAACGCTCTGCGTGCGCAGGGGAAGGACGACATCGTCGTGGTCTCGAGCGACGACGTGCGCATCGAGCGTTCGTGCACCGTCGACCCCAGCGGACTGCCGATCGTGGATGCGAACGGCGACGGCGTGGTCCACATCGTGGGAGACGACATCACGGTGATGTTCTCCAAGACGCCGTTGTTCGGGGCGGAGCCCTCCACCCCGCGCGACCAGCTGCGCGGCGTCGGGATTCGGATCACCGGCAAGAACGTGGTGCTGCGCGGGGCGCAAGTGCAGGGCTTCAAGACCGGCGTGTGGGCCAGCGACGCGGACGGACTGGTGGTCGAAGGCTGCAGCTTCTCGGACAACTACGCCCAACGGCTGCGCTCGACGCTCGCCGCGGAGGATCCCGCCGACTGGCTGTGGCCGCACAAGAACGACGGCGGAGAGTGGCGCGAGAACTACGGCGCCGCGCTGTACGTCGAACGCTCCAAGGGCGTCACGCTGCGCCTCAACCTCGCGCGTCGCGGTCAGAACGGCATCTGCCTCAGCCGCGTCGAGGACTCGTTCGTGTTCGACAACGACATGAGCTTCCTCTCGGGTTGGGGGCTCGCGCTGCACCGCTCGAGCCGCAACGTCGTCGACCACAACAGCTTTGACTTCTGCGTCCGCGGCTACAGCCACGGCGTGTACTCGCGCGGCCAGGATTCGGCGGGAATCCTGGCCTTCGAGCAGTGCTCCGACAACCTGTTCGCGTTCAACTCGGCCACGCACGGCGGCGACGGGTTCTTCGGCTTCGCCGGGCTCGAGGCGCTCGAGGGCGCCGGCGTCGAGCACAAGGGGCTGGGCTGCAACCGCAACGTGCTCCACGGCAACGACTTTTCGTACGCGGCGGCGATCGGCATCGAGCTCACCTTCTCGTTCGACAACCTGTTCCAGTCCAACCGGCTCGTGGGCGCGAACTACGGCGTGTGGGGCGGGTATTCGCGCAACACGCGCGTGCTCGACAACTCGTTCGCGGACAACACGCTCAGCGCGCTCGCCGTCGAACACGGCGACGGGCTGCGGGTGGAGGGCAATCGCTTCGAGCGCAATGCGCGCGCCATCGAGTTGTGGTGGGACGAGGACGCGGAACTCGCGGGCAAGCCGTGGGTCAAGGCGAACGGCGCGCTTTCCCGCGGAGCGGAGGTCGGCGCCAACGAGTTTCGCGAGGAGCGCCTCGCGCTCGAACTGCGCGGCGGCGCCAGCGCGCGCTGGCTCGGCGGCGAGGGCCTCGCGACGGCGGTCGACGAGCGCAGCAAGCTCGAGCGCGTCGACTCGCTCGCGCCCCTGGCCTCGAGCGTCGACCCGCGGCTGAGTGAGCTGCGTGGCACGCGCGCAGCTGTCGGCGGCTGCGCGGCGCTCGCCGGCCGCGAGCGCATCCTTGTGACCGAGTGGGGACCCTACGACTGGAGCGAACCGCTTCTGTGGCGCGCTGCCGACGAAGCTGGCGCGCACGTCTACGAGCTGTTCGGCTCGCAGGTCGCGGTGTCGACGTCCAAGAGCGACGCCGTGCGGCTCAAGGTGGAGGCGGGCCCGCGTTCGACGCGCTACCTGCTCACTTCGCGCAAGGCGGGGGCCGTCACGCCCTACGAGTTCGGGGTGCGACTCCCTGGACAAGAACTGGCGGCGAGCGGAGTGCTCGTCGACGCGAACTGGAGCGTGGTGTTCGGCGCCTGGAGCGCCGATCCGCGGAGCGACGCCGCCGCTTGGCGCACCGAGGTCGAACGCGGAGTGCGCTGCGAGCTGCGCGAGTTGTCGTTCGCCTTCGGCGGCGACGGCCCCAGTGAGCTGCCCCGCGCACCGCAGGCCGTGCGCGAGGCGCGGCTACCGCGCGAGAAATTCGGTCTGCTCGCCGCGACCAAGCTCGAACTGCCGGCCGGGGCGTGGCGCATCGCGACGCACTCCGACGACGGCGTGCGGGTGCGGATCGACGGAGCGACGCTGCTCGAGAACTGGACCCACCACGGTGCGACGCGCGACACGGCGCAGTTCGAGCTCGACGCCGCGCGAGCGGTTTCCATCGAAGTCGAGTACTTCGAACTCGACGGCCACGCGGTGCTCGAGGTCGCGCTCGAACCGGCGCCCGTGGGCGCGAAGTGATGCGAGCGGGCTTGTTGCGCCGACCTCAGCTCAGCGACGCTCCGCACCCAACCCCACCAGCGAAGTTCTGCAGCACATGAGTTCCGCCATCTCCATCCGCGGCGTCGGCAAACGCTTTGGCGAGCGCATCGCCGTCTCCGGGCTCGACCTGGAGATTCCGACCGGTTCGCTCACAGGAGTGCTGGGGCCCAACGGCGCGGGCAAGAGCACCACGATCCGCATGGTGCTCTCGATCCTGCTGCCCGACGAAGGCTCGATCGAAGTGCTCGGGAAAACCGCGCTCGACGCGAAATCACGCATCGGCTACCTGCCCGAGGAGCGCGGCCTGTACCGCACGATGACGGTCGAGGAGTACCTGAGCTACATCGCCAAGCTCAAGGGCGCGCCGCGGGTCGGCATCCAGCAGCGCGTCAAACACTGGCTGGAGCGCATCGAGTTGCCCGACGTCGCTCGCAAGAAGTGCCAAGAACTCTCCAAGGGCATGCAGCAGAAGGTTCAGTTCCTCGCGGCCGTGATCCACGAGCCGGAGTTGCTGATCCTCGACGAGCCTTTCTCGGGGCTCGATCCGGTCAACGCGGTCGTGCTCGACCGGTTGATCCGCGAGCTGCGCGCGAACGGCGTCACGATCTTGCTGTGCACGCACTTGATGCACCAAGCCGAGACCGTCTGCGATCGTTTCGTGTTGATCCACAAGGGCCGCAAGCGCCTCGACGCCACGTTGGCGCAGGTGCGCGAGCGTTTCGATCCGCGTGAGCTGCACTACGAGCCGCTGCGCGCGACGCCAGAGCTAGCGCCGCAGCTATCGCGCTTGCCGGGCGTTCTGGCGGTCCGGCCCAGCGACGACGGTCACGGTTGGCGTCTGTCGCTCGGCGCCGACGCCGCGCCGGAGGAGTTGTTCCGGCGTCTGCTCGATCTGGGGCCGGCGCGCGCGCTCGAACTGGCGCGCGTCACGCTCGACCACGTGTTCGTGCGCGTGGTGCGCGAAGCGGAAGGCGAGCGCGCGGCGCAGCAGGCGGAAGACGAACTCCACGCGGCGGGGAGCTGACATGCAACGCATTCTCGATGTCGCCTGGCGTGAGTTCCGCCACACGGTTATGACCAAGGCGTTCCTGCTGGCGGCCGTGGTTCTGCCGGCCCTGATGTGGGGCATGGCGATCGTATTGCCGTTGCTGCTCCACGCTTCGCCCAAACCGCTGGTCGGCGAGTTGGCGTTGTTCGATCCCGACGGCCGGTTGTTCGAGGCGGCGCTCGTCGAGTTCGACTCGACGCGGCTCGGCGCCGAGCGCGACGCCAAGCTCGCGGAGATCCAGGCGGCGCTCGAACAGAACTTGCCGCCGACCTACCGCGACACGCTCATCAAGCAGCTCGAACGACTGCGCGAGGAGAGCGCGCCGAAGGTGCAGCTCATTCGTCTCGGTGAGGCCGAGTGGGAAGATGCGAAGGCGTCCGTGCGCGACGGAAAGCGGCTGGCGTTGGCGCGCTTCGACGCGGCGGTGCTCGGGCGCGACCGCGCGGCGAACCGCTTCGAGCTGTTCCTCGGCGAGGACCTCACGCGACAGCACACCGAAGAGCTGCGCGGCGCGCTGCAGCGCGCGGTCGTGCGCGCGCGCGCGGACCAGGCGCAACTCGAGCTCGAGTTCGTGCGCGGCCTGGTCGCCCAGCCCAGCGTCGTGACCACCACGTTGACGCGCACGGGCGGCGAGGCCGCGCAGAACGATATGGCGCGCTTGTTCACGCCGCTGGCGTTCATGGTGCTCCTGTGGACCTCGACGATGCTCACCGGTCAGTACTTGCTGACCTCGACGATCGAGGAGAAGTCCAATCGCGTGATGGAGGTGTTGCTCTCCGCGGTCAGCCCGATGGAGCTCCTGACCGGCAAGATCCTCGGTCAGTGCGGCGTGGGGCTGGTCGTGATCGGCCTGTACGGCGGCGTCGGAGTGGCGACGGCCAGCAATCTGGGCTACGCGCACCTCGTGCAGGCGGACAAGCTTGCCTACCTCGTGCTGTACTTCCTGGTCGCGTACTTCATGGTCGCCAGCGCGATGGCGGCCGTCGGCGCCGCGGTCAGCGAACTGCGCGAGGCGCAGGCGCTGATGGGGCCGATGTCGCTCGTGTTCATGATCCCGTTCTTCGCCTGGTTCTTCATCAGCGAGCACCCCAACAGCACCTTCTCGCTCGTGCTGTCGTTCGTGCCGCCGCTGACGCCGTTCACGATGATCCTGCGGCTGACCAGCGCGGAATCCGTGCCGCTGTGGCAAGTGCCCGCCACCGCGCTCGTCGGCTGCCTTGGCGTCTACGCCTCGGTTTGGGCCGCCGCACGCATCTTCCGCGTCGGCCTGCTCATGACGGGCAAGGCGCCGACGCCGCGCGAACTGTGGAAGTGGATTCGTGCGTCCTGATGCGCAGGCGGGTGACGCTCAAGTTTTGCCGGAGTGGAAAGCCGATATGCACGGCCTCGGAACAGAGGGTCTATGGGTCGGCAAGAAGCGCTTAAACAGTTCGGCGATAAGATCACGCTCCCGTCGCTCCCCGACGTGGTGATGCGCATCAACTCCATGATCGACAACCCCAACGTCGGGTTGCAGGAGATGGGGGCGCTCGTCGCGAAGGATCCGGCGATCACGGCCCGTATGCTGCGGCTGGCGAACAGCGGCTACTACGGGTTGAGCCAGCAGGTCACCAGCACGGAGCAGGCCGCGACCGTGATCGGCTCCCGTGCGCTGCGCAACGTGGCCATGCAGGTCTCGATCCTGCAGCGTTACGAGCACCTCAAGAACATTCCGGACTTCGACCTCGACGAGGTCTGGCAGCATTCGACGCTGACCGCGCAACTCGCGCAGGGCCTAGCGGAGAGTTGTTTTCGCCGCACGGGCCTCGCTCCGGATGATTTCTACGCCTGCGGCCTGCTCCACGATGTCGGCAAGGTCGTGATGCTCGAGGGCCTGGGCGACGAGTACCTCGAGTGCGTGCGGCATGCCCGACGCACGGGCGTGGCGCTGCACGTCGGCGAAGAGCAGATGCTGGGTTACACCCACGTCGAGGTCGGGGCGATCCTCGCCCAGCAGTGGCAGTTGCCCGAGAAGGTCGCCGCCGCGATCGAGTTCCACCACGGCCCGACGGCGGAGATCGTCGCGCATCCGCACGTGGGCGTGATCGCCATCGCCGACCAGATCGCGTACCGCGCGGGGAGTTCGACGTTCGAGGCCGCGCTGGAGAAGCTGGTCGCGCTGGCGAACAAGCTGCTGGGCGTCACGCGCGAAGAGTTCGACAGGGTCGTCGAGCGCGTGCGCACGGTTCAGTCCGACTCCTTCGGGTAACGCCGTTGGCGCATCAAGGCGCGCCGCTTCGCGCGCCGATAGCGGCCGTTGGCTGCGTTCCATGACTTTGGCTGGCGCCGCGGCTAACCTGCACCGCCCTGCGGCGCGTGCTGTTCGCGTTCGATCCCTCGAACTCCACTTCTTGTGCGATGAGTCCATTCCAGAGCTCGTTGTTCAAGGGTTCGGCGCGCGACTTGTTCTCGCCCCAGCAAGTCCAGCAGCTGATGCGCGTGGAGTTCGACCGCTCCAAGCGGCACGGCCACCCTCTGGTGATGTTGCTCATCGCCGTGGACCGTTTGGCTCAGCTCCAGGACTTGTACGGCGCCGAGCTGCGCGACGATGTACTGCGCGCCGTGGCGGGCTTGGTGCGCTCGTCGACCCGCGCCAGCGACGCGCTCGGCTGCGTGCTGGACGATCGCCTGCTGGTCCTCACGCCGCACACGCCGGCGGAGGGCGCCGCGAGCCTCGCCAAGCGCATCCTCGAGGGCGTCCGCGCCATGAGCTTCTACGGGCTCGGCCGGACTACGCGCGTGACGGTTTCGATCGGCGGCGCGCACAGCCAGACCGGTCGCATGGAGCTTGCCTTCGACACGCTGCTCGACGTCGCCGAGGGCGGGCTGAAGGTCGCGCGCGAGAGCGGCGGCAACCGCTACGTACACAGCGACCTCTACGAATTCTTCGAGGAGCGCCGCAAGCGCGAACAACGCGAGCGCGAGCGACTCGCGCCGCCGACGGCCATTCCCGCTGCCGCGCCGGCTGCTGCTGCGCCGCCTCCGCCTCCGCCGACATCGGCAGTTGCGGGGGAAGCCGGCGAAGCCCCGCTGCTCGGGACCAAGATCCGCGAGTTGTTCGGACTGGGCGCGGGCGAGAACGAGTTGCTGGCGCGCATCCAACAGGAAGTCGTCGCCAGCGCCCTGCGCGAGATGAAGGCCGAGATCGAGCGCGCGCTGGGCGAGCGCCAGAGCGAACACCGGCGCGAGATCGACACGCTCGAGCGGCGCATCCAGAAGCTGACCAAGACGCTGGGCATGACCGACGCGGAGCTCAAGCGCGCGCTGAGCCAGCAGTCCGTGGATCCGGGCGTGGCTTCGATCTACACCAGCGTCCAGGGATTGTCGTCCAACGACGTCCAGCACGAGCTCAAGAAGGAGCTCATGAGCAAGATCTTCCAAGCGAACCTCGAATTGCGTAAGCAGATTCCCCGCGGCATGTCCGACCAAGCTTGAGGGGCGTCCTCGAGCGCCAGCGGCGCCCGGCTGACTCGAACACGAAACGAACCATCTCCATGGCCAAGCAAAGCAGCGAAGCGACGAACAAGGACCAGGGCGTTCTGTATCTGGGCATCGACCTGGGCACGTCCCGCACCTCGGTGAGCGCCTCCAACGGCGTGCGCGAAACCGTCGCGTCGTACGTGGGCTATCCCAAGGACGTCGTCGCGCGCAAGCTGCTCCAGAAGGACGTGCTGTTCGGCGACGAAGCGCTCGAGAAGCGCCTGTCGCTGGACTTCTACCGTCCACTCGCGCACGGCGTGATCAAGAGCGACAAGGAGAGCGACAAGAACCTCAATGCCGCGGCGGATCTGATCGGCGAGATCATTCGGCGCGCGCGTCCGCGCCGCGACGAGCTGATCTACGCGGTGATCGGCGCGCCCGCGCAGGCTTCGATCAACAACAAGGAAGCGATCTTGAAGGCCGCCAAGGAGCACGTGGACAGCGTGATGCTGTGCTCGGAGCCGTTTTCGGTCGCCTACGGCATCGACATGCTCGACGACACGCTCGTGATCGACATCGGCGCGGGCACGACCGACCTGTGCCGCATGCACGGCACGATGCCCGAGGACGCCGACCAGATCACCAACACCTTTGCCGGCGACCACATCGACGAGACGCTCGCCAAGCTGGTCCGCGAGAAGCACCCCGAGGCGCAGTTCTCGACCCAGATGATCAAGTCGATCAAGGAGAAGCACTCCAACGTCGCCGACAACATGCCGCCGGTCGTGGTCAACTTCCCGGTCAAGGGCAAGCCCACGCCGTTCGACATCACGGACTTGGTGCGCAGTTCGTGCCGCTCGATCGTTCCGCCGATGGTGGATGCGATCGGCGAACTGATCGGGACGTTCGACCCCGAGTTCCAGGAGCGCCTGAAGGGCCGCGTGCTGCTCGGCGGCGGCGGCAGTCAGATCAAGGGGCTCGACGCCGAGATCGAGCGCCAGATGCACGAGCGCCTGGGCGGCGGCAAGGTGCTGCGCGTCGAGGAGTCGATGTACGGCGGCGCGAACGGTGCGCTGAAGATCGCGCACGACATGCCGGCGGAGTACTGGGAGAAGCTGCGTTAGCAGCAAGTGCGGCTTCGGGGCGCGCGCGTCGCGCCCTTGGCAGCTCAGGCCGCGCCCAGGCCGCGCGCGGCGGCGGCTCTTGGGCGGCCGAGTACGGCGCGAAAACGACGGCCTTGCGCGCCCGCTGAACCGGTTTCGGCGCCCGCGGCATCCTTGGGGGGGTAGACCAAAGCATGGAACCGAGCCAATCCGCTCCGCCGACCGACCTGCTGCTCGCGCACGCCGAGTTTCTCGCCTCGCTCTCGGCGCGGCTCGTGCGGCCCGGTGCGGACGCCGAGGATCTGCAGCAGGAGACGCTGCTCAGCGCGCTGCAGCACGCGCCGGCGGACGCCGGGGCCGTGAGGGCTTGGCTCGGCAAGGTGGCGCGCAACCACGCGCTGCAGAAACAGCGCTCGCGGATGCGCCGCGCGGCGCGCGAGCAGTGGGCCTCGAACGAGGAGGCGCTGCCCTCGACGGACGAGCTCGTGGCGCGCGAAAACGCGCGGCGCGGCGTGGTCGACGCGCTGACGAAGCTCGACGAGCCGTACCGCTCGACGTTGCTCTTGCGTTTCTACGAGGACTTGCCGCCGCGCGAGGTCGCCCGGCGGACGGGCGTTCCCGTCGAGACGGCGCGCACTCGCATCAAGCGCGGGCTGGCGCTCCTGCGGGAGGATTTGGATCGGCGCAGTTCGGGCGATCGATCCGCGTGGATGAGCGCTCTGTTGCCGCTGGCGGCCCCCAAGTTGGCGCTCGAACAGGTCGGCCAGGTCGGCGGGGGAATGGGCGGCGTGCTGGCAGTCGTATTGCTCGTGCTCGGCGGGCTCGTGGGGACACTGGCCGTCGCGGTGTGGGACCGCGCGCCCGACGGATCCGCTCCGACGCCGGCGCCCGCGCTGGCGCAGTCCACGCCGCTCGACAGCGGCGCGCCATCGGCCGCGAACGCGCTCGCAGCGCAACGCGCCACGAGCGTCCGCGCGCGGCTGGTGCGGGTCGTACGCGCCGACGAGGCGCCGGTTGCGAACGCGCTGGTGCGCTGGCGCAGCGCCGTCGACGGCGCCTCGGAAGATCAGTGGCTCTCGGACGAGTCGGGCGCGTCTTCTCTGCCGCACGCGCTCGTCCCCGGAGACTCGCTGCAGGTCCTCGCCACCGACGCCACACGCGCGCTCGCGCTGCGCCTGGCGCCCGCACACCTTCACGGCGACGAGTGGCGGCTGATCGTCGAGCGCTGCTCGAGCGTGCGCGGCCGCGTGACGGATGCTCGCGGCGCTCCGCAGGCCGGCGTCCAAGTCTGGGCTTGGCCGCCGGACGGTCCGCTGCTCGCCGAAGGTGCGCCTCGCTCGACTCTGGCCCAGGCGCTCAGCGACGCGAGCGGGGCCTTCGTGCTCCTGGAGTTGCCGCAGCACTTCTACCTGCACGCCTCCGGAGCGCACGCGAGCCTGCCTCGCGGGTTGGAGTTCGAAGATGCCGAGCCGAGCGTGCACCGCGATCTGGAGCTCACGCTCGAGCCGACCTGGCTCGTCGCGGGACGAGTCATCGACGATGCCGGGCGCGCGGTGGCCGGCGCGGAGCTTGCCGCCTGGACGCACGATCGACGCGGCACGGGCCGCGCCGCGCGGATCGCCTCCGCCTCTTGGCGCAACCTGCTGCGGCACACCACACGTTCGCGCGACGACGGATTCTTCGAGTTCGTCGGCGGACTGCCGGCGATTTCGCACAACCTGTCGGTCGAGGCGCTCGATCACGCGCCGCTCGCTCTGCGCGTGGTGGGGCCCGAGCCGGACCAGACCCTCGTGCTTCCGCGCGCCGCGCGCCTGCGCATTCGTTCCGCTACGGAGGCCAACTTGCCGCCCGTGGTCGAAGCCCACACGGACGCTGGGCGCAGGTTGCGTGCGCCCACCAGCGCGGGCGAGGCCGAATTCCGTCTGCATCCCGGCGAGCGACGCGTGCTGCTCAAGCTGGATGGAGCGGGCGGCGGCGCGCAGTTCGAAGCGGTCGCGCGACCGAGTGAGCGCGACCACTCGCAGCTCGTCGAACTTCAGGGCGGGCGCATGTTGCGCGTGGGCGTCGTCGACGCCGAGGGCGAGGCGGCGCCTGGCGCCGAAGTGGTTGTCTCAGCGGTGGTGCAGCCGGAGTGGGACGAACTCGGACGCAGCGCGCCGGCGGACTTCCTCGAATGCGTTCGTGCGCGGAGCGGGACGCAGGGCGAGGCGCTGTTCGTCGTCGCCGAGCGGCAGACGCTGCTGCTGCGCGCGCGCGCCGAAGACGGCGACAGCGCCGAGCGCGTTGTCGATCCGCACGAGCACTTCGTCGAACTGCGCTTGGGTGCGGCGCGCCCTGAACGGACGCGTGTGAACCTGCGCGTGATCGACGCCCTCGACGGAGCGCCCGTCGAAGGCTGCGTGTTTTCGGCGCGCCTTCCGCGCTCCGCGGGCCTGCGGAGCACGAGCGCACGTTTCGACGGAGCGACGGAGCTGGAGCTGGACGAGCCCGGCGAGTGGAGTTTGTTCCTCTTGGCGCCAGGGCACGCGCCGGAGGTGCGCCGAGTGGCGTTGCAGCGCGGCGTCAACGCCGTGGAGTTGGCGCTTTCGCCCGAGCGCGAGTTGCGCGCGCGCGTGCTCGACTCACGTGGCGTGCCGGTGCGCCCTGGCCGCCTGGTGTTCGTCGATCCTGCGGCCGCAAGCGGAGTGCTCACCCGCGTGAGCGCCGACTACTGGACCAACCACGTCGAGTTGCCTGAGCGGGGCGAGGTGGTCGTGCGCGGATTACCTGCGCGCACGGTGCGCGTGATCGCGCGCACCGCGCAGTTCGATGGACCGCTTGCGCTGGAACTCGACCTGCGGGCCGCCGAGGCGCACCACGTCGAGTTGAACGTGCCCTGCGACCTGTCCGCCGCGCGGTGCCGGGTCGACTTCCTTTGGCCGCGCGCCGAACTCGCGGCGCTGGCGGGATGGCTGCCCGAGGTCGCGCCCAAGCGCGGCGACCCGCGCCGCAGGCTCGAGGTGTACGACGCCGCAGGCGTTCTCTGCGGACGCTATCGATTGCTCGTCGATCCCGCAGGATCGGCGGAGTTCGTCCACCCCTGGCTGGAGGCGACCCTGCGCACGGGGCCGGATGGCTCGCCCGGAGCAGCCAGCGCGCAGCGACTGGAGTCCGATGCACTCTGGGCGGACGACGGTCCGTCGTGGTCGGAGGATGGTGCGCACTTCTCCGTACTCGTGCCGAGCGGCGGCGCACGCGCGGTGCTGACGCTGGATGACCGGGCCGTGCTCGCTGCGTCGCTCGAGGACGTTGCGGGCGAAGTGGGTCGTTTCCGGCCGCTCGCGCGCTGATACGATCCCGCCCAAGAGTGTTCACCCAAGCGGAGCGAGAAGCGCTGGCTTGGCGGCGATTGTTCTTGAGACGCGCGCTCGCCAAGCGCTGCCCACAGTGCGGAGACGGGCGTTTGTTCCGGGCCTTCGCGCGGCTTGCACCGGCCTGCAGCGAGTGCGGGCTCGTCTACCGGCGCGAAGCGGGAGCGCAGACCGGCTCGATGTACCTGTGCGCGACATTGACCGAGTGCTTTGCCGCCGCTCTCGCGCTGGCGCTTTTCTTCCTCACGGACCTCGACACAGGCACGGCGCTGGCGCTCGGGGTGGCGATCGTGCTCGGCTTCTCGTACCTGATGCTCCCGCTCACGATGGCGCTGTGGACGGCCGTCGAGTATGCGACTGACGTTTCGAACGGCGAGCGCTGGGCGGCGCCGCGCGATGCTGCAGGGCGGGGGCTTTACCCGCCGAAATGAATGTGGACAATTCCCCGTCCTTCGAAAGGACTCTTCATCCATGACCTACGTCGTCGCCGAACCCTGCGTCAAGTGCAAGTACACCGACTGCGTGGACGTGTGCCCGGTCGATTGCTTCTACGAGGGCGAGAACTTCCTCGTCATCAACCCTGACGAGTGCATCGACTGCGGGGCGTGCGTCCCCGAGTGCCCCACGGAAGCGATCTTCAGCGAGGACGACCTCCCTGAGAAGTGGGCCGAGTACAAGGCGCTCAACGCCAAGCTCGCGGGCAAGTGGCCCGGCATCACTTCCAGGAAGGACGCGCTCGACGACGCGGACGAGTGGAAGTCGGTCGAATCCAAGCGCCAGCATCTGTCGGAGAAGCCGTTCTCCGGCTGAGCCGCGTTCGGTGGTGCGACTGTCGCACCCGATGGACGAGTTCAGCGCGCGCTCGGGGCTGCGACCTGGCGCGCGCTGAGTATTTTTCGCGGCGCGTGGCGAGGCGTGAGGGGCAGTGGGTATGCGCGCGGTGGCTTTTGGCCTTTCTCAGCGTAGCCGCGATGGCCCGCGTAGCCGCGTTGGGAGTTGTGGCTTAGCCTTCTAACTCGAGGCGCTCCTCGCTGCCGCGCCCCTTTCGATCGCGCTGCTCAGGTCCCCATGACTCGACTTCATCGCAGTGTTTTCGGCGTCGCGTGCGGCGTCTTGGCGGTCTCGTTCACCACGACGCTCAGCGCCGCGCCGCGGGTGATCCAGGACACGCCCGCGTCGATCGTCGTCGCGTTCCCGCACGACACCGGGGCGGTGCGCAACACGGGCGCGCAAGCGCAGGTCGTCGCCTCGTTTCCGGTGATCGTGCAGGGCGCGCGCTGGCTGCGGTTGCACTTCGCTGACGTCGAGTTGTCCGGCGATGTGTTCAGCGGCAACGGCGCGTTCCTGCGCATCACCTCGTTGTACGACGGGCATGTGCAGGAGCTCGACGCCGTGGGCATCGAGCAGTGGGGCCGCACAAGCGCGTACTTCAACGGCGACTCGCTGCTGGTCGAGATCGTCGCGCCGCCGGCGCAGGACGCGAGCCGAGCGCGCTTGGCGCTGGTCAGCGCGAGCGATCTGAACGCGCCGCTGTCGCTGTGCACGAACGCGGACCAGCGCGTTCTTTCGAGCGATCCGAGGGTGGGGCGCGTCATGCCGGTCGGTTGTTCGGCCTGGCTCGTGAACGACTGCAACAGCTGCCTGATCACCGCTGGGCATTGCGCTATCACGCCGGACAACATGGACGTGGTCGAGTTCAACGTGCCGCTATCGTTGGCGGATGGTTCGCCGCTGCATCCTTCGCCGCAGGACCAGTACGCCGTGGACGACAGTTCGACGCAGTCCACGGGACTTACGCCGCTCGGCGCGGACTACGCGCACTTCGGTTGTTTTCCGAACCCGGCGACTGGATTCACGCCGTTTC
>Ga0169931_10010383_pt1 | contig 13271 bp, 8 predicted proteins | sample Kivu_15m_20L_FD_129675 | JGI IMG/M metagenome (GOLD analysis project Ga0169931, IMG submission 129675) | Freshwater microbial communities from Lake Kivu, Western Province, Rwanda to study Microbial Dark Matter (Phase II) - Kivu_15m_20L... | ecosystem: Environmental > Aquatic > Freshwater > Lake ...
AAAAGTAGAACCTGTCTACTGTATCTTGATAAAAGAGTCAAGACTACTTACTTCTTCCCTCTGTATAGTGATGCTATCCTAAGAGTCTGGACTGGATACTTAAATTAACCATCCTTCATCGATTGAAGTTACATATTTTAAAAGCACTTTCTGTGATGAAGTGATAAATAAATAAAGCATAAGCACGAAAGTATTGCAAAAATCAATACACGCGCACTTCGGGACACACCGTCTGCAAGTCAGTACAAGTACTGTACTGTATTTGTATGTAGACCTCGGCTCTCGGCTCCAATCAAAGCATTCACATCAAACATTTCCTATTACATTATGTAAATGCTATGCATACTAAATATTCCCTACAAGTTTCGTTGATGATTCATGTTCTCTTTCTAAAAAATATATATCGCTTAAAGAAGGGTATCTAAAGCAAATCAAAACGGAGAATAAATAAAGAATGACCAAGAAACATCCACACGCAGAAAATGAGGCTAATCTTCTATCATCAGACAAGCCGAAGCCGGAGCAACCCAAGAAGAAAAAGCCAAATACAAATACGAACAAAAACAAGTACAGCAAAAGTAAGAGTAATGATCATACCAGCTCTGTAAAAGAATCAAAAGATACTGTTACGGATTCTTCCATGGAATCGAAACGAAATGAAGATATTGATGATATCCAAGACGAAGACGAAGTAATAGCAGTAAAAAACGTCAACCATAAGGAATCCACCCTAGTTAAGTCATCATCGTCATCATTCAAAATGGAATCTAAAATACCCTTTATGGATACATTTTATCAATTATCGGTCGAAGACCCGAATCAACGTAATCAAGCTGCATCACATTTACTTCATCACATATTCTTTTCTTCAATACCATCCTCTTCCTTCACTACACAACCACAAGAACAACAACATTTATACAAGGATGGTTTATATGCATTAACACGACTTATTAAAGGATTGGCATCCAGTCGATTACATGCAAGGATAGGTTTTAGCACTTGTCTTACTACTTTTTTACAGTTCAGTTTTCAACGTAGGATGGATAGGCAACGGAAGGAAATGGATACAGTTACGTCAAAAAGATGGATAGAATATTTTATAGAACAGTCGTCATCGTCGAAATCTTCCTCTTCTGCCTCCTTATTATTGAATAAGGATATAAATGATACTGATGATCAAATGCAACAACAGTTCATCCAACCGCTGCTATTTATACGTAATTTATTACTCGAAAATACCTCTGTTGTTCATCCGACAACCAAAGACGAACAAGGAAGGAAGAAAAATAATCATTCAACATCAAGCTATGAAGAAAAAGATTTACTCATGGGAAGACTCTTAGGTATCTCAGCCATTGTTCGTAGTGGAATTCTAATGCTCATGTTTCAAGATAGCGACCTTGTTATTGAAAAAGAATCATCCAGTTTATCATCGTGTATTCAGGTAGGATCATGTCTTGACTTTTGTATACTTTGAGACAAAGATCGCCTTTTAATTTTATATTTCATCATTTTCCGCACCTACATTATAAAAGGTTCTACTTACATTCGTTACTGATCTTTTAGAATTGTTTACCTTAAAACCTTGGTTACAAGAATCATCCCTGATCATTCTAATGGATTTTTTTTCTCAATTCGATGCTCAACCTGATCATATTGATTCCAAAAGGAAAAACACAACTTCATTATTATTTCTACTCCTTTCTAGATTGATGAACGAGTCTTTATTCATAGATATCTGTAATGAAAATAAGAATTCATGGACAGTAGAGAAATTAGCTTTGATCCTCTACTTTCAAACAATCATAGTTGATTCAGAAAAGGTATCAAAGGGTGCATGTATCAAGTCTTTACCTAGTATATTTAGAGCTCCACTCCTTACGGTTGAATCTCTTGCAGGGAAAATCAATCACAACCGAAGAATGGAGTCACACACGATGGATACCATTGACATACCCTATCTCCTTTCTTCGTCGATTAGTCATAAATTGGATTATCATATAATATGGGATGTCATACTGAGTTTGTTAACGGTACCCATGACTTCCAACGGAGAAAGGAAAAGTCAACAGGATAGAAGGATGTTACGATCTGAGAATAGTCTGGGAGGTGATACACCAGAAGCGATTTTAGGAGCTTTGATTAACCACATAGTTGTTCCGTTATTCATGGAAAGTAAAGGCATATCAGACGCAGATCCGGATATGAAGCCTAATATGGATAGTATCTATGATGCACAGACTTTTACATTGCGCTTGGTGCAAAAAGTATGTTGTTCGCTTGTAGTCTCTTCTCGAACATTGGAGTTCATCATTCTTCAGCCAATCATCGTACGTAGAATATTCATTGATACTGTACAAAGAGTAGGTAAAAAGAATCTGAAAATGGATCAACTTCACACACAAGGGTCCAAGAGTATTACAGATATAGTTGAGACTGTCGTTGAGAATGATAAGTTATTGTTCAGTTCTACTGAATATATTGATCGACGGCTTGCCATCGCAAGAGCATTAGTAAGAGCGAATCCATCGTTTGACTCTATCACTCATACATCGTCTGTGTCACAGCTACTAGAGTTGAATTTCCAAAACTCTGATGTACCAAATAATCAAAAAGAAGTTAAAAAAGATACAATAGGTATGACTGTCGACGATGAAGGGATAGAACAGCGACAAAAGTTATGGAATGGGTATCATTCCTTTCTTCTCGAAGCGTTAATTTCCTCATTGGATTCCTCTCATCATGATAATTGTCTAACGGCCACAAAAATTATCGATGCCATATTCCAACTTGGTAAACGCATGCTTCGGATAACGAACTCTTCTGAGTCACATATCCTAGTACAGAACATACTGGATATATTCTTGATGGTTGCGTTCTTTGACCTTAAAGTAGAAAACCCGCTTCCGAATCCCAAAACTAAAGAGAAGAAGAAGAAGTCTTCGAAAAATATTCCATCATCGATATCCTTGTCCCAGCACTTGGATAGATCTCTAAAAGCTTTATCTCGCGTACCTAATATACCAAAGATCATCAGAAATGTATCATCTTCACGTTTTTTCTCACTTATCCTAGACACTCTTACGACGAGTTCGTTTCGAAATCCCAATAGTAAGACTTTGTCAGTATCGAAAGGCTTAAAATATACTTCGTCTAGTAACATAATGCAACATTGTGTGCAGACCGCCTTAACTTTAGAGCAATATGGTCTTACTCGATTAGCTCAAAATGAAACGAAAGATCCGAATGCTGTCACTGTTGAAAATTCCACGAAAATAATAGGGGATATTATTTCCATGATATCATCACAGAAAATATCCTCATCTCAAAATGAGGGTAACCTTGTCCGAGGATTTAGTGTTCTCATACTTTCTCTTTATTTGCAGCTTCTAGTTCCGAAGGTTGTAAATACTTCCGGCGACGAGAAGTCTGACTTCTATGAAAGCGATGACGATGAAGAAGACGAATATGATGATCTTTATAATGATGTTGTTGATTATATCAATCAACTTTACCATACACTTACGGCATTACTAAATCCCTCTTATCAGAGGGATAATACGAATCAAGGTCACGATGACGGAGAAGAGGATAACGAGGACTCTTATGATAAAAATGAGAACCTTCTCTCGTCATTAGCTAGCCATTGCATAGACATACTCTCATTATTTGGATCTGAGACGAACTCAGCACGTGGGGCAGCGTGTAAACTCATGAAGGAGTGTGTTAAAACCGCATGGGGATCAAGTGTATCGTACGTCCAATATTTAACGAGTGAAGATCCCTCTTCTTCCATGCTTAATGAGGAGGTTTTGGACGTTATATTGAGAGCTGTTTGCATTTATCACGAAGATACAAATCTAGACGAAGTCGAAGATGCGCCTTCTGAGACTTCTATCGATATCGATGACGACCGAGATGTTTTTGCAAAAGAAATTCCTACCAATTACTTTGAGAACGCTGAAAATAGTGTCCAAGGCGATGACATGGATGATGGATCAGAAACAGTTCTTGATGATTCTGGTTTGCAAAAGATGTTACTTGAAGATAGCGATGACGAAGTGGGTGATAATGATGGGCATTTTTTGGAACATCACGCAGGAGCGGACAAGGCTTTGGCACAGCTTATTCGAATCAAACAACAAGCAAAAAAAGCTGGCCGTCTAGAGCAAGAGAAGGTTGATTTGTCTCACAAACTTCGTTGCTTTGGCTTACTAGAGGCCGTATTCTCAGTGCATTCACCAAAATCATCCATACCAGCGATGGTAACCGTTTCATCACTAGTTCCATTGTTGAAGACTCGTCGCCAGCTTAATCAAACGACTCAGCTAACGAGTACATTTCTAAATGAAAAGAGTAAAAAATCGTCATCTTCGCTTTCGTCATATAAAAAATCTCTCATTGCGAAGATAGATTCGCTCATTCAAGAAAAAATAGTTATGTCTAAAGGTACCCTTGATCAAGAGAATAGTGTTGAGATTTTAGAAGTGCTCTTTCAAGAAATGAGTAAGAGTCAAGATTCTATACACAGTTCGATTGTGAGCGCATGCATAATCATGATTGTGAAATGTACAAAAGACGTGAAAGCACTCTCACCTCTATTTGCCAAGGTTGTAAGTCAATGGTCTACAAAACCATCATGCAAATTAAGCGCACCAATTTTCCAGGATTTGATCTCTCGCTGTAGTAAAGCTAGAGTCATCATGACAGAGCCTCTTATAAAGGCGACGGAAAATGCGAGGACATTCTTTCTCAAAGCAGAGAGCTATGCACTTCTATCGACTTTGTATCATGATGCAGTGTCCCAGGCCGTTACGGACCATGACGAATTGAATGCTCTCCAAACAGGGTGCTACAACCTAGTTCAGACGACTGAAGCTTGTCTTCAAGATGATGCACTTATCAAAAGTAAAAGAATAAGGAATGTCCTGAAAGCTGTTGAAAAAATCACAAAGTTCGCCATCTTTCAGAATGATGTGAAATTATTGGATGCAATTAAACAACTCTCGACTGCGATGAATCGACTTGAACAATCCACAGAGAGTGTTGGTGTAAAAGACGTTTGCAGAAATGTGATGAATCTTATCAATAATAGCCACGGACAAGAAGAAGATTTTAAAAATGGGAAGAAAAAACGAAAACCTTGAAGAAAAGCGTGTTTACCTATGACATGTGTTGGTTTCATTTTTTTTTCTTAATCTTACGTTCTACTATAGGCATTGCTAAATAAATAAATGATTATTATAGAGAGGACTTATATGGTAGTCCTCAACGTCGTCATTTCTAATGGTCGACTCGAGGCTGCTACATAACTTTTTTAAATGGCAAAGTAAAACGTCCGCTCACTTTGCTTCCTTGCAGCTGTTATTGATTTATGTCATCGATGTTATCGTCTGTCTGCCTGCGTGAGTTTTCGCCCAAACTGTCCGTCTTCACTGCGGAGGTCACTGCTGGCGGCTGGTGGAGACCATCAGCCCCATCAGCATCAGCGATCTTGCAAAAACATCCACATTCCACATCCATCAGCCAGCGCGAAGTAAAGATCATCGTATATGTCCAGCGACGTATTGTCCTTCATTAGAATTCACTACAGGTTCATAACTAGGAATCCTCCCCACTGAATACCATCCGATTTTTGAGAGAGAATATATTTCAACAACTTGATTTCAATATTTAGGTGCTTGAAAATTTCAAATACATAGAAATACGTCGAAAATATGACGACTGAACTTTCGTATCCCAAGTGTGCGAATGATAATGTCAGATATCGACGAACTTTGTCTCCATACTTAATTTTGTTCATTTCTACGATATTGGCTCCGTCTAGTCATGGTCAACATGTAACGCACGCTCTTCAACCCTCCACCAATAATAAGCGTAAGGGATACTTGTGGCTGATACCGCAGACTGTCCATAGAAAATTACATGAAGATGATAGAGCGAGGCCAATGCACCACTCATCGAACTCGATTATCCATATAAGAGGTGGAGGACGGGATGACATGAAAAAATCAATAGAACCTACACCAATCTCATCTTTTACAAAGGCGCACAAAATAGACACACTTTCTCGAAGGACAGAATCATCAACTTACACACAGTTGCCACCTCATTCCAATCACAATACTGCCACTGAGTCACCCCGTGGTGGAGCTACTAGTCTTAATTCTTTTTCCAATCTCCCTCCTTCCAACGACACTAAAAACCTACAATGGTCCGATGTGATTCGAGCTCGCATGGAAAAACTTTCAAAAGGCTCTTCGACAAAAACATCCCCATACGATACCCTTTTCACATTAAACACCGAAGATGACTTTGTCGAGCCTATCTGCCGGACAGATGACGAGGGATCCCGATTTTCTCTTTTTCCTATTGAACATTCGGACTTGTGGTCTATGTATAAACAACATGTTGCATCATTTTGGACGGCAGATGAAATCGATCTTTCTGCCGATTTAGATGATTGGAAACTGAAATTAAATGCTCAGGAACGACATTTTATCTCCATGGTCTTAGCCTTCTTTGCAGGTGCCGATGGAATTGTGGTTGAAAATCTAGCAGAAAGATTTTGTCGTGATGTAACGTTACCAGAAGCACGTTGTTTCTACGGTTTCCAAATAGCAATGGAAAGTATACATCAAGAAACTTATTGTCTCTTAATTGACACATACATCTCCAATCCAGAAGATAGAATCACACTATTTCACGCTCATACTGCAGTTCCGAGTGTGGAGCGTAAAGCTAAATGGGCTCAACGTTATATTGGGAGTGATGCATCATTTGCAGAAAGATTAGTCGCTTTTGCAGCAGTTGAGGGGATTTTCTTTGCAGGATCATTCTGTGCGCTTTTCTGGCTAAAGAAACGAGGGCTAATGCCGGGCCTTACGTTTTCTAATGAACTTATTTCAAGGGATGAGGGATTACACTGTACATTTGCATGTCAACTATATGGGAAGTTGCAACGGAAATTATCAGAGGAAGAAATACATAAAATTATAAGTGAGGCCGTAGAGGTTGAGAAAGCTTTTATTTGTGATGCATTACCCGTAAGTTTAATAGGGATGAATGCAAAAATGATGGGTCAATATATCGAATTTGTTGCAGATAGATTAATGAAGGATCTGGGATACAGGCCGCTATACAGTGTTGCCAATCCGTTTGACTGTAAGTACCATGACATTCATAAGGGGGCATGTTGTACTATTTGAAATGATTTGACAAAGATTTCTTTTGAATTCTTAGGGATGGACATGATCAGCTTAGAGGGGAAAACAAACTTCTTTGAAAAGCGCGTTGCAGAATATCAAAAGAGTGGGGTTATGGCCTCGCTATCAAAAGGTTTGGAGGGAAAGAGTATCGCGGATAGTGCTAGTTCTTTTAATCTTGACGCCGATTTCTAAAACATATTCGAAGCTAATATAATTGTGAATGATTTCAACGTTTTTCATGTGTTCCGTAAATAATTGTGATGATTATTATCTATATTGTCAAACATCAGTGAGCCTTGCATAAAGCATGTATTCTGAATTTTGTTTATTATATTTTACATATCTCCTCAACGATATGATTTCTGAGCGCGTGCACGGGCACCACGACCACCATACTTTTTCGGTTCTTTTCTTCTTGGGTCACTAACAAGAAGATTGCGATCATAATTAAGAAGTTTTGCCTTCAAAACATTCTTACTGCTTTCATCTACATATTTAGCGTGGTATGCGACAATTGATTTTGCAATAGCAGCTCGGATAGCATAAATTTGCGCTGTAATACCTCCCCCCTTAACCCGTATGCGAATATCCAAATTAGAAAACGCATCTTTTCCGACAATTAATACTGGTTCGATGACCTTGAGACGAAAGGCCTCAGGCTGGATGAGTTCGATGGGTTGACCATTTACTTTGATAAGACCACGGCCTTGTTTGGCATAGGCACAAGCTGTGGCAGTCTTTTTTCTATTCAAGCAAAAGAAGCAATTGAGATACGTATATTGGAATATATCATTAAGAAAGGCAAAGTATAAGTGACACAAAATGTCATGATGATTCACCCATCATTACTCAGGGTATTAACATGGATCCTGAGACGATGGTAATCTTCTAATAAACTTACTTTCCAAACACTTGTACTGATTGTGTAGCGGCCATTTTCAATGTCTGTTTCTTTAGGAGAGTCCAGCAATGTCCTGAAATCCCTTGTTTTAGTTGTTACGGTTGACGATTCTATTCGGCACGTACGTGCACTTGTAGGACTTAGATGATAAGTAAGTGGTAAGTTTTAAATTAGTCAACACGACTGAGAAGACATCTGTAGCGACACTACGGTAGCCCGGTAGCCGACTGTAGGATAGTGTAGGACTGTATGTAGGATGTAGGAGTGAACTTGATTGACTACATAAAACATAAAACTTATCCCATCTCATTTACTGCTGTATATCATCAATACATAGTTGTTGGATGTTTCGATCGATGATTATCATGTAACATCGAAGAATGATCACATCGTTGAAGAGAAAATCACATCTATGGACAATTTTTGTTTGGATAAGCCAAATATTCTTTTTATACTCTAATGATGCGCACTCGTTCAGCAGTATCTACCAAATTCACTATGCCGGTTTAGATCTTTCGCAGACGAATACGAATAGCTCAACAATAATTTTTCTGGGTGGATTTCCGGATACGTCACAAACATGGTCTCCATTAGTACCAGCATTTCAAAGCCATTATCATATTGTAACATTGGCATTGCCAGATTATGAAGCTGACTCGTTGAAATCATTCTGGGGCTATTCTATTGAACAAATGGTTGATGGTCTTGCTCAAATCGCTCAACATTACAAAAACCATGGTTCTTCTGTCTACTTAGTTGGGCATGATTGGGGAGCGCATATATGTCTTTGCTTAATAGACTCATATTCACGAATGAAAATTGTGGATAAAGTTGTGCTTTTGGATGTCGGATTGCGATCTCAAAGAGATGTGTTGATGGACTTGACGTCATTATCTTACATGAGTTATTTGGCTTTTGTATTTTTAGTCTCACGTGTCTCCGCTACCATGGCAACTGGACTTGCTCGTTTATACCCTTGGAATATCATTGGACCTTGTCGACATTCGACAGATCTCGAATATGCAGAGAACAACTTTTCTAATATAAAGGGCTTCATGACATACCCTTATTTTCGAGTGTTGTTCTCAATAACACCGCAGTTTCAATCAGAGATACCGCAGCTTTTCCTGTACGGATCCGAAAAGGCAACGATGTTTCACTCAGAAGAATATTTAAAGTTACTCGAAGGCACATCGTTGAGTTTGTTTCGCCGAATGGAAAATTGTGGACATTGGTGCCATTGGACCAAGTCGCAAGAAGTAATTAAAGAGATAACTTCGTTTCTAGGAACAGCTATCATCGAAAACAATCACGTAACATGTGCATATAGTTAAAGAAGCCTTCGTTTTTAGTTTATTTATTGCGATTTTAAGACTCTATCTCTCTACATAAACAAACTACCCATACCAGCAGCATACGCCATCGGACGTACGTTAGGATGAGGAACGGCTTCAAATTGAGTGAATTTCGGTTCAAGACTTTCATCGAAATGAATGAAAGCTCCTTTATTTCCCATGGAATCGCAATAGTTGGGAGCAGAGAAAACAGTGATAGTTTTACCACCATGTTCCACTAGATACCCCTCATCTTTTACCTCATGACTTCGAACTAGCAAACTAAGTCCATTCTTTTCAAGAAATGCGCAGGTGATATCTGGGCCAAAGGAGAAACCCACGCCTCGTTTAGAGGGTGATTTCCCTGGAAAGGGCTGAGGATCTGACCATAATAAATCACTCATCAATCCACTTTCAGGTGGTTCGCATCCCCTTTTAATTATACGAATATCATCGAGGCTAACTATATCCACAGGTATACCACCATGAGTCACAAAAACTTTACTTTCAATGACTGCCGCCAAAGGCAAATGACCGAATACCTCTAACAACAATAGGAATATCTTCTCATCATACTTTGCTTTGACTTCTCCTTCAAAGCCGTAAATCCTATTCATGTTCTTAGTTTCATGATTACCTCTAGTTAAATATATAGACTCCGGGTCATACATTTTGAAAAGAAGAAAAGTTAATATGACTTCAACGGAGAAACTACCACGATCCACGAAGTCTCCATTAAACACGTATGGGTTTGTTCGATCAGGATACCCATTTAGACTAAATATATGTAGAACATCATAAAATTGACCATGCGTATCACCACATACTGTAATACGTGGTTTAGACACCATACTTTGATCAGGAGGAGATTTAGGAAGACTAATATCTAAGAGTGACGGAAGTGTTTGGAAATATTGAACACAACTAATCAGTAATTGTGCGACGTATCGCTTATGAATCAATTTCTGATTTCGAAAGCGTTCAATAGCAGCCTATGAAGCCAATTAAAAATAATAAATCAGTATGGAAATATCATGTATAAGTAAGTCAATTGAAAGGTAAGGGAACTATGAGCATCACCAAAACCATACCATTACAAATTCACGGGGTAAAGATCCCGGTAAAAATAAAGTGTCCCTATCCTTTTCATCCAAACTTGGATGCGGTCCATCATAGCTACTCTCAATAGGAATATTCTTTACATCATACGTTTCTGAAAGAGGAGCCGTTTCTTCACTAGTAATAGCAGCTGCAAATGCTGCTTCCTTTATAATCTTTTCGCATTCGGCTAATCTCGACCTAGCATCTTTATCATTTGGAACCAGTTTACAAACAGTCTTAAAGTCTTTCTTGGCTTCCTTGGTTTTATTAAGAGCGAAATTCGCTGTTCCTCGTCTATAATAGCCTTTGGGGTACGTCGGATCTGCCTCAATAGCTTCAGTTGCATCTGCAATAGCTAAACCGTAGTTTTCAATTTTAATCAAGGCTTGCGAACGATTCGAAAGTAGTATAGCATTAGGTTTCGAAGACAGAGATATAGCCTCTGTATAAATTTTAATGGCTTCGATGAAATGACCTGCTATTAGGGCTGCGTTACCTTTATTCTTCAGTACAAGAATTTGCTCTTCCACGGATAAACTGTCTTCATGGGTTGGTGGAGTGTCCCTCGAATGAATAGATTCCTGCGACATTGTTGTAAATGCTGCGAATAGTGCAGTCAACTCAGATTAGACACGTTCTAATGTTGAGTGTGATATGTTATTCAAGTTGACGTAAAATCAGATGCTAAGACAAAGTACGTTACATATAATATCAATGAGGTATGTCCGCAAGGAGTGAATTTCGAAGAGTTTGGCAGTTACCAACGATTTGAGATTTGAGTTTGAGATGGTATGACTGGCCAACCAGCGCGATCTTCCTACTGTAGTACTGAAATGTACATAGGAAATGTACAGTTCCACGTTCCACGCACCCATGCAGGCACGAACAACATCTTCTTCATACTTCCTCATACATTATTTGATCAGTAACAGTCTCATGATCACACAAGCTTCATTTCACCAAGATTCTAAGCTCGAAAGAAAATACTTTCGTAATTGTACCAACTCTAGTCTGATAAGGATTTCAAGATTGTTAAAAATGATAAATTCGTCGACTCTTCTTCAAATTATGACCATCTTACTCTTGATTGTCAACAGCAGCAGTTCATTTGTCCCTACTCAAAACAAGTTGAAGAATGCGTATCCAAAGACAGTAGTCGCAACGAAAACTACTCAATATTCCTCTGCTTCTCAAACTCGACACAAGTCAGTACTAGATTCATTTATTTATGATGTGAAATTACAATATCAGCAACGAATAGCGGCTGATCCTCAGTTTAATGTAAAATCACTTACGGAGATTGTACTAGCTGCTGGAACACAATTGACTGCTGAAATCTCCCGTCGTGGGATACATCGTATAGTGCCTGAATGTGATTTTGTCATCGCGGGGATACTAACAGCCATTGTTGGAAAATATTATAGTATGTGGAAGGTAGCTCCAAGTACATCCGTGGTGACTGCAGAATCACGAGTAGTAGAATCCATGGATGATAAGAGGGGTAGCTGGAATTACTTTTGGTCAAACCAAGTTCCTACCAATGCCTTACAGCCTTATTTACTTGATGGTGTAACACGGCCATCTGTCATACAACGATGTGCTGCACTTGTAGCACCCATGCCATCATTATTTCAGGCTGGATTCGTAGCAAGTTTTATCGGATATGGTTTCACCGCACTACTGATTCAAATAAGATCCTGGTTCTATCCTTCTTACATCGCAGCCACTGTCCCTATCAATATTTTTCATGCTTGTTTGTACACGGGATTCTTCTTGGCATCTGTTAGTAATATACGGTATCAAGTATTGCAGGGATTTATAGAACCAAGAATTATTGATCGAATATTTCATAATCGGTATCCAATAGTTCGAGCGATAGTTATATTTACTGTTCGGTTGGCAAATGGTTTGTTAGGTGCAACTCTTGCAATTATGGGTATGAAAGCTTTGAAGCTCCAACGAATCAAGTGAATATTCCTCATAACTATTTGTATACGTTTGAGCGTTCAACGTCGTCATTGTCATGGTCCTTCTCGAAGATGGATAAATACTTGTTTGTCAAGGATTGTCCTATAATGTTCCTAGATTTAGGATAATATCCTTGTTCGTCATGGTTGGATCTCAGTCGAATAAGGAATAATGTTTGAAAGCCTAGTAAGCAGTGTCAACAACTGCTTACTGGGCCATTATTATATAAACTACGATCTTATTTTACATGGAGAGGTCTACATGTAAGCAGAAAGCGTAAACCAGTCGGCCGGTTTACTAATATAGGGACATATAAAACTAATAGAATCCTCAGGGATTCATAAACCATATATAAAAGGAAACAAATAGAGTAGCAGTAGCAGCGATAATCGTGTTCGTGTAGCTTAAATTATGTAGCGCGAGGTTGAAAAAAGGAGCGAATATCTTGTGTGTGGCGCGGTTGAAGTAAAAAGTGGGCGTGAAAGGAGGATAGTTGCAGGTTGAGTTCAGCTAAGGAGTGCTTGCTCAAATTCCTGATTGAAGATGGATCTTCTGGCAAGATAGCTCGGCCGGCAGCCGTGAGTTCGGACTGGCGAGTGTACCAGGATAGGACAGATTGTTGAAGGGTGGCTAATTGTTGGTCAGTAATGGTGGAAGTAGCATGGGCAGTGTCATTGCGGTGCGTCCATATACTATGGTGATAATTGTAGAGATGGTAAATGATTTTGGATACCCAGTTACGACGAAGAAGCTTTG